>FUWD013231341.1_pt1 | contig 19056 bp, 12 predicted proteins | sample 1063281 | NCBI WGS metagenome assembly FUWD01 (sample SAMEA79048168, study PRJEB19326) | metagenome | biome: marine | reverse complement strand
AAATAACACCAGAAACACTGAAGACAATTTATCTCAGAACTGAGGATGGGACAATCCTTAAAACTGAAGAAAATAATCGAATATCGGTTGAAATAGTAATACCTCCAAACTTTAAGCCATATAGAATATATGAACTCGAGCAACAAAAAAATGAGAATAAAAGAGAAATACTTTTAGTCGATCGTGACTATTTAAATCAGATAACAAAAGAATTTGAACAGTTGATTAGAGATCTTGATGTCTGATACCAAGCAAAATAAAATTGATACTCTATCTATAACTAAAGCTGTTATCTCACATGTATTGGATACCAATCAACCCGAGAAAGATATACTTGCTTTAATTTCTGATTTTTCAATTTCAGAATCAATTACTGCTAATACAATTTCGGTATCCTTATCTGTGACTGATAAGGTTGGTTTATTAGAAGATTATCCGCTTAGAGGTGAGGAACGAGTTGTTTTAACTGTCCTTGATTTTATGGGAACTACTATCACTTACGATTTATTTCTTTATAAAATTGACTCAATAAAAACTGCAAGTGAAAGTGACGGTATTAGTTATACTTTGCAACTTTTCTCATATCAGCATTTTATTGCTGCTTCTAATCGAATAATCCGCTCGTTCAAAGATAAAAAGGTAGTAGATCTAATCAATGGTCTATTTACTGAATTTTATAAGGGCGAAAAGAATATTAGAATAGAAGAAGAATCCTTGGCATCAGATAGTCTTACCGATAATTTGATAAGAGGTACTATACCTAACTTTACAGTACCTCAGGCAATTGAGTTTCTGGTCCGAAGAAGTTACTCTACTAAGCGGCAATCATCATCATTTAGATTCTTTGAAAATTCAGATTCCTACTTTTTTATTAGTGATGAAGGTCTTGAGGAATACGCAGCAAAATACAAAAAAGTATTTAATCTTACTAATAGCATAGTACCAGATGACCCCGCGTTTTCTGAGCAACAAAAAAACAACCTAGAAACCGTAACAAATACAAATCGGTTTAATACATTAGATGATATGTTTGGTGGTTACTACAAAAATGAAGTGATAGAAATAAATATTCTTAACCGAAAAGTAAATCTACTAGCCGATGATAATGTATATGATTATCAGAAAAAAGGTAATTCGTACTTCGGTGATAAAAAATTTAGACAAATAGTAGACCGTCATACCAAAGATTTTGCTGATGAATTTTTCACCAGAGAAAACAGTAAAAAATTTATAGTGGTAAAAGATTATATGGACATAGGTGCTTTTGATGATTCTGCATTGCCTGGTAATAGGTTTTATCCTGATATGATTAGTAATAGACACGCGTTTAGAAGTCATTTAAATAGTGTTATTGTAGATGCAGTAGGACCTCCTAGATTAGATATATGCGCGGGTAATATTGTAAATTTGGATATAGTAGAAAACAATGCAAAACAAGGCACACCAGAAAGCAATAAACAATTAAGTGGTAAATACATAGTTAAAAGTATAGCTCGCGTGTCGGAAGGTGATACTTCAAAAAATAGATACACTCTAATCAAACGTGATTGGAATACTACAAAAAGTACTATAGGATATGGCGCGGGTCAAGTTGATCCCAGACTTGCAAATGCAGTGAATAGGAGTTAATAATGGAAACTGGATTAGGCATTACAAATCCTCTATTCTTTATGGGAGTTGTAGAAGATAATGAAGATCCTAGACTTGAAGGTAGAGTTCAGGTAAGAGCGTTTGGTGTGCATGGTTCAGTAAAAGATATACCCACTGAAGATCTGCCTTGGGCAACATGTATTATGGGTAACCATGATCCTATAAATGTTAGAGTTCCACCTTTAAATAGTTGGGTTTTTGGTCTTTTTTATTGATGGTCGTGATGCCCAGCAACCAATGATCCTAGGTGCTATACCTACTCAAATGGTAGAACCAATTAATCCTGCTAAAAATGGCTGGGGGTCTGCACTTGGAAATGAGATAGATAGAGGCGCCCATGGTTGTAGAGACCAAGATTTTGGACAACCACCAGGCTCTAGATTAGCTAGGGGCGAGGAATTAGATAAAACATACTTGTTGCCAATGGCATCTAATCAAGTACAAAATATCGAAATTGCTGGGGGTAGTGCAAATATTGCATCCAGGGGTAATATGGGAGTTGCAGGGCAGGATGAAGATATAGGACCAGTCGCAGATGAAACTCGGACAGATATCCCTGCTGGTGTCAGTGTATATGGTGAGGCTGCATTAGCTGCTGCAAAAAAATATAATATTCCACCAGATTTATTTTTTAGGCTTATTGAACAGGAAAGTAAATGGAACCCAAATGCTAAAAACGCAGGTTCTGGCGCTAGTGGTCTTACTCAAATTATCGAAAGTACGGCAGGTGATCCTGGCTATAAAACGGCGCCGCTTAAGTCATGGTCAAATGTTTTTTCAGATACTGATGAGCAACTTAGGTTCGGTGCCCAATATTTATCTGGGTTATATAATAACTTTGGCAGTTGGCCTTTGGCATTGGCTGCTTATAATGGAGGGCCTGGTAATGTTAAGAAGTATGGCAATAAAATTCCGCCATTTGAAGAAACAATTGATTATGTAAAAATAATCCATGGAGGATGGAAAGCAGCTGGTGCACCTACTTCCTCTTTATCAGGCAAATATGCTGGTGCATTTGATTCTGACCCTAATCTACCTACCACTGGGCCTGATGATGGTTCGCGTGGTGGATCTACTGCAGATCCTTCATATGCATCAAGCACTACATGGGAAGAGCCAGCACCTGCTTATAATGCTTCTTATCCACATAATAGAGTAATTGAGACACCTGGTGGACATGTAATTGAATTAGATAGCACACAGAACCAAGAGCGGATTATGATCTGGCATCCTTCTGGATCTTATATTCAAATGGGCCCTGCTACTTCTACTAAAAAGTCGCACAGCGATTCGTATGATATTAATGAAAAAAATTATCACTTATATATAGGTGGAACAAATATAATAACAATTGAAGGCGATAGCCATGTTCTAGTTAAGGGTAATAAAGTAGAAGAAATAAGAGGCAATTATCAACAGATAATAAAAGGAAATCATATAGTAAGTGTTGCTGGGCAGATGAATTTTATAGGAGGTGAAAGTGGTCAGGTTAGAGCTGCCAGTCTAAACTTAGAAGCAAATATAGAACAATTACATTTAAAATCTGCAAAATCTCTGAAGTTTCAAGGCAATAGTTCAGGCACGGCATCTGGCTATGATGCAGGGATTCATATTAAAGGTCAGACAATATTTCTTGATGCTGCCCGTGATGTAAATATTAAAAGTCTTGAAAATATCAATATACACTCTGGTGTGTATTCACAGTTTACCAGTGAAATAATTTCTATAGATTCGACATCATCTACTGATATAAAATCGGAATCAATACGTATAGGCGGCGGTTCTAAAGTCAGTTTGAATTCCGATACTGTAGCATTAGATAAAATTGTATACTTAGGTAGTGATGCGGCTGATGATGTGGTCGGTGGTTCAAATGCTGAAATTAAGACTCCAAGCAATACTAATGCATATAACGCTCTACCTTCACAGGAAGTAGTTGCATCTGCGCCGCCTTCAAAAGGCTTTCCTAAATCAACTCCAGTATAATGAGGACTTAACATGGCAGAAATACCTTGCAATGACTTTAAGGAAGAAATTCCATGCGATAATATTAATCTTCCTGATGATATAAATGATTCTTTACCAGATGGTATTTTTGCGGCAAAAGATAAGTATAAAAATTCACCATTATATGATCAAATAAGTAATCTTATTGATGGGTATGAAAAAATAGCAGTTGCTGACTCCCTAGACGGAATTGATAAAGATCTTTTAGCAAAAAACACAATAGCATTAAATAATTATCTAGCAAACCAGAAAAATAAAACTTTTATAATTGCTGTTGAAGATACTACATCACTAGATATTTTACCAATAGAACAACAGGATGACTTTTATGCAGGATTTAAGTCACTTAGCTCTGAAGAAATTACTATAGATTATAATAGCGCATCATTTAATGAAGCATATCCCAATCTTAGTGATAGATTAAATCAACTACCATTTATTACTACTGCTGAACTTATTGGTTTCTACGATTATTCATATATTAATCAAGATCATTTTAGCGCTTATCTTACTGTAGCAAATCCTACTAATTTATTAAAAACTTTGGATTTTTTCTATTCAGCAGATAATATAAGTCAATCTTCAATGGGATCATTCTGTTCATTGGTAACAGGTGTATTTGCAAAATTTGATAAATTGCAAGGTATCTTCAGTGATATAAAAAGTTTTGTAGGCGATTTTACTGACATTGTAAATTCTATACGAGAATTTTCGCTTAGTAAACTTTCAGCTCGGGCTCTAATAGAATCACTTAAGAAAAGAATATTGCGACTTGTTGATAAATTAGTAGAAAGCATAAAAGCCAAACTTGCAAATTTACTAGCTACAATAGGAATCGACGAGGAATTTATATACAATACAAAAGCAATTTCGGAAAAAATTATTGATCTTAAAACAAAAGCTGAAGATTTCTTTTCTGATTTATCAGTGGAAAATATTAAGAAAACTGTTAGTGCTCTTATTTCATATGCCTCAAGCACATTTGAGAATTTAGATCTTGAAGAGGCACAATTTCTTATATTACGATTTTGTAGTTTTATAGGTGAAATGGAGCAATTATTTAATTCGTTCTTAAATCCATTTAAAGATTTACAAAGATCATATGATAGCTCATTGACTGTACTGAGATCAGCAGGTAATCTTGCAACCGCAGGCGCAATAGCAGCAGGCGCGACGCGATTTGATACCAGCCAGATTAATGCAGGTGCTTTTGCAGTAAATAATATTCCAAGTAGTAGATATTCAGGATCTCAAACACCTACAGGAAATGGCAATGCTCGCAGTTTACCCCCAAGACCGCGTAGAGTAGTAAATGTTACTACTCAAGAACTACAAGAAATTGCTTCTACGGGCTTTTCGTATGAAGCTGTTTTAAGCGGCAACTCGTATATACGATATAGGCCAGGGCCTCAAAGTGCGGCGATGGGGTCCGCCGGTTGGAATAATGTGCTTTTAACTGAAAAGGTAATGTTATTGCGGCTTGCAAAAAGATGGGGGTCTACAATCGTCATAAATAGCGCCTGGAGAACATTTGGTGCTGAAAATAGCTGGCATAAATCTGGGCAGGCGTTTGACATATCGCTACCACCCAACAGACATGACACGTTTGCTAGAATGGCAGTAGAGGAAGGCTTTGGCGGGTTTGGATCATATCCTACATTTATACATATCGATTCTAGAAATGATTCTCGAGGGGTAAGAGTTTACTTGCGGGGATCAATAAGATTTTAATAAATATACTAAACAACGGATTGTAAAATGCCAATACCATCGATAACTCCTATAAAACGCAGAAAAAGCTTATATTCGGATTTTCACAAAGATCTGACTATAAATCCTATTTCAAATGATTTGGCAGTAAAGCGAGATGAAGAAGCAGTAAAAGAATCATTGAAGAATCTTTTGCTTACTGATCGCGGTGAGCGTTTATTTCAGCCATCACTAGGAAGTGATATAAGAGCTACGCTGTTTGAAAATAATACTCCTATGGTAGTTAAGTTACTAGAGGAAAAGGTTAGAGCAGTTATAAATAATTTCGAGCCTAGAGTAAATATAATTGAGATAATCATTAAAAGTGAATATGATGAAAATAAGATCCAAATAACTATATATTTTAACATTAGAAATGTAAACGCCCCACTTTCTGTAACAGTTTTCCTAGAAAGAACAAGATAATGGCATCTAAACCCATCACAGAATTAGATTTTTTTAGAGTAAAAGATCAACTTAAAACATTCTTGAGAGAACAAGAACAGTTCAAGGACTATGACTTTGATGGTTCTAATATGTCTGTTCTGTTGGATGTACTCTCATACAATACATATCAAAATAATTTTTATGCTAATATGACAATATCGGAAATGTTTCTTGATTCTGCACAGCGTGAAAATTCGGTAATATCACATGCAAAAGAGTTAAACTACCTGCCACAATCTGCTAGATCAGCAAAGGCAATTGTAACGGTTGAATTTTCAGACCCTACAGCTACTAGTTCCTCATTTATACCTAGAAATACAAGATTCATTGCCAACTTCAATGGCGATAGATATACGTTTTTTACTAGACAAAGTTATACAGCTACCATACAAGAAAGTGGTAATTTCAAAGCAGAAAATGTGGAAATTTATGAAGGCGAATTAGTAGAAGAATCGTTCTTTACTAGTGAAAATAATCGTGGGTTAGTGCTTAGTAACTCAGGTGTTGATACTACTAGCATCAGATTATTTGTAGATTTCCAAAGCGCAAATGAAACAGGTACTGAATTTATTTACACAAAAGATATTTTTGGTATTCAGCCAGATTCCAATGTCTTTTACTTACAGAGAGCTCGTGATGGCAAATATGAAGCATTCTTCGGCAATAATAAATTTGGGACACAACCAAATATAAATCAAGAAATACGAGTATTTTATAGAATAACCAATGGTGCTGCCGCAAACGGGGTATCAAGATTTACTTCTTCATTGAGCAATTCTACAGTAACAGTAGTTGCATCAGCAGTAGGCGGTGCCGACAGAGAAACAATAGAAGATATAAAGTTTTTTGCGCCCAAGTCAATCCAGATACAAGAACGAGCTGTTACCAATCGGGACTATGAAGTTTTATTAAAGCAACGGTTCAATGAAATTAAGGATGTTTCTGTGTTCGGTGGTGATGAATTAAATCCGCCGCAATATGGTAAGGTAGCTGTTGTAGTAAATACCGATGGCGGCATATCCGAAAACGCAAAGTTAATATACACTTCATATCTAAAAGATAAAACACCCATAGGAATACAGCCAATATTCTTCGGTCCAAAATTCTTATATGCAAATTTGTATATAAATGTATTTTATGATAGTGTACAAACTACAAAATCAGTCGCTGAAATTGAGTCCGATGTACGAAATGCTATTAAATCATATACCAGTACAAATTTAAATAATTTTGGCTCAGTTTTTGAAATTTCAAGGGTAAGCACATTGGTTGATGCATCGGACATTTCGATAAAAAGCAACACAATATCTGCTGTGCCTTATATCTTATATTCACCTACAGTAAATCAAAAAGATAATCCTACATTCAACTTTGGTTCTTCACTTATAAGCCCATGTGGGTACTCAACAGCAAACGGAAGTGAAGTATATGACCGACTAGTTACAAGTTCAAATTTCGTATTTGAAGGTACTGAAGCTATACTAGAGGATAACGGCTTAGGTGTCATAAATATTATAAATGCAAGAGACAGATTAGCAGGCAGCGTACAAGTAATAAAAAGAAATGCTGGCATCGTAGATTACAATACCGGAATAGTTCGATTGGTTGATTTTATTACTGAATCATATACAGGGGTGGGAATACGGATAATTGCAAGCACAGTCGAAAAAAATGTAACCGCGCCTAAAGATCAGGTACTAATAGTAAATGATGCTGATATAAGTATTACCGTAAAGGGAATCACGCAGCAATGACAGATAAATTTTCCAATCTAGCAGACTATGCTTCCCAGCATTCTCACAGCATTTCACCATTTGTGGAAGGTCAATTTCCTAGCATATATAGGAAAGAAGCAAGGGAATTGGTTGATATTGTTAAAGAATATTATGTATTTTTGGAAACAATTGATAATCAATCAATATATAACATTAGAAGAATGTACCAATATAGAGATATTGATACTACTATAGATGGTATGTTGCTTTTCTTTAAGAATAAATTTTTAAATGGCATCTTTTTTGACGCAGACACTCCCTTTATAATAAAACATATATTAAGCTTATATAGAAGAAAAGGTTCAAAAGAAGGAATCGAATTATTCTTTGCCCTTTTCTTTCAAAGCGAAGTAAATATATATTTCCCATCAGACGATATCTTCAAGCCATCAAATTCAGAATGGATCGTAGGTAATTATTTACAGCTATATCCTATATCAAGTCATTCAAAACTTCCGACAATAAAAGGAATAAAGATATTTGGGTCACTAAGTAATGCTGAGGCTTTTGTAGATAATGTGTACTTAATAACTATAAACAATTCTACAATACCTATAATTTTTATTAGTAATGTCAAGGGCAATTTTAAGCGGTTTGATACTATCTATTCTAATCAGCCAGAGTTGATTGTAGGTGAATTATATGGTTCACTCAGAGAAGTAATTCTGGATCAAAATATTGAATTTACCACCGAAAATGAAATAGGTGATCGAGTAGAAATAAAATCTGATTCTGGGATAAATGGGCTAGGTAGAGTAACAAAAGTTACACAAAATCTATCCGGTGAAGTAGAATTTAATATTATCAATGGCGGCTTTGGCTATACAGTTGCCAATACTGACATTATACTTTCAGATCAAACACTTTTCTTAGAAACAAGTGGTGAAGGTTTCTTTATTAACGAAAAATAAAACAAATAGATAATGCAAATAATGTATTAGAAGCAACAATAATAGGTGTTGATACACGAAATAGCTCAATAGGGATAGTTCTTGATGATATAAATTTTGGATTTGATGAGGGAATTATTGAGACACTTGATAGAACTGAAAACATAACATTTTCAGTATTATTTAGCTCACCAGTTAATCGATCTGCATCTGCCTCAATTGGTACTATAACAGATACTGAAGAAGTAACAATAATAACTGATCTGATTTCTGATTTTCTTGCAGTTCCCTTAGATTCTTCAAATTATTCAATAGTACCTCCGGCGCTTATACCTATGTCAGGTACTTCCGCAACTGGTATTGAACCTAATCTGAGTACAGCATTAAATGTTGCGTTTAATCCTACCACATTTGTATTAGGTTCAATTGAAAGTCTTACTGCAATAAACCCAGGAACTGATTATTTAAGTGATGTCTTTGTTTTAGCTAAAGAAAAACTATTTAGTAGATTCAATTTAAATGATCAAATTCTTAGAATTGTTTCTTCTGTAGGTGTGAATATCTTAGAAGGTGATGTAATTACTCAGGAAAAAATAGTAAAAACATTTGAAGGTGAAGATCTTCAAACTCTAGTAAGAGGTAAAGTAATTGCAGTACAGGGAAATAATATAACAATTCGGCAACTTACATTTCAATCTTTTGTAATATCAAGAGATAGAATTTCACAGGAATTAATCTTGCCAGCATTCAAAGAAGGTCTTTCAATAGTATTAGATATACAAAGTATAACATTTGATAGAAAATCCCTACCGTTGGGTCTTAATACACAAATATCAGGCCCTGTTGGTTTTTCACTAGGTAAAATATCAGCTATTGAAATTTTTGATTCCGGTCTTGGTTATGAGCAGGAAAAACCTGTTACGATATATAATTTATCAAAGGCGGAAAGACTTGGGGTTGATGCTATTTTAGATGCTACGGGCAAAGGTATAGTTGATAGATTGGGAATTACAGAAGGTAAATGGATTACTACTAATTCTAATATAAATACTGAAAAGGTAATGCAGGATAGTTTTTATTACCAAGACTACTCGTATGAAATATCAACTGACATATCACCTACCATATACGAAGAAATATATAAAGAAATATCACACCCAAGTGGAATTAAATTATTCACGAAGTTTAATAAGTCAGATATAATAGATTTTACACCTGATATTTCTTTGACACCGATAAAAAGATTTGCGATACAAGAAACCGCTATTAATGAAGATTCTCAGAATCTATCATCCGAAAATGGATTTTTATATCTAGTTACCCAACTTATAGAGGAATAATATGTCAATAAAGTTTGATTCATTTACGACTGATATTGCCGAAACATATCTATTAAAATCATTACAAGAAGAAGATTTTTGGATTTTTGGATCATTTCCGGGTGAAACCTCAATACCAGTTTCCGAGAACACAGAAAAAACTCAAAGAAAATTTCTTGAAAAAACAATCTTTGGGGTTAGTGTTACTGATTTTGATTTTGCTGCTTTAGCAAATTTAAATATATGGGAAGAAGGAAGAATTTATACTGAATATGATGATGCTAAAAATATAGGGTTAACAATCAATACTCCGTTTTATGTAGTGACACCACCTAATAGTACAGGGGGATCACATCACATATTTAAATGTATAAGTAATAATTACAGCTCTACTTCTACTGAAAAGCCAATATTTGAAGATTCAATAAATCAACTTGACGGTATATATTATCTATCCGATGGCTATGTCTGGAAATATATGATAACAGTACCTTCGTTTGCATTTAGTAAATTTGGAGGTTCTGGTTATATACCTATAATTCGAAATGCTCAGGTGGAAACTATTGCAAATGAAGGTATATATTCGATATTGGTTACAAATAGATCAACAAATTCCGGATATGAAAGATTAACTGGGACTATCACATCGCTTGATTCAAATAATAGAATCATAATACGAATAAATGGCAATATACCTTTTAATAAATCACCAAATATTTATGCTAATCGCACACTTATTGTAAATCCTGGTACATCTTCGCAGGAGATAGATACCCAATTATTTAAAATACTTACGTCCGGTGAACTAAATGGCCAAAATTTTATACAAATAGAAACAACCGCAGCTGAATTAAACTTAGAATCTTTAATTGAAATAGTTCCTACCATAGAAATTATAGGTGATGGATCTGGGGCAAAAGCAATAGCAATCTTTGATGATACAAATACACTAATAACATCAGTGAAAATGATCGATAATGGTATTAACTATCAAAACGCAAATGCTAGGGTCATTGATCCATCTGTAAATTTTGACACTACCAATCCCAATAGATCTGATATTGAATGTATTTTGCGACCTATTATATCACCCAAAGGTGGCCATGGAAGCAACCCGGTAAAAGAGTTTAAGTCTAAGAATATAAGTATTTCTGTAAATATAACAAGTAAAGATTCCTCAAATGTCACAGATACTAATTCATATAGTAAAATTGGACTTGTAAAAAATCCATTATTTGCGGAAGTTATTACTGAAAATACATTTGATAGTAGATTAAAATTACAAACTACTGATGGTGTTTTGGGTCTGTCTGTAGGTGAAACATTATCACAAAGTAATGGTGTTTCTGGTATAATACATGAAATTGATAATGATGTGATATATCTTACAGAATATGACGGTGCCTTTTCAGCTGAATTTGACGAATCATTATTAGTAAGTTCATCTTCGGGTGTTAATTTTAGTATAAATACAATTACAAAAGCGTCATATGTTTCTAAAACTGGTTCGGTTCTATTCATTTCGGATCTAACACCAGTTGATAGATCCGATGAAAAAGTAGAACAAATAAAATTAATAATAGATTTCTAAGGGTATAGATTACTAAATGTCAATTAAAACAAATCTAAATATTGCTCCTTATTTTGACGACTATGATATTTCCAACAAATATTATAGAGTACTATTCAAACCTGGATTTGCAGTACAAGCAAGAGAATTAAATCAACTGCAAACTACTTTGCAGAATCAGATTGAACAATTTGGTGAAAACATATATAAAGAAGGTTCAATTATAAAGGGCTCTACCTTTACTGAACTTAGGAATCTAAAATATGTAAAAGTTGTAGATCGCATTGTACCTGTGAGTGGGTCAACATTCAACACGCCAAGTGCGTTTGAAGAACGCACTGAGACAGCTGATGATATTACTAACGAGTACTATTATGAAATTGAAGATGATCAAGGACTTAACGCGCTTATAATAAGAGGCGCTAATGGATTTCAATCTAGAGCACCTGATTTAAATACATTTTTTATTGTATATCTTAATACTAGTAATACTGGCAAAAAAGAATATGATCCTAGCGATACACTAAATATTAGAGAATACATACTAAGAACTGATGAGACTGGTACTGAGACAATAATTGACAATGGTATTGTTGCAACAACCTCAGTAGCAAGTTTCTCAGATCCCGTCGGCGATTCATTTGGCTTAAATGCATCTGAAGGTATTATCTTTCAGAGAGGACATTTCCTATTTGTGGATGATCAGACAATTGTTGTTGAAAAATATATAGTACAAACAGAGGAAGATACTGAAATTAAGCCAAACGGAACTTCAGTTGGCTATGCAGTTGATGAAAGTATTGTAACATCACAACAAAATTCTGATCTATTAGATAATGCGAATGGCTCACCTAACGAAAATGCACCAGGCGCGGATCGACTGGTGTTAGTACCAAGATTGGTAGCAGTAAATACAGTAGAAGCTGAGCAAGACTCTGGTTTCTTTATTTTGAGAAGATATGAAAATGGAGAAGCTGTAGAAACTAGAGACGTCTCAGAGTTTAATTCAATTGCAAAAGAATTAGCAAGAAGAACATACGAGACTAATGGTGACTACACAAAAAAGAATTTTACCTTTAATGTGATTAAAAAGACAACAACAAACAAATTCTCAGTAGAGATGAGTGAGGGTGTTGCATACTCTAAAGGTTATCGAATTTCAAACGACGCCAAACGATTTTTTGAAATACCCGACATAACTGCTACTGAAATTGTATCAAATCAATCTGTAAACTTTACATATGGCGGGTATTGTAAAGTTATAAACGCGACTGGCAGAGTTACAATAGGTGATTATCAAAATGTTGATTTAGTAAACTCAAGTGAAGCAGTAATAGGATCTGCGGTAGTTAAAAACTATACAGCCGATAAAATCTTTTTGTTTGCAATAAGAATGTCTGGGGTTAATTTATTTTCAGATGTACAATATGTAAAACAGGGTGCCAATGGACTTATAGAAATTGACCCAAAGATTATTAATTCAAGTACTTCCGCGCTTATATTTGATTTTAACACGCCGTTTGTGAAAACAATAGATGATATATCATTTTATATTAGAAAAACTACTCAAGATAATACCGACGGGACTGGTGACCTAGTAATTGCACCACCTGAGGGATTTAGTTTTGATGTAAATTCACTAAATGATTTACTAGTTATAGACAATACTATTAATCAGCCTATAGATATAAATGTGGCAACTACAATTGTAAATAGCGAAGGTAAACTTTTTATAGATACTGATACTGCATCCACACTTGTTACTGTATACTATAATATAAAAGTAAATAGCCCAATACAAAAAGTAAAAAATATTTTTAATCTTTTCGTAAAAACAACTTACGATGCTACCAAGGGTAAGTATACATTAGGCTTGCCTGATTGTATATCACTTTTAAGTGTGAAGGGTCCTGATGGAACGGAATACGTAAATAGCTTTAAGCTAGTAAAAAATCAAAGAGATGATTTTTACGATCATTCATATATTGAAAAAATACCAGGCACAATTTCACCAAATAATAGTGATATATTAACTGTAAAGGTAAGAGGATTTAGAGTAAACTCAGGATCTGAAATAAACTTCTTTACTGTAAATAGCTATGATACAATTGATGTAAATGAAATACCATATTTTGAATCTACCACAGGTAAAATATTCAACTTAAAGAACTGTGTGGATTTCAGACCGCACAGAATACCAACAGCCGCGTATTCTACTAATGAAAGTGGTGCTACTATTTTATCCTCAGTTGATCCTGAACTACCTATATCAGCTGATGATATGTTTGCACAGGGTGTTAACTATGCTATACCTGCTCTAAACACCTCAGGTGTATTGGATATTGAGTATTACGATTCAAGAGTAGATTATATAATAGGAAGTTCGTATGGAAGATTTAAATATATTACCGGAGATGAAATAGGGAATTCTATAGGTAATTTAGGATCCAACGAAAATACAATTATAGCAGAAATTAAAATACCAGGATACCCTCTTCTTACTAAAGAAGAAGCATATAAGCAGAACAGACAAGCTGAAACTATATCAGTATCAACTAAGACTGTAAAAACTTATACTATGAATGATATTGATAAACTATCGCGTAAAATTGAAAGATTAGAATACTACACTGCACTTTCAATCTTAGAAAAATCTGCTCAAGATCTTGTTATAAAGGGTGAAAATGGACTTGATAGATTTAAAAACGGTATAATTGTAGATAATTTTGAAGATCTTTTGGTAGCTGATGTGTCAGATGCAAACTTTAATGCTTCAGTAGACTTTACAGAAAAAGTTCTTTATCCAAGTATAAAGCAATTTCCTCTAGATCTAAAAGTAAAATCATTTGATGGCACTCAATCATTTGACGCAGCAAATACCATTGCTGCTCTTTCATCTAACCGTCTTGCTAAATTCATATCACAGCAATATGCAACTGGATTTAGATCTTGCACTAGTAATTTTTATAGTTACAAAGGAGTGGGTCGTTTAATACCTGAATATGATTTTGCACATGATACTGTTACTACACCAAGAAGTTTTGAAATTGATTTGGCAACACCGTTTGCGCAATTTACAAATGCACTATCAGAATTTGTACCTCTTACTTCAACACAAACAAATCTATTAAGTAGTTCGGTCAACGCAAACAGATCTATTTTGGGTAATACTATTACAACTGAAACAATAACATCTCAGAATTTTGAAGATATTTCTAGAGAATTGGCACTTGATCAAACCGTACAAGAAAGTTTTATCGGGGATTTTGTAACTAATACAAGTTTCAAACCCTTTATAAAAAGCAGGGAAGTTCAAATTGAACTTCATGGCTTACGACCAAATACTGTACATTATTTCTATTTTGATGAGGTAGATGTTAATGAATTTGTAGCACCTGCGTTTAATCCAGGTGATGAAATTTCTAGTATAGATGGGGTTACTGATCCTCAAGTAGCAATACAAAATGGCAACTTTGGTCAAGAAGTTAGAACAAACCTATTAGGTGAACTATATGCAATCTTTAAAATACCGGAAGGTCGCTTCTTAGTAGGAGAACGCGAATTAATAGTGGTAGATGTTTCTAATTTTGATAGTATCGCTTCAGCTTCTGCTTCTCTAGGACAATTAAAATACAATGCCTATAACTTTAGTACTGAAAAGTCTGGTTTGACAATTTCTACTAGGTCACCTGTAATAGATGTTTTAGGCTCTAGGACAACTAGAACTGTTACAAATAGAAATGTTAATGTTACAAACTTTGCCGTAAATAGACGTTCACGTGAACGTGAACGTGGACCCGATCCAATTGCACAGACATTCTTTATAAAAGAAACTATGGCTCGTGGTGCTGAAGCACTTTATATCGGTCAACTTGATGTCTACTTCAAGAGAAAAAGTTTTGTAAACGGTGTTACAATCGAAATTAGAGAAGTGGAAAATGGATATCCTTCTAATGAAATATTAACATTTGGTAAAAAACATCTAACATCATCCGATATAACCGTGTCAGATGATGGCAGTGAGGCTACGCAAGTAAATTTCATTGCCCCTGTCAGACTAGATGCAGAAAAGGAATATTGCTTCGTGGTGAAACCCGATGCGGCTGATCCTGATTACTTAATCTTTACTCAAAAAGTAGGTGGTTTTGAATTGACTACCGGTGCACCAGTCAACGCAGATTGGGGAGACGGTGTTCTATTTACTTCTACAAATAACCGTGCATGGAAGTCATATCAAGACGAAGATATCAAATTTAATCTATATAGATACAACTTTAATATTGATATAGGTACAATAGAATTAGAAACTCGTGAAAATGAGTTTCTTGATCTACAAAATAGCGTAGGCAATTTCGTTGACGGTGAACTTGCTTATTCATTCAAAGGCACATCTACATATATAGTAAATTTAACCACTGGAAACAGAACTATATCTGGTTCAGGCCTTACTGCATATAATGTAGGTGACTATGTTTTTGTGGAGAATACCTCCGGTTACAAACAGATACTACGAGTAATATCATCAGCACCATCTTCCATTCTAGTGGACAGACCTCCGATATTCGAAGGTACATTCCAATCAAGACCTGTTGTAGCAGGTAGAATAATTTATTATAATGCTAGAAAAGCAGACTTTATGGTATTGGAAAAATCATCAGCTCGTGACGGTAGGGTATTTACTTCAAGTGAAACGATAAGAGGTCTGGATAGTGGAGCAATAGCCACAATAAGCTCAGTGAGCAATCCAGAGTTAAGCTATCTACAGGCAATGATTAATAGAATAGTAGACTCCAATACCAGTACAAAAATTTCGGTAAAAGCTATCGACCCACTGGCAATAGATAATACTGCATATACAAGCGCGTTTAACTTTTCAAATAAAAAGACATTCAACGAAAAAGGTTGTACGATATTCTCAAGATCAAACGACGTTGATTCTGATAAGAATTTGAAATTTGTGTTAACATTGGAAAAGGAATCTATTGAGACTACTACTCCAGTAATTGATACAGAAACAGCAAAAACCTTTGCATATATCTATAATATTACAAATGATCCTGATACCACTTCAAAATATATCTCTAAAAAGGTAGAATTAAAAGAAGGCTTTGATGCAGAAGATTTTAAATTGTTTCTTACAGGATATAGACCAATTGGTACTGATATAAAGGTTTATCTAAAAGTAAAGAATTCAGATGATCCTGTGACATTAAAGAATAATCCATGGATCGAAATGGAAAAAATAGAAGGTAATTCTTTATTTTCCAGTAGATCAAATACAAATGATTATAAGGAATTCGTATTTGGGGTAGCAGAAGATTCCGATAATAAATCTTCAGGTATTATTACATATACAAATGAGGCTGGAATATACACTGGATTTAGATCCTTCTTAATTCGAATTGATCTTCTTTCCGGTAATGTTGGCTCAGTACCAAAGGTTACTGATTATAGAGGAATTGCATTTGAATGATACGTGATACTGAATCAAAAGCATTAATAGAAACTGATGTTGCTTCCCTTTATAAATATAGGGTAGAGAAAAAGAAACTGGCTGAATTTGATAAAATGAAAACAGAAATAAGTAATCTAAAGCAACAAATAGCAAACGTAAATCAGCTGTTAGAAAAAATAATGGAAGAGAAATTCTAAATGTCTAGAAGTATTCCTCAAATAAACACTACTGATACATTTCAGGTTTGGTTAGAACGAACCAACGATCTCGTGAATGAATTGGATACAAGTATCTTAACTGCATCGGTACTAGGCTCTGATGAGACAATAGGAAATGCTACATTAACTGGTACATTTACAAGTTCTTCATTGGTAACAGGTGCCGCGTCTGTTACTGCGCTAAAGGTTACGACTGTTGAAAATAGAACCAATATTATTGAGTCTATAAACTTTTTATCTCCTATTAATATTACTTCAAGTGAACAAAAAGTTCTTAGAATTAAAAGTGCTTCTCAGCCAACAAGAGTTAGTATATCAAACAGCGCAAATATTTTTGGGAATTGGGTACTCAAACTAATATTGCAGACAGCGCGTTTATAGTTCAGATAGAAGGTTCAGCAAATCCTCAATTTAGATTGTTGCAAACTGGTGTCTTGGAAATACTTGACGCGGCCGGATCTGCTGGTACCGTAAAAGCTAATATAACAGGGAATGTTGGAGGTAATCTAACAGGCAACGTGACCGGCAACGTGACCGGCAACGTGACCGGCAACGTGACTGGAACTGTGAGTAGTCTAAGTAATCTCACGACTGACGCACTTGCAGAAGGTACTTCTAATCGTTATTTTACAAATGCTGGAGCACGAGCTGCACTTTCTGGTGGCACTGGTGTAACATATAATAACTCAACCGGTGTTATAGCTATCGGCCAACCAGTAGCAACTACAAGCAATGTTAACTTTGCTAATGCTGCATTAACTGGTTCACTAACAATTAGACCCACGACTAACGCTGCAATAGAACATGGTAGAATAGACGGAGTTGCTTCCACGCCGGTTATTGATTTTCATTCAAGTGGTAACAACATTGACTACGATAGCAGAATCATCGCGATCGGCGGTAATGCTTCGGTCGGCAACGGCGCATTACAATACCATGCCGCCGGCGGCCATACTTTTACTGGTGCTATATCAGCAACTAGCTTTTCTGGCTCATTAAACTCTTCGGATTTAACTGGGGCTATAAGCGCTTCTATAATACCAAATTTAAACGCATCAAAAATTAATGCCGGTATTTTTAGCACTGCAAGAATTCCGTTTGAATTTATATCTGGCGCGGCATTCGTCATAGGTTTTACAAGTCAACTCGGGTCATTTAATGATGGATCGAATTATTTTGATATATTTCCACCGGCAGGTAGGACCATGAGTAATATCGTAGCGTTTATACCTTCGATACACGTGATACATTTTAGCGGTGATGTAAATCACGATGATTCAATGCGCAACACATATGGTTTTCTTTCAGATAGAATACGCGTGTATGTTCAAAATACTGAACAGAGATCAGCACCAGCTGCAAACTGGTTAGCAATATGGACTAGGAGTTAACATGAAATATCTATGTATTGAAGACGGCAAAGTAATATCAATGCTTGATTATGTGCCCAATGTTCCCAAAAGTGTTGAAGTATTGGAAATTTCTGATTTGGAAGCAGAAGAATTAAATCAAGGTAAAAGATATTACGACTCTATTGATTAAAAAACAAAAGCGGTAAAAAGGAAATATTGGATTCCATGGATTCTAGCAATAAGTCGCAAGCGTATTTAAATTCTACCGATTGGATGATTTTACGTCATATGAGGCAACTTACTCTAGGGATTGCAACAAGTCTTTCTGATTCAGAATATTTAAAACTAGAAAAATCTAGGCAAGCTGCTGCCATGAAAATAATTAAAACATAAGTAGGATTCAATAAATGTGGACACTAATTAATAACACATATACAGCATCAGCAAACGAAAAATTGCTAATAGATACTAGTATTGTTCCTATATCTGTAACACTGCCAAACTCTCCAGCTCCTGGTGCTTCCGTATTAATTGCAGATTCGAATGATTTTTCGATAAACAGCGTAACAGTTTTATCTAATATTATTTCTTTTCAAAATGGCTCAAATGAATTTGAACTTACAT
>FUWD012867427.1_pt1 | contig 19092 bp, 25 predicted proteins | sample 1063281 | NCBI WGS metagenome assembly FUWD01 (sample SAMEA79048168, study PRJEB19326) | metagenome | biome: marine | reverse complement strand
CCGATATAGATCTAGTGATTGTAGATCTATATCATTTACGGAAAAAGTTAATAAAAAATTAGTTTAAATGAGTTAATTGAATATATTGATATTGGTGGACCTACTTTAATAAGAGCAGCAGCAAAGAATTTTAATGACGTTACTGTAATTTCTAGTATTTCAGATTACTCAAAACTTTCAAATGAACTGAAAACTAATAATGGCAGAACATCAATAAATTTCAGGAAACTAATGTCGGCAAAAGCTTTTGGTCTTACCGCATATTATGATTCTATTATCGCAAACTGGTTAAATGATAAACTTAAAATAAAATTTCCTGATAAAAAAACCTTGGGTGGAAAATTAGTTGAAAGTCTTCGTTATGGTGAAAATCCACATCAGCAAGGAAACTTGTATAAAATCGATAATAATTTGGGTTTAAGAAAACTTCATGGAAAAGAACTCAGTTACAACAATTACAACGATATTTATTCTGCTCTAGCCGTTGTATCCTCTTATAAAAAAAATCAAGGGACAGTCATAATAAAACATACTAATCCGTGTGGAGCTTCAATAGAAAAAGATCGGGTCAAATCTTTTAAAAATGCTTTAGCGTGTGATCCTATAAGTGCATTTGGTGGCGTCGTAGCCATCAATTCTGTAATTTCAAAAAAACTAGCTTTAGAATTAAACAAAATTTTTTTTGAGGTAATAATAGCCAATGGTTTTCAAAAAAAAGCACTAAAAATTTTAAAAAAGAGAAAAAAAATAATACTAATTGATTGTAATAAAATTAATTTAAAAGATAGTAAACATTACATTTTTTTTGGAAATTCTTTTTTGGCTCAGGATATAAATAATAAACTTTTCGATAAAAAGAAGTTTAGAACGGTAACAAGAAAAAAACCATCTCCCAATCAACTTGCTGGCCTCAAATTTGCATTTAATATTTGCAAATTTACAAAATCTAATGCTATCGTTTTAGCAAATAACAAATCTACAATTGGTATTGGTTCAGGACAACCAAGTAGAATTGACAGTTGTAGGATCGCAGCAGATAAAGCTCTTCGATTCTTGCCTGAAAAAATCATTAACTCGGTAGCAGCATCAGATGCATTTTTTCCTTTTCCTGATACAATTCAAGAATTAGTAAAAGCAGGCGTGCGGGCTATAATTCAACCAGGAGGCTCAATAAATGACCGAAAGGTGATTAAAGCTGCAAATAAAGCTGGAATAGTTATGGTATTTACCGGAATGCGACATTTCAGACATTAAAATTAAATTTTATCAATTTTAGCTGCTAAAATAAAATCACTTTCTGCAAGTCCTTTAATTTTATGTGTAAATATTTTTATCTTGGCATAACCCCACCCAAACATAACATCCGGATGATGCCCTTCTGCTTCAGCAATATTTCCTAGATTATTAACAAATTTTTGGCTTTCAGAAAAATTTTTAAATTTGAAATTTTTTTCAAGAAAATAAACTTCATCTTTATTTTTTTTTACATACCAACCATTTATCTTCTTTAAACATTTATGTATTTCAGAAATATCAAAAGGTATCACTCCATCTTGACAGGAAATACAACTTTTTTTGTGTAGATCAATCATTCGTAATTAATGAACAAATATATGTTAAGTGGTGAAGAATTTAATATTTTTTACTTTCTTTCTCTTAGTTTATCTCTTTTCCATATACCTGAATCGACTCCTCCATCTGTATATGTTGTGGTTCCTTTTCCGTGTCTTTTAGAATTGAACCATTCGCCAATATATATATCTCCATTGACATAATTCATGGTTCCTTGCCCGAACATTTTATCATTTCTCCATCCTCCTTCGTATTTAACGTATTGAGGATGTCCTTTCTTAAATTTCATAGTACCTTGCCCATCTCTTTTATTTTCTATCCATTCTCCAGCGTACATTCCACCATCATCATATCTAAAGGTTGCCTGTCCATTTTTTTCAATCAATTTATTTTCTTCCCAAATACCTTCTTGAACAATTCCATCAGAAGTAATGAAGGTTCCCTGTCCATTGCGTTGACCTTTGGTATAGAGTCCTGAATATTTACTTCCATTTTTATATTCGATATCTACTTGTCCATTCGGTCTACCTTCTATCCAATCTCCGGTGGTTTCTCTTCCATCAGTAAATGTAAAAGTTCCTTTTCCATGATAAGCGCCCTTTTGGAATTCACCAACATATTTGCTGCCATTAGGATGTGTTTCTACCCCTTTTCCGTTCTTTAGATCATTTTTGAATTCTCCAACATATTTTTCTCCACTCTGGAATGTATAAGTCCCTCTTCCGTTAGACTTGCCGCCGCTAAATTCTCCTGCATATACCGATCCATCGCTATAAGTGTAAATTCCATATCCCGAAAATTTTCCACGTACAAACTCACCTTCATATTGTTCGTCCTTATAATAAACAACACCCTCACAATCATTCCATTTAAACATCATCAAACCTACAGAAAATTTATTTTTTGCCTCACGCGGACTTCCCTCACACTCTGGTAGAGAACTTTCTGTTCTAATTGATTCTTCTTTTTTAGCTACTTGAGCTTCGTCTTTTTCAGACTCTTTCTTGGGCGCCGTGGCCCCTTCTTCAAGTCGTTCGATTAACTCACCCTTTTCCCAGATACCATAATCAAATCCTCCACCGTAAAATGTATATTTTCCTAATCCTGAAAATTTTCCACGTACAAATTCACCAGCATATATATCGCCATTACCATATTTCATAGTTCCATAACCATCAGATCTACCTTCAAAGAAACTACCTTCATATAATGTCCCATCATTATATGTGTAGGTTCCTTGCCCTGAAAATTTTCCTTTTTCAAATTCACCAACATATTGGGAGCCATTTTTTTTAACTAAAGTACCAAGGCAACTTCCCCATTTCATTAACTTAACCTTTGCTGCAGTATTCCCCCCCATGACTGAAAATTTCTTAATTATAAGAGGGCTTCCCTCACACTCGGGTAGTGAACTTTGCGCTAGTGCTGTATTACAACAGAACACTAAAACCAGAAATAAGTACATTAAAAGTTTTTTCATATTAAGCTCCCATAAATTGGAGCGGGAGAAGGGAATTGAACCCTCGGCCTAAACGTTGGCAACGTTTCGCTCTACCACTGAGCTACTCCCGCTTAATAAAATATTATAAAACAACGATTTTTTATAAGCAAGAGTTTCAAAAATCAAGTGAATTTATAATTAATTACTTAGAGATGGGACAGATAGATTAGTATTAACAACGAAGGCAGCTATTGGATAATATCCTAGAGATGCAGTTATATCTCTAATAAGAGTAAAAAAGGTTTTAGAAAAAAATAAACAATTAAAATATAAATTTTAACAATTATTAATAAATGATACAAAGTGAATTAATTGATAAAAAAAATTATGAATTCTCATATTTTAATAAAGATTAATAACTTTGTTAAAAACAGATTGGTCGAATTTTCCGGTATATTATTAACAATAATTGGCATTTTTCTCTTAATATCAATTGTAAGTTATTCTCCCGCGGACCCCAATTTTATATATACCCCAGATGATGTTGAGATCAAAAATATTGGAGGATTTTATGGTAGTGTTATCTCAGATTTTTTACTCCAATCGATTGGTCTTATTTCATTTTTAATGGTTATAAATTTATTAAATTGGGGATTAACACTTATTGTAAGAAAAAAAATTAGTAATTTTATAGCAAAAATTTTTTTTACAATTTCTTATACAATCTTTGGATCAACTTTTATTAATATTTTCTATAACAACTCTTTCTGGTTAATTGACAATGGTAATGGTGGTTTTCTTGGACGTATAATCAAAGAAAATTTTTATTCCCTTACCAATTTAACAGAAAATCAATACATATTTTTTTCACTTCTGTTATTAACGATTACATTTTTTATATTAAGCATAAATATAGAAATAAGGGGAATTGCAAAAATTTTATCTTTTCCTTACTTAATAATTAAGAAAATTATATATTTCTTAAAAAAAAATAAGGAAAATAATTCGAAGACTGACAATGTAAATTTAAATACAGACATAAAAGATCTATCAGATGATGTTCTAAAAGAAACTCAGCAAATATTACCTTTTGCGACCAAGAAAGAACCTGCCATTTCTGGTGGTGATTTTAAGCTGCCTCCGTTAAATTTTTTAGAAAAAAATAAAAATTTAAAAAATTACAACAATGTAGAATTAAATGTAAATTCAGAATTTCTAGAAAAAATCCTACTTGATTTTGGCGTAGAGGGGAAAATTAAAAGAGTTAGTTATGGTCCGGTAGTAACATTAAACGAATTCGAGCCAGCCCCAGGAATAAAAGTATCAAAAATTATTAACTTATCAGATGATATAGCAAGAAATACTAGTTCTGTTTCTGCTAGAGTCGCCACAATACCAGGTAAAAATACAGTTGGTATAGAAATACCCAATACTAAAAGAGAAAATGTGTTTTTAAGTGAAATTGTTTCTGATGAAAAATTTGAAAAAAAAGAAATAAAATTACCAATAGCATTAGGAAAAAGCATTTCTGGCATCCCGATTGTTGGAGATTTATCAGTAATGCCTCATTTATTAATAGCAGGAACCACAGGTTCTGGAAAATCTGTTTGTGTAAATAGCATTATATTATCTTTGCTTTATAGACATCCTCCGGAGAAATGTAACTTGATCTTGGTTGATCCTAAGATGTTGGAACTATCTGCCTACGAAGGAATACCTCACCTTCTGTGTCCAGTAATCACTGAAGCAAAAAAAGCAACAGCTGCATTAGGATGGACGGTAAAAGAAATGGAAAATAGATATAAATTAATGACAGGTATAGGAGTAAAAAATATTGATGGTTACAATTCTAAAAATAAGAAACACATGCCTTATATTGTATTAATAGTTGACGAAATGTCAGATCTAATGCTAATTGCTGGCAAAGAAATAGAAAGCTACATACAGAAATTATCACAAATGGCCAGAGCAGCTGGAATCCATATAATTATGGCAACACAAAGACCAAGTGTAGATGTAATAACAGGCACCATTAAGGCAAACTTTCCAACTCGAATCTCGTTTCAAGTTAGTTCAAAAATAGATAGTAGAACAATTTTGGGCGAACAAGGAGCAGAACAATTACTAGGTAAAGGTGATATGTTATTTATGTCTTCCGCAAACAGAATTGTTAGAATTCATGGTCCCCATGTTTCGGAATCAGAAATAGAAAAGGTTAATAGTTATCTAAGATCACAAGGAAAACCCGATTACATTGATGAAATTACAACAATTAAAGATAATGAATTAGGCAGTAATAAAAATATTGATAATGAAAAAGATGAATTATATTTTGAAGCACTAAACATTGTAAAATTTGAAAAAAAAGCTTCTACCAGCTTTTTGCAAAGAAAGCTACAAATAGGATACAACAGGGCGGCGAGAATTATGGAGATGATGGAAAAAGAGGGAGTTGTGGGTCAAGCCAATCATGTAGGTAAAAGAGAAATTTTATAGGTTAAGTTTGAAAAAAAAATTTTATCTAATTTTTCAAATTCTTTTCATATATTTTATTTGTACTGGTATATCCTTTTCAGATTTTCAAAAAAAACTTATTGATAAATTGGAAGCTACTAATACTTTATCTTTTGATTTTAGACAAAAAATTGCAGAAAAGGAAGAAATAGGAAAGTGTTACATTAAGTATCCATTGCTAATGAAATGTGACTATGAAGATTTAAAAAAGAAGAGTGTAATTTCCAACGGGAGAACAGTTGCAATAATAAAAAAAAAATATAAAAAAATTTATTATTATCCTATAAAGACAACGCCCTTATTCACTATTTTAAAAAAAAAACAAATTTTAGATTTGGTTAAAAATAATAAACCAAAAAAAATAAATTCAAGACTAATTGAATACGAATTAATCGGAAAAAAAATAAATACAATAAAAATTTTTTTTGATAAAAATTCACTAGAATTTAAAGGATGGGAAACAAATGATGCCTATTCTAACAAAGTAGTTTTTTTAATTAGTAACCTAAAAACCAATATAATAATTAGTAGTGATTTTTTTAAAATTCCAAGAGAGGAAGATCTTTAGTTTGCTTTTTTATGAAACCATTTTTCCAACTTTTTCACCACCAAAAATATGGAAATGTAAGTGAGGTACTTCCTGTCCTCCATTTTCACCAACATTCACTAGAGATCTGTATCCGCCGCCTTTTGCTGAGTCAGAAACACCAACTTTATTAGCAACTGTTACTATTCCTTTTATCAAACCAGCAATCTCCTTTTCTGATGCTTTCGAAGAAAAATCATCTAAATTTACATACTCACCCCTAGGAATAATGAGAGCATGCACTTTTTTTTGTGGATTTGTATCATAAAAAGCAAGAACAAATTCATCTTCATATATTTTTTTACAAGGAATTTCCCCTCTCAAAATTTTGGCAAAAATATTATTTTTGTCGTAAGTCATGGTTACCTATTTTGTTTCTCTTCAAATCCCGAAATGTCTTCCCTTTTTTTAAGTTCTTTTATTATATCATCAAAATTTATATTGGCGGACTGTAAAGTCACCAACAAATGATAAATAACGTCTGCTGTTTCATGTACTGTATTCTTTTTGTTCTTAATGGCATCCTCGAGTTCAGCAATTTCTTCTTTGAGTTTATTTAAACAGTAATCATTTCCCTTTGATAACAAAAAAGAAGTGTATGATGATTTAGTATCACTTTCTTTTCTTGATCTAATCGTTTTGACAAGTCTTTCTATAGTCTCTGACATGATTAAATTCTAACAGGTATACCTTTTGAGTCCAAATATTGCTTAGCTTCTAATATAGTATGTTCTCCAAAATGAAAAATAGATGCTGCCAAAACGGCACTTGCCTTACCAATCTTAATACCTTGATATAAGTGTTCCAAATTCCCCACTCCACCCGATGCTATAACGGGTATATTAAGAGAGGCTGATACCTTCTTCGTAAGATCCAAATCGTAGCCTTTTTTTGTACCATCTCTATCCATTGAGGTAAGTAGTATTTCTCCAGCACCTAATGATTCCATTTTTATTACAAATTTTAAAACATCTTTGCCTGTGGGTTTTCCTGCCGCCATGAGTAAAAACTTCCCATTTATTGTTAGCTTTTTTTGCATCAACAGCAACGACGGTGCATTGGGAACCAAATTTTTCTGCACTTTCCTTAATCAAATCTTTATTAGTAACAGCAGATGTATTAATTGAAACTTTATCCGCTCCATTACCAAGCAATTTATTGATATCTTCTAAATTTCTTACGCCGCCTCCGACGGTTAGAGGTATGGAAATATTTTTTGCGGTTTTTTTAACTACTTCTAACATAATATTTCTGTTTTCATTTGAAGCTGTAATATCTAAAAAGCAAATTTCATCTGCACCTTGTTCATCATATATCCTTGCTTGTTCAACTGGATCACCTGCGTCTATCAAATTCACAAAATTAATACCTTTAACGACCTTTCCATTTTTAACATCTAAACAAGGTATAATTCTCTTTTTTAACATTTATATAATTTTACTAAGTTCACGAAGATCAATATTGCCATCATAAATTGCCTTTCCAACAACAACACCTTCGATATTTGGAGATTTTTTTTCTTTTATATTTAAAATATCTTTTATTGAAGCAATCCCACCGGAAATCACGGTCGGAATATTTATTACTTTTGAAAAATCTATTGTGTCTTCTATATTGGGGCCGGTTTTTGTACCATCTCTGTTTATATCCGTATAAATTATTCTAGAAATTTTTGTTTGTGCAATTTTTTTAATAAAGTCCAAAGCTAAAATATCAGTTTGCTTTTTCCATCCTGATAGAGCAATAAATCCATTACGAACATCTAAAGATAAAGCAATTTTTTTTTATATTTGTCGCAGGCCATTTTAAGAAATTCTTGATTTTTTATCGCTGCGGTCCCAATAATAACTTTATCTACACCAACATCTATCCAGTTTTTTATATTTTCTAAAGATCTAATTCCTCCACCAACCTGAATTTTAAAATTATTTTTTTAATTATTTTTTCAATTATACTTTTATTAACCAATTTTCCTTCTAAAGCTCCATCTAAATCTACTACATGAATGTTTTTAAATCCTAAATGAAAAAATTCGTCAGCCTGTTCTAGGGGAGACTTTTTATAATGTGTAACATTATTGTAATCACCTTTCAAAAGCCTAACACACTTGCCATCTTTAATATCTATGGCGGGGAATATAATCATTATAAGGATTATAATATTCCTTTTGTGGATGGAATTTTTGACTTAATTCTTTTATCAATTTCTAAAGCTTGTCTCAGTGATCTCGCAAGTCCTTTAAAACATGATTCGATTATGTGATGACTATTTTCACCGTATATATTTTCTACGTGCAAAGTAACTCCTGCTGATTGTGTAAATGCCTGAAACCATTCTTTAAAAAGTTCAGTATCCATTTCCCCCAATTTTTCCACTTTTAATTTAATCTTCCATATTAAATATGGTCTGTTCGACACATCAATAGAAACTCTAGTTAAAGTTTCATCCATGGGTATTAAGCTATTAGCATATCTCTTTATTCCTTTTGAAGAATGTAGTGCTTTTTTTATACATTCTCCTACGGCTAGACCTACGTCTTCAGTTGTGTGGTGTAAATCAATATGTGTATCACCCTTTGCTTTTATTTTTAGATCGATCAAAGAATGTTTGGATAATTGTTCCAACATGTGATTAAGAAAACCTATTCTGGTGTCTATCTTGTATGATCCGCTACCATCTATATTTGCTTCTACAGTGATACTGGTTTCTTTGGTCTTTTTGATTACTTTAGCTTTTCTTACCATGGCTCAATTCCGTAATAATAGGGTATATAAATAATTCAAGAATATAGCAATAAAATGAATATTCGATCTTGAAGATAATAAATTAACCTCCACATAGATTGGTGCAATGAGTGATAATTCAAATTGGCATGGTACTACGATTGTTCTAATCAGGAAGGGCAAAGACGTTGTTGTTGCCGGTGATGGACAAGTAAGTCTTGGTAATACAGTAATTAAAAGTACTGCAAAAAAAGTGAGAAAAATTGAGAAGAGAAATGTTATTGCTGGATTTGCTGGATCAACTGCGGATGCCTTAACATTGTTTGAAAGATTAGAAGCAAAACTAGAAAAGCACGCTGGCAACCTTACAAGAGCAGCCGTTGAATTAGCAAAAGACTGGCGAACAGATAAATACTTAAGAAGATTAGAGGCTCTCATGGCTATTGCAGACAAAGAAAAAAGTTTTATAATTTCTGGTACAGGAGATGTGTTAGAACCCGAAGAAGGAATTATAGGTATAGGCTCGGGTGGCAATTATGCTCTGGCTGCAGCAAAAGTATTAATGGATACAAAAATGTCGGCAGAAGAGATTGCAAGAAAATCAATACAAGTTGCATCTGAAATATGTGTATTCACCAATAGCAATATAACTCTAGAAAAAATTTAAATGAAACAAAAATCAAATATAACATCGTTGCCCACAAAAGATCTAAAACAAGAAAAAAATGATACATCTGCAGTTTCATCTTTATCTCCCAGGGAAATAGTTTCTGAATTAGATCGATATGTAATTGGTCAAAAGGCAGCTAAAAGAGCTGTTGCAATTGCACTTAGGAATAGATGGAGAAGACAAGCATTAATAGGTGATATGAAAGATGAAGTTTTACCAAAAAATATTCTTATGATAGGACCAACTGGTGTTGGTAAAACGGAAATATCTAGAAGACTTTCAAAATTAACCGAAGCACCTTTTATAAAAGTCGAAGCCACAAGATTTACGGAAGTTGGATATGTGGGAAGAGATGTAGAACAAATAGTTAGAGATTTGCTTGAAATCGCAATAGCTATTGAAAAAGAAAAGATGAGGAAAGAAGTATATGCCAAGGCCCAGCTAGCTGCGGAGGAAAGAGTTCTTAATACACTAGTGGGAAATAAGGCGAGCGTTGCTACTAGGGAAAGTTTCAGAAAAAGATTAAGAAGTGGTGATTTGGATGATAATGAAATCGAAGTTGAGATAAATGATGCAACTAGCATGCCTAGTTTTGAAATACCCGGTATGCCTGGAGCAAATGTTGGAATGGTAAATTTATCTGAAATCTTAGGAAAAAATATCAAAAAAGGTAAGAAGAAAAAAATGACAGTAAAAGAATCTCACGAAATCCTAATAGCTGAAGAATCTGATAAAATGATAGAACAAGATAAAATTATAAAATCTGCCAAAATATCAACTGAAAATAATGGAATTGTTTTTTTAGATGAAATCGACAAAGTTTCAGCAAGAGGCGAACGCATAGGGGGTGATGTTTCAAGAGAAGGAGTTCAAAGAGATTTGTTACCTTTAATTGAAGGAACTACTGTTAGCACAAAGCACGGCCCAATAAAAACTGATCATATATTGTTTATAGCATCTGGAGCATTTCAACTTGCTAAGCCATCAGATTTACTGCCAGAGCTTCAAGGAAGATTGCCAATTAGAGTAGAATTAAATGCACTAACTAGTGATGACTTTAAAAGAATTTTAGAAGAGCCAGATAATAGCTTAATCAAACAATATGTTGCTTTATTGAAAACCGAAAAAGTGAATCTTGAATTTACGAAAGATGGGATTGAAACAATTGCTAAATTAGCTACAGAAATTAACTCAAGTATAGAAAATATAGGAGCGAGAAGATTACACACAATTATCGAAAAAGTTTTAGACGAAATCAGCTTTTCTGCGACAGATCGAGGCGGAGAAACAATTACAGTTGATAATAATTACGTGACAAAAAATCTAGGTGCACTTACTAAAGATACTGACTTATCGAAGTTTATTTTATAATTTTTTTTTCCCCAACAAAACATAAAACGCCCCTTCTCCTCCGTCTCTTAAAGACGCCGTCGTTATTGAGTTGATTTTGTTAAATAAATCTTCATCATTTTTAATAAAATCTGGAACAGAATACTTTAATACATTCATTTGTTCGGAAAGATAAGGATTCTTATGAACTTTTGATCTTAAACCCTTGCCCGTAATAATTAAAAGTTTTTTATATCCTTTTTCGAAGGACTTGAGTATAAATTTTTTTACCAATTTATTTGCCTTACTTAACGAACATCCATGTAAATCTAGCTTTTGTAATTTGGTTGATTTAATATCTTGTTCGACAAAATTTACATCTTTATCGTGAACATCTCCTAAATTTTTTGTAAAAGCAAACCAGTCTGCTTTATCCTTGAATGTAGCAGAATATTTCTTTTTCACTTATTTGCTGGATGTATCAAATAGATACCATGCAGGATCTTGACTCCACATATTTTTTGAAAATTTCCATACATCATTTACTGTCTTTATGGTATCTGTGCTACCTTCTATTACATTATCATTTTTGTCTTTTGTGCATGTAATTATTTCACTTATAAAATTCACGGTAACTTTGTAGATATTTTCAATTTTTTTATATTCTAATATTTTTGTCGATTTGAGCCCTATAAAAGTCGTTTCATATTTTAGTTGTTTAGCTTTTCTTTCATCAATTACCTCGGAAAAACGGCTAAACATATTCTTTTCCAATAACCCTTTGAGTGATTTTTTATCTCCCTTTGCGAAAGACATGATTATTTTTTCGTAAGCTATCTCGGCACCTTTTAAAAATTGTTTTTTAACATTTTCATCTATATTGCCTGATTTGATTGCTTCATTATTTTTTATATCTTTAAGAACTTCTATTTTTCCTGAAAAAAATTTATTAGTAGACTTGCCTTGATATCCTGTCTTTCTTCCTAAAATATTTCTAAGTCTCAAAATAATAAAGCCAGCTAACATAGCTAACAAGATTAAATCCAGAAATCCAAAATTACTACTCATATGATTTTTGATTATAATACTTAAATGATATAGTATGCAAATACAAATAGTCAAACAAATGAACGCTGTTCTCCTTTTTATAATTGTCATCCCTTTAATTGAAATTTATTTGATGATTGAAATTGGAGGTGTAATTGGTGCATTAAATACTATTTTCATAATTTTTTTTACTGCCATAACGGGGATATATTTCGCAAAATTAGAGGGATTGAATACAATACGCTCAGCTTTAAACCAAATAAAGAAAGATGAAATTCCTGTAAATGAAATAATATCTGGAGCAACTCTAGCGTTCGCTGCTCTGTTGCTTATTATTCCGGGGTTTTTAACAGATATAATTGGTTTTTTATTGATAATACCATTTACAAGAAAAAAGCTTATTAAAATTATTTCGCCAAAATTTGATACAAAAGAAACAAAAAAAAGATTATCGAAGGTGAATCCGAAGAAATTAATCCAAATAATGATAATAGTATTAGTAATTAAATGAGTTACAAAATTGTATCAAAGTTTATAAAAGATATTTCATTCGAAATTCCGAACACTGAAACTTTTCTTATGCTAGAAAAGGAAATTTCAAAATATAATTTAAATTTTGATATAAAGGGTATACCTCTAAAAAATAAAATAATTGAAGTAAATACTATTTTAACCCTAGCACCCAACCAAGAAGTTAAACATAAAATATTAACTGAGATAAATTTTACTACTTTAATTTCAATAGATAAAAACTTTGAAAATAAAAAAGAATTAGAAAAAATAATTTTAGTAGAAATTCCTAAAACAATATATCCTACTTTGTATGGAATCTTTATATATTTATTTGAACAAGCTGGAATAAAAAATATTAGTATCGAAAAAGAAGTTGATTTCGAAAAAATGTATTTAGACAAAAAACTAAACCCCGTAAACAAAAATCTGATTAAAGAAAAAACCTTATCTTAATTAAAAAAATTTTTTCTAAGTTGGGATTTCAGGTAGGTATTATGAAGTTCTAATTCCTTTTTACTGGGTTTAATTATTTTTCTCAGATTATTATTTTTTTTCATAGATTGATCTGCAAATTTTTTACTGTGGGCTTCTACATTTTTTAAATTTAACTGAGGTTCTTTTTGATCTATCAAATTAATATATATTTCTTTCAACAATTGACAATCGATCAATGCATTGTGCTTTTCTCTTTTCGAGTTATCAATATTAAACCTTTTGCAAAGTGCGTCCAATGAGTTTGACGATCCTGGATATTTCTGTTGGGCAATTGTTAATGTATCTATTACATTATTGTTATTTATTTTCTTTTTATTAATAAGTCCAAACTCATAATTCAAAAAAGATAAATCAAAAGCAGCATTATGAATTATTATTTTTTTATCTTTTATAAAATCCAAAAAACTTTCAGCTATTTCAGCAAAAGTTTTTTTATCGGACAAAAATTCATCTGAATATCCGTGAATTTTGTACGCTTCTTCCGATATAGATCTTTGTGGGTTTAAATGCTCATGAAAAATCTTATTTGTCGGAATTTGATTTTTTAACTCAATACATCCTATTTCAACAATTCTATGCTTTTGTGTAATTGATAATCCCGTTGTTTCCGTATCAAGAATAACTTCAAGCATTTATAAAATCTTTTCCAAAATCTTTTTAACATTTTTTTTAACTGAATTAATCTTAAAATTATTTTTAATTATAAAATTCGATCTTTTTTTTTTAAACTTTAAAGGTAGTTGGAGTTTTTCAAATTTTTTTACAATTTCTAGGTTAACATTTGGCCTTTTTTTCAATCTTTTATTAATTTCACTTTTGCGAGCATCAACAAAAATTAAAATATCTTTTTTTTATTTATTTTATTTTCCATTAACAATGGGATATCCAAAACAACAAATTTCCTATGTTTGTTTTTTTTAATAAAATTATTCATACTAAACCGGACTTCAGGATGAACAATTTTAACTATTTCTTGTAAATTATGTCGGCCAGCAACAATAGCTTTGGAAATCTCAGTTTTTTTTATTGGGTAAGAAAATATATACTCAGGAAGGGCTTTTTTTAATTTATTGTAACATTTTCTGCTTTTTTTATATATCTTAGCAACTTCAACATCAGCATTAAAAACTGGATAACCAATTTGTCTTGCTACATAACTTTTGCCCGAACCAATATCTCCTACTACTGCAAGTCTAATCATTTAACAAATTAACTATTTCGTTATCTATTTTAGGTAAAATACCATGCCATATTTCAAATGATAATTGTGCTTGGTAAATAAACATCATCTTTCCATTTTCAATTTGATTTCCAAATTTTTTTCCCCTTATTAGAAAGTTTGTTTTGGGGGGGTTATAAATTACATCATAAAATAATTTGTTCGATCCAATATCAGAGTAATTTAATTTTATCTCGTCATCATTTTTAAGACCTAAGCTTGTGGCATTAATTATCATATTAAAATCAGGAATTTCTCCCCAATTTATAATTTCTAAATCTGGATATATTTTTTTCAAATTTTCAGCTTTTTCTTTTGTTCTATTGCTTAAAGTTATTTTAGCTGCTCCCAACCTCCGCAAAGCTATAATAATTGAAGGAACCACTCCGCCCGCTCCTAAAATAAAAACTTTTCTATTTTTAAGATCGTAATTAATATGTTTTAATCCAAACTCGAATCCACCGATATCTGTGTTGTCTCCAACAACTTTACTATCTTTCTTATAAATCGTATTAACTGATTGAGCTTCTTTCGCAAGTGAAGTAAGTTGATCAAGAAAAGGAATGGCCGATTTTTTAAAAGGAACAGTAACATTAATTCCATCAATTTTACCATTTTTTACTTCCGAGACTATTCTTTCAATATCGGTTTCATTTAATTGCCTTTTATAATAAACGGCAGCAATATTATTTTCTTTAATCCAATAATTATGAATTTTAGGTGACAGAGAATGCTTAATTGGATTTCCTATAACTAAATATTTTTTCATTTTAGTGTACTTAAATATTCTTTTATCTGTTTAACCGGTAAACCCATAATAGCGTCTTCATCTCCTTCGATTTTTGAAAATAAAGATCTTCCATCAGTCTCGATTTGATAAACCCCGTAAGCATATAATTCTTTATCCTTTATCTTTACCAAATATGATTTAATTTCATCCGAATTAAGTTGTTTCATTGTTAAAGCAGACGCGTCCGTATAATTCCAAATCATTGCTCCATTTTTAGATATACAAACAGAGCTGATTAATTGGTGTTTTTTACCATTTAATTTTTCAAGAATAGCTAAAGCTTCGTCTCTATTTGTGGGTTTTGAAATAAGTTCTTCATTTAAATCTATAACACTATCCGCGCCTAAAACTAGATGGTTATGTTTTTTTTTACTTACTTTGTTTGCTTTAAATTCTGCAAGATTTTTAGAAATTGTCTCTGGAGAAGCTTTTTCTTTAAGTAACGAATCCTTAATCAACTCTTCATCAATATTGGCTGGTATCACCTCACATCCGATACCATTTTGATCTAATATCTTTTTCCTCACCCCACTTCTTGATGCAAGAATAATATTATTAATCATTTAGAATTTAATATATCTAATATTTTTATAATAGACGCGGCTGTTTCTTCAACTGACTTTCTTGTTACGTCTATAATTGGCCAGTTATTCTTTTTAAATATTTTTTTTGAATTTTCTATCTCATTTGAGATTTCTAATTCATTAGTATAATTTACTTGTCTATCTTCGTGCATAGATTGAGTTCTGTTTCTTCTCACATCCAATAATCTATTCACATCACAGACAAGACCCACAACAAAAATTTTATTGGAATTTTCTATAAGTTCCTTTGGTAAACTTTTATTTGGTATAATTGGTATATTTGTAACTTTATAACCTCTGTTGGCTAAATAAATTGAGGTTGGAGTTTTGCTGGTTCTGCTTACTCCAACCAAAACAACATCTGATTTATCGAGATCTGATATTATTTTTCCATCATCGTGGGATATGGTAAATTGAATTGCTTCTATCCTATTATAATAATCTTTACCCAAAGCATGCTGCCCACTAGGTTTATGACTTGCTTCTTGTTTAAGTAATTTTGCAAAGTTGGTGATCAAACCACCCAAAACCTCAAAACAAGGAACATTGTTTTTTTTACACTCGGTGGTTAAATATTCAGCAAGCAATCCGTCAACTATAGTATATAAAATTATAACATTTTGTTCAGAATTACATTTAGCAATAATTTTGTTTATTTGATTTTCTGTTCTAGTAAAAGAATAATGAATAGTTTTACACTTAAAATTATAAAATTGTGCTTTGACAGCTAAAAAAATTCTATCTAGTGTCTCCCCGGTTGAATCTGAAACTTGATAAACTTGATAGATCTTGTTCATAAAAGTGTTAATAAATATCTAATTAAAAACAAATATACATAAATATTTTCTATTCAATAAATAACTAAACAAACTTTAACAATTCGTTCAACATGTTTATCTATGTTAATAAAATATAAACAAATTATTAAATTAACTAACAAAAAATAACATATATAATAAAATCAATAATTTATAACATATTTTAATAACAGATTTTGGTGATAGGCTGTATACAACTAAGTTAATCACATTATTAACATACACTAATACTACTAATACTTACTTTATATAATATATATGGAAAACCATCTGTTAAATTGCATAACTCAAAAAAAAACTAATTATGTTCCAATTTGGTTTATGAGACAAGCTGGTAGGTATTTACCAGAATTTAGAGAAATAAGAAAAAAAAATCCTAATTTCATAAAATTATGTTTAAATTCTAATCTAATTAACGAAATAACACTTCAACCAATAAAAAGATTTGGTCTTGATGGGGTTATAATTTTTTCAGATATTTTGATGATACCTTATGGATTGGGTCAAAAAATTAAGTTTAAAAAAGGAGATGGTCCAATGCTAGAAGAGATTAATCTTGATAATATTATAAATATAAACCCAACAAATTTTATTCAAAGATTACAACCTATTTATGAAGGAATAAAAAAAATTAAAAATAATTTAAAAGAAAAAAGTCTTATAGGATTCGTTGGAGCGCCTTGGACTTTATTGCTTTATATGTTGAATAAAGGATCTCCAAAAAACAATTTTGATTTTAGTAGAATTAATAAAGATAAGCATGTAATTAGCAAACTATTAAAAAAGATAGAGGAATTTACATGCCTGCATGTTGATAAACAAATTGACGCAGGAGCAGATTTAATTCAAATTTTTGATTCTTGGGCAGGACTATTACCTAAAAAAGAGCTTTTAAATTATTGCTATATTCCAACTTTAAAAATTGTACAACATATTAAATCTAAAAAAATACCAGCAATTTGTTTTCCAAAGGGAATTGGTAAAAATTATGTAGATTTTTGTTCAATAGTTAAACCCGATTGTATTAGCATAGACTACGAAATTGATCCAAAGTGGATAAAGGAGAAATTAAATGGCACCCCAATACAAGGGGGGCTAAATCCCAAAATATTATTAGACGACAGTGAAAAAATTAAAAAAAATACCGAAAACTACCTAAATATATTTAAAGATTACCCTTATATATTTAATTTGGGACATGGGGTTTTGCCGGAAACGAAACCAGAAACAATAGAGTATGTTGTCCAAATTATTAGAAATAAAAAATGAAAAAAGCCGTTATTCTATTTAATCTCGGGGGACCTGATAAATTGGAAAGCATAGAACCATTCCTTTTTAATTTATTTAATGATCCCGCAATAATTGGCATTCCATCAATTTTTAGATATCCGTTAGCAAAATTTATTTCCAAAAGAAGAGTTTCGATTGCAAGAAATATATATGAAAAAATTGGAAATAAATCTCCGATTCTTGAATTAACGAACAATCAAGCAAGAAACTTGGAAAATAATTTATTAAAAAAAGGTGATTATAAATGTTTTGTTGTGATGAGATGTTGGCATCCACGGGCTTTTGATGTAATCAAAAAAGTTAAAGAATATAATCCTGAAGAAATAATACTTTTACCTCTTTATCCTCAATTTTCAGCGTCGACCTCAGGATCGTCGATTAATGAATGGAACGATTTATGTAAAAAAGAAAATTATAAAGTTAAAACTAGAACTATTTGCTGCTATCCCACGGAAAGTAATTTTATAGCATCACACGTTTCTCTTATTAAAAAAACTACAGAAAATATAGAAAATAATAATTTTAAACTAATTTTTTCTGCACACGGTTTGCCAGAAAGTAAAATCAAAAAAGGAGATCCATATCAATGGCAGATAGGGGAAGCTGTAAAAGAAATAATATCCAAATTAAATAATAAAAATATAAATCATGTTATAAGCTATCAAAGTCGATTGGGCCCAATGAAATGGATTGGTCCTTCTACCGATGAAGAAATTATCAAATATTCTAAAGAAAAAAAGGAATAGTTATAGTTCCTGTTGCGTTTGTATCGGAACATTCAGAAACATTGGTAGAATTAGATATTGAGTATAAAAAATTAGCAGAAGAAAACGGTTGTAGTTTTTATAAAAGAGTGCCAACTTTAGGAGTGGAAGCAAATTTTATAAAAGGTTTGGAAGAGCTAGTTTTAAAACAACAAGCAGGAAACAATTTTGTTTCATCAACAACATGTCCAAATAAGTTTGTTAAATGTCCCCGTTATACCTTTAGAAGAATCCATTAATCGAAACTTAGTGAAAAAAAATTATAAAAAATTTAAGATTTAATGGAATCGACATTAATTAATGCCTAAACTTGTGGGTCGGTTCATAAAATAATATGGTGTAGAACTTATTTATGAAAAAACTATCTCTGTACGTGTTTCTGATTTTGATGTTATTTATAAATGGCGCTAGAGCATCGTGCGATGATAAACCGGGTGATGGCGTTGATTATTCTAGTTGCCAGTTTGCTGACGGGCAAGACTTGAGTGGCACGTATATGCCTAAAGCCAATTTGTCTTTTACGGGTTTCATCAAAGTTATATTTGATAAAAGCATTATGATGAACTCAACTTTAGCCAATGGCAATTTCCCAGAATCTTCCTTCTACAGAGCCAATTTGTATGAGGCGAATCTTGAAGGAGGAAACTTTGAAAAGACAAATTTTGAAAGTGCAAATTTGACTCGTGCTAACTTCAAAGGCTCCTCTTTGGTTGAGGCGATATTTAAAAATAGTAATC
>FUWD012898249.1_pt1 | contig 19096 bp, 21 predicted proteins | sample 1063281 | NCBI WGS metagenome assembly FUWD01 (sample SAMEA79048168, study PRJEB19326) | metagenome | biome: marine | reverse complement strand
ACGATTTTATAAAAGCCCTTCACCGGCTACTCTCGGCCTGCACGTGTTCGCAATTCCAGCTAGAATTAGGGAAGTGCCTATTATAGTTAACGCCAGGATTGGCTTCCCGTTCCCCTATTGGAAACAGATCACCAGCGCTCAATATGAAACGAGGATGCTCGAATGGGAAGTCATGGCAGGAGCGAGACCTTCAGTCTGGGACTTCAGCGCCTTTGGCCATTCCACGTTTTCCGCAGGGGTTGAGGCGGGTTTTAGGTCAGTCAGCATAGACGCTGGTCTGTCCAGCTCAGCTAGCCTTAAAGCCCAATGGCAGGGTCCTTTCTTCCAGTTTGGCATATACTACTAGCTAAATCGTTACAGCCCCTCCAGTGGACATCCAGAGCATTTCGCCTTTCTACCACAGTAATTTGATCCAACCGCCACCAACTGCGCGTGATAATCATTGAACATGGCGACATCCTCCCTGAGATTAAGGTGAAATATCGCCTGAATCGCGTCGTAGTCATCCTCCGGCCCGGCAATGCCGTGGCGCTCCAGCACCCTCCTGGTGTAGGCGTCAACCACGAAGATTGGCCTGTTGGCCGCGTAGAGTATCATGGAGTCGGCGGTCTCTTTGCCTACCCCGTTTATTGACAGGAGTTTCGCTCGCGCATCCTGGACTGATCCTGCGAACATTTCATCAAGCGAACCTGCATGATCTGAGACAAGACACGTGATGAAATTCTTGAGACGCCTGGCCTTTATGTTGAAGTAACCCGCCGGCCTGATGAGCGCGGCAAGGTCGTCGGCTGTAATATCGTATAATTTGAACGCATCGAGGCAATCAGCCTCCTTAAGGTTTGCGATTGCCTTTTCAACGTTCTTCCACGATGTGTTCTGGGTTAGAATCGCCCCGACACAGACTTCAAAAGGGCTCTCGGCGGGCCACCAGTTGCGGCGCCCAAACCTCTCAAAAAGCTTATTGTAGATAGTCTCCAGTTTCCTCTTGAGGACATCATCTTCCGGGTTTGATCGCAATTCTTTTTCCTCGCCACGTTTTGCCTCGTTGCCGACAAGATTCTGTTTAATATATACTTGCCGTAATTTCTACAGCGCAATATTTTCAGTCAAGATGGGAACGCTGTCATCCGGGAGAAATGGTTTTGCTCGATCTTCAGGTGCTTATACTGACTCTAATGACACTTTTCTCAGGGGTGGCTCCCCAGGAAAGCCTTACTGCTCCGTCATCCATCGGTCTCGTGGGGGTTTCTGAAAGTGTAAAAGAGGATTTCATGATAGGGCGATGGAAGTGGCTGGACCAGTTTTCCAAGTGGGGTCTGACAGACAAGCAGAAATCACGGGTAACGACTTCGCAAAAACAGCACGCGATTCTTGAAATAAATTCAGATGGAACTTACACAATGACCAACCTTTTTCGGCCGGACAAAGGTCGATGGGAAATATCTGAAAAAGGTCTAATCATTTATGACCCGATATTCCCGGAGAGGGGTTCCCAGTTGATTCCTGTCAGAAAGAGGGATGAAAACCGGATCTGGTTATTGCTGCCATTCTCCGGCGGCTCCATAGGGATAGGGATGATTCGGGATGAACAAAAACCTGCAAGGACCAATTAATTCCAGCTCCCAATAAATCAGCTCTCTTCAGGCTTGAGGCGTTGCGACGAGGCTTTAAGCCTAGCGTCCTTTCGAATGATTCGTTCAAGCATGGCGCGGATTTCGAGGTCACTGATTTTTTCAATTTCCCGTATTGAAACTTCAAGCGCCTTTTCGTCTATGGCTACGGATTCAGATTCAGGAGTCTCTGAAATCGATAAATCTTTAGCGGCCCTTCGGTTCCAGGAGGAGTGGGTGAACTTGATGTCCCTGATGGGCTGGACACCGCGCTCCAGGGTCGCATTGATCTTTTGCAGCAGAGTGAATTTGTTGGCCGACAGTTCGTTCATCCACACGGATGAGTCCACAACCACATACAGCGTGTCATCGACCAGCCTTTCGGCTTGAGCCCTCCTGGCGATAACCTTGTCCACTATTGCCGGCCATCGATTCACAATTGACTGGCGGGCCAGCGAAGAACCGAGTCCCATTCTCTTCAAGGTTTCCAGCAGGATTGAACCGGCCGGCTTGGGAAAAAACGAGCCTTTGCGATTCATTATATTTGCGCGCAGTCAGACGGGTCACCCTGTATTTTGGATACAGCGTGTTCAAGCGCAGCCGCGACTGCTTCCAGATTTTCTATCGCCGCCTTTGGGCTTCCAGGAAGGTTGATTATGAGGGCCTGACTTCTGACACCAGCGATAGCGCGTGAAATCACGGCGTGCGGCGTTTTGGCGAGGCTGGAGGCCCTCATCGCTTCGGGTATGCCAGGGACCAGTCGGGTTACAACCGCCTGGGTAGCTTCTGGTGTTACGTCTCTGGGGGCGAGGCCGGTTCCTCCTGTTGTCAGGATTAGATCGGCCACGCCATCATCAGCCCACTGGATCAAACATTCCCGGATACGCGCCTCATCGTCCGGACAAACTGCCGTTTTCACCACCTGCCAGGAAAGGCGCGAAACCTTTTCTACCAGTGCTGGTCCGGACGCGTCAGGCCGTGTCCCTTCTGAAGACCTGTCACTAACAGTTAACACCGCCACACGCAGCATGTTCAATGACTCCAAGACCCGGTCGAGGTTCCTGCATTTCCCATGGGATGCCTCGCTCGAAGTCCTTGACCTGAATATCCATGGCTTCTAGTTCCTGTTTAAGAAAACTGGCGGCTTTCCATGGATCTACAGTGGTCCCGCACGTGAAAATATCCACAGCGGCATAGCCGTATTCAGGCCATGAATGAATTGTTAAATGAGATTCCGCTATTACGACGACTCCGGAAACTCCCTGAGGATTGAAGTTCTGAAACGCTGTCTTCAGCACTGTGGCGCCGGCGGTTTCCGCAGCCTGCGCCATTATTCTCTCAAGGTAGTCCATGTCATCTAACTTCTGCCGATTACAAGAGCAAAGCTCGACCAAGAGATGAATCCCTAAAGCTTTCATAGTCATCCCCCGTACCGAGTGGACCTAATCGCCTCTCGAAACATTTTACGGATACAATGATACCGCCTCCGCTACACCCAAATCAGAACAATCGGGGTGAGAGGGCGCTTACACTTGAGTTCTCGGCCTTCGCCAGCAGACACATAGCCACAAGGCGAGCTAAAGCCGATTAAGAGGAACAGGGGCTCCTCCAACCCAGTGCGGCTAGGAACTCAACCTTACGAGGAGGCGATCAAAGATCTCCCCGCTCAGGCGAATCCCTCCGTCATACAATTTATTTTTTTTGAGAACAGAAGAAATACGACCCACAGACCTGGACGGGGAGGATAGTCTCGATACCATGAAATATTCTTTTTTCTGGGGAAATGTCCAGTCCATTCGATCGTCCTTTATGATCATAACGCATCATATATTAACCTAGGATTTATGCAGCGCGATGTCCATACTTGTCAAGCAAAAAACCAGTAAAAAAAAATCTTTTTTAAGGCGCGATCTCTCCAGAAGAATCCGTCATCTTTAGAGTCAGGCATTAATGGCGTCTTCACTCAGAACAGGCGGGGTCTTTTTTCTGGAGTTCCTCTTTTTGAGTCTCACGTAACACCTTGGGCATCTAGTTGAATTCGGGGAGACCTGACTCCGGCACTTCCAGCAAAATTTCGGGCTGTCCGGGTCAATATTGGACAAAGAAACCCCGCATCTCGAGCACACAGAGGCCGATTGCGGCAAATACGCTCCACAGTTCGGGCAGGCTATTAGAATCGATTCTCCCAGATCTTCATAAGGAAAAAACCTGTAGAGTTTCCTCACCTGAACTATTACGACAACAAGCAGTATCGCCAGCATAGGAACAAGATTGATCCGGGCCTTCGAGGGTTCGTAAGCGACTATGGAATTGTAAAGTCCGTGAAAACTACTGAAAGTAAAAAGCCTCTCAAGACTATAAAGAATTCACCCGACGGCGCAAATCTGGCCATGCCCAATGAATAGCCCCACATCACGGAAAACAGAATGTGGCCCGGAGTAGCGTAGAACAATCTTAGCCAGACTGTCGCCGGGCCGTTACGAAGTATATATAGCGCATTCTCTACAGCCACAAACCCCAGGGCCGCTGTAACAGCGAAAGTCAGCCCATCCATAGGTGATCTGAAATCGGATCGGCGATAAGCTCCCACCCAGACGGCGAGCAACTTGAAGAATTCCTCGACGGGCGCAATCATGAAAAAGCTTGAAAACATGGATTCCCGGAAGGTCTCCTTAGCTACACTCGCGGCCAGGAGGTGCTCCACAATAGCGGTTGGAATAGTGAAAAGGGCGGCCCAGACAAAAACGCGGAATACGCTCTCGGATGATGTCTCTTCACTCCGGTTAATTATGAAGAAATACAGCAACCAGATAACGCCCGGCGCTACGCCTATGAGAACGTAAAGGAACTCTATGACAAGTAACCTCGTTTGACTTTATTTGCGTGACCGTATATCACGGATTTTGACGGTCGCCAAGATCGACATCAACAAATGGAGATCCAGAGTGGTTTCATATTCGGAGCAGATTGACAAGGTTCAGGATGAATCCGGCGAACTTCTTAGGGTAGAAAACATTGTAAAGAGCTTTCAGGTAGACCAGACTTTCTTCCGGGGCAGAGGCCAGAAACTGCGTGCGGTTGATGGCGTTGATCTCAGCATTTACAAGGGAGAAACATTGGGTCTGGTTGGCGAATCAGGCTGTGGAAAAACAACCGTTGGCAGACTCATACTCAAGCTGGAAAAAGCCGATTCCGGCAAGGTGTGGTTTGAGGGTCGCGACATATCCCGGATCGGTTTTGGGGATATGCAAAAATTGAGAAGAAAAATGCAGATCATATTTCAGGATCCCTACTCATCTCTCAATCCTCGCCGTACTGTAAAGAGCGCCATAATGGAACCCCTGATTATTCACAAAATCGGCTCACGAGCGGACAGAACCGATAGGGTTAGGGAACTTATGCATGAAGTGGGGTTAAGACCGGAATTCGCAGACAGGTATCCCCATGAATTTTCGGGAGGACAGAGACAAAGAATTGGAATAGCGAGAGCCCTCGCTCTTAATCCCAGCCTGATCATCGCTGACGAACCAGTTTCCGCTCTCGATGTCTCTATACGCTCACAGGTTCTTAATTTGATGGAAGATTTACAGGAAAAATATAACCTGACTTATCTGTTCGTTTCCCACGATCTTTCTGTGGTCGAACACATTTCAGATCGTGTGGCCGTAATGTATCTGGGTAAGATTGTGGAAACCGGTCCCAGGCGAGAAATATACAAGAACCCTTTACATCCTTATACTGAGGCCCTCTGGAGCGCTGCCCCCGTACCGGACCCAACGGTCAAACGCCAGAGAATAATACTCGAGGGAGACGTCCCAAGCCCGATTAATCCTCCAACAGGTTGTCGTTTTCACACTCGCTGCTGGCTTAAGATTGAAAAGTGCGTTGAAATCGCTCCGGAACTTAAAGACATGGGGGGCGGACACAGCGCATCCTGCCACGTTAGAGCCCCAGGTCAATGAAATCGCCACACCGTTGAGGCGTTAGGCTTGTGTATATCTGTCTGTATATCTATTTGACTTTTATAGAATTATCGTAATTTCTACGGGTCTTGAATAACTCGATTACACGGTTCAACGAGGGTGCGAAAATCTCAGTAATTTGGATGTGTTTTGACAGTTAAGAGAAACATTTATCAACACCTGTTTATAAGTCTTAATACCGTGATTATGGGGCTTTCCGCTATTCCATAGATTACAGCAGGTTATAAATAGTATTGATTTCATTGGATATTTATGGCGCCCACAAATGGCGCACTATGGGTACGGGATAGAACGAGACTGTGTTTCTTGAATTTATCAACAGGATTACCCAGGAGTTATCCACAGGGTCTGTGGACATGAGTTGGCAGCTTAATGGTATTACTTGCAAAACACTTTAAAATGTGGTCTTGATAACTGCCATCCACTTGTGGCTAATCGGCTGCGGCATTTACAAATAAAACATGATTTACAGAGGCATATATGCCGTTCATCAAGGAATGGATCCTTTCAATTAGCTTCATTAACCTTATCGACATAGGGTTTATTGCGTTTCTGATGTACTTTGTGGCGATCTGGTTCAAGGGAAGCAGATCCTTTCAGATACTGGTTACGCTGATTGGCACCGGCATTTTCTATTTTCTGGCCAGCAAGCTGGGCCTGATTCTTACTTCGGTTCTGCTGCAGTATGTCTGGGCGGCAATAATAATAGTTCTGGTAATAGTGTTTCAGCCTGAAATCCGTCAGATGCTGGACAGGGCGTCCCCTATAAGACACTGGAAGAACCGGCAGTATCAGGGCGTCGACTCAAGCGTGGTGGAAGACGTAGTCAACGCAGTAACAGAACTGGCAAGACAGAAGACAGGGGCGCTAATAGTCTTTCAGAGGCTGGACGCGCTTGATAACCTTATTGTCAAGGGCAAGGAACTGGACAGCGCTTTATCGGCCGAACTGCTTCAGGCTATTTTCCAGAAAAACTCACCACTTCATGACGGCGCCGCTCTGGTCCATCATGACAGGATCAAAGCCGCATCCTGTATTTTACCCCTCTCTCGCGATGAGGATCTCAGCTCAAAATTCGGGACTCGCCACAGGGCCGCCATAGGTATTGCCGAACGATCTGACGCCGTGTGTGCGGTAGTGTCGGAAGAGAGGGGCGATGTTTCACTGGTTGATGGCTCGGAGATCACACTCTTCAAGCGCCGCAGTGACTTCAGCCAGGCGCTTGCCGAGAGCCTCTCCAATAATCGCTCGTCAAGAGAGGATAAATCGTCTCGAACACTGGCTTCCCGATTCACTTCAAATTGGCGCCTGAAAACACTGTCCTTTGCTACCTCAGTCTTTCTCTGGTTCCTGATAGTAGGACCGCAACGATCGGAGATTGGTATATCCGTACCTATTCAGTACACGAATTTGCCGTCTTCTTCCGAGATTGTGGGGCCATGGATGGACAGGATTGATGTTAGAATCAAGGGTTCGGCGTCAGGCCTCGAAAACCTGAATCCTGGGGCTGTACGGGCTGTTGTTGATCTGAGCAGGGTCATACCCGGACTAAATTTCTTCAGGCTGACATCCAACAATCTTCAGGTTCCCCCGGGGATAACCATAGCCCAGATCAGGCCATCCGACCTTCAATTGAATATAGAAGCGGCTTCGGTCAAGAGTTTCAAGGTCGTTCCCACGATTGTGGGGGCTCTTCCAGACAATACCAAAATTGGTGTTTCTCCTTCAGATGTCAAGATTAGGGCCTCGCAGGGTAACCTCAAGAAACTACAATCGGTAACTACCGATCCAGTGAACGTCTCTGAACTGGCATTGAGGCAGCAGATAAGAGTGCCAGTGACATTCAAACCGGAAGGACTCAGAATCGATTCCATCGATCCAGCGCAAGTCACCGTGATATTCGAAACGGAAAAGAATTGACAAGCCCTCCAGCACAATCCTCGAATTACAGTCCGGATCTTATTCAATGCCTGAATGCTCTGGTTTCCGCAGTTGCGGAATCACTCCAGACATTCACTGTCGCTTTTTACATGAGATCCGCTTCAGACCGCTTGTTTCGTGTGGTTTCGCATCGTACGCTCAGCAAACATTTCCTCACGGAATCGCCGGTATCGTCAGAAAAGACACGCATAGCGACCCTATTTGCGAAGCGTTCAGTAAGTCATGAGACACACGCCAATGTTCCGCTGCTTGTGCAGGAGATTTATTCAAAACCGGAACCGGTCCTTGCCATGGTTGTGGCCCCTATCTCAGATCACGCCGCATTACTCATAGACACTACCGAGATTCCCGCTTTCCAGCCGGGACACCTCCGTTTTATCCAGGAAATGGCTCGCGCCATACAGGGCGTTCTGGCGATGGTCAGTTCGTCAGACGGCCTTGAAACAACAAGATCCGAGTTTTCATCTCTGGCGGAGATGCTTAATGATTACCGTCTTGCGTCAAACATTTCAGACACATTTTTTGATGGACTCGTATCGTCTCTGGTAAATAAGGGCAGATTTGAGGGAGCTTTGGTGGCCACAGTTTCAATGGCGAACATGTCTTGCCGTGTAAGATCCGTGACAGGATTCTCCAAATCCCTCAGCAAAGGTCGCGTAGTCAAGTTGCGGCCTGGTTGGGCAAAATGGTCAATTGAGAATGCTCAATCCGTCATCATGGGAAGTCCTAAACCTGGTGAAGCTTTTGTTCCTATTTTTCATGCGGGAGAGGCAATCGGTTTCCCTGTAAAAAGCGCCGTTGTCGTTCCCTGGGCAAGAGACGAGGGTATCGACGGTTTTCTGTTGCTGGCGTCCAGCAGGGAGGATCCATTTCTGGAAAAGGATCGCCTCGTATGGGAATTCCTTGGAGCGGTGCTGGCTATAGTCAGAAGAAATGTTGTAAATGAGAAACTGTTGAAGGCGGTTCGCCTCTATGACGGAGAATCCGGCCTCATGAATGAAAGTTTTTTCAGGTCCCAGACAGGTATGAGATTCGCCCAACTGGCTGCCGAAAGGACTCCATGTCTCCTGATGCTCGTACAAATCGAAAATATTGACTCTATATACCTTGAACATGACATCACAAGAATGAAAAGATTCCTCACGGTTTTCACTGAAAGACTTCTCAAGCTGGATAAACGGAAAACACTGGTGGGTAAGTTCAGAACAGGCGGGTTTGGTTCGTTCGTTGAAAATGCGCCAATTGATGAAACTGGGCAGTTAATTCAAAGGATAATCGGTCTTTTCAGTTTACAAACCACTCATGTTGACGGCGTGGAGATTGTCCATTCAGTAAAGGTTGGATGGTGTCACTATCCCGGCGAATGTTCGGGGTTTGAACAGATGTGGCGGGTGGCCTTATCCAAGCTTTCCAACAACAGGCCATCCGCCGGAAATGTTCACGAGTGGTCGAATCTTTAGGATCCGATTGCGGGCTGGCGCCGGCGGCGTTGGCGCTTCCGAAATTCTGTTAATTCCCTTATATAGTGTCTGGATTTAGAAAGGTTTCAGAATGATTAAGATTGATGACCCGTGGAAACATCTTAGAAGTGAATGTTTTGGAAATGTAGAACCGGAGGTTGTTCTGGAAGCCGTCACGGTTCCCCTCGATAATCTGAACAAGCCCGCAGACTCAAGAGAGTTCTGGGACGCAATTGAGACTATGCCCGCCTGGTCTGCAGCCATCAGTTACGGCAGCCGGGAGAAAATGGCTCATGATCTGGAGAGGAGAAGGTCCCTCAACAGAAAACTCATTGACCTTGGCCATCTGACACCCATTGAATCGCTACAATTCAATTTCAGGGTCTCCGGCGTTTCCAAAGCCTGTGGAGCCCAGATTTCGAGACACAGAATAGGCCAGGGACATGTTAGTTCGAGCCGGCGATTCCAATCCCAGGGAGTCTCTTTTGTCTACCCGCTCCTGAATTACATTGGCGACGAAAAGACCGTAAAAGAAACTTTGGACAAACTGAGCCAGAATAACAAAAGGGCCTACGAACTATACGAGGACTTGCGCAATTCCAGCAAGCTCCACAAGGAGGACGCACGGCGTTCCATCCCTGTAGCGTCGTCGCAGGAGAGGATCTGGTGGATCAATGCCCGGGCCTTGAGAGATTTTCTCCGCCTGAGACTTCCCCGGGACGCGGAATGGGAGGTTCGCAGGATAGCGGTTATGCTTTACAACATAGTGATTGAAGTGACCCCATCGCTTTTTGAGGACATCGCCCCCAAATAGTTTATCAAGGATTTGAGCAGCTCAGATGGTTCCGTAAAAACTTCCGCCGCTTGCTTCTGTTCCGGCCTCTGAACCAGAATTACACGACATCCTTCATGGATAGCGGCCCGAATTTTTTCATCGGTTCCTCCTCGGGTTCCGCTATCCTTTGTAACTACGACGCCGACTCCAAATTTCCTGATCGCATTGACATTTTCCTCGAACGAAAACGGGCCCTTTCCGGTTATGATGTTTTCCTCTGGAATCCCTAACGATTTAATTATGTTCAGAGATTCCTCGTTTGGCAGCGCCCGCGCTATCAGTCTAATACCTCTCTCCGAACAAACTGATACGTATGCGCCAAGATTTCTGACACCTATCGTGGACAAAACGGTCTTTCCTGCGTCGGCAGCTTTATTGGCAGCGTCCTCATGGTCCCTCGCCGGGATTATACTGGAGCCTTCAGGGGCCGATACGTCTCTTGACAGCCTGAAATATCTAGCGCCGGTGTTTTCGCACGCACGCATTGCGTTTTCAGTAACTTCAACTGCGTAGGGGTGAGTGGCGTCTACCACAGCGGCTAACATGTTTTCATTGATCAGATCTTCCATGGCGGAATCATCCATGGCGCCACGCGAAACGGTGATTAGTGAGGACTCCGGAAGATCCATGGAAATCCCGGTAGCCATTGAGAAGATGAATCTGAATCCATGATCCACAAGAAGTTTCGCGGTCTCCACCGATTCGGATGTTCCTCCCAAAAGCAAAATCATATCCTGTATCCACGAGGCGTAATGAAACGGCCATTAACGACTGTGGATGTCGAAGACCCTATGATGACAACACTGAGCATGCCTATTTCATGACCTGTAAAATTGTCTATATCTGAAATCACGATGGTTTCAATGTCAGTCCCACTCGAAGTCACTATGCCGACGGGGGTTCCGCCATCCCTGAATCTTCGGAATATTTCCGCAGCCTCTTCGAGTTGTTTCACCCTTTTCTTACTCCGGGGATTGTATAGAGCTGTAACCATATCCGCTTGAGCCGCTGCGGTCAGACGGGCCTGAATAGTTGACCAGGGAGCTAGCAAGTCACTGAGGCTTATGACGCAAAAATCCAGCATCAGGGGAGCGCCAAGCTTCGCCCCTGCGGACAGCGCCGCCGTCACGCCGGGGACAATTTCCACATCCAGTTCAATCCCCTGCTGCGCCACAAGTTCGAGGACCAAACCCGCCATGCCATAAACCCCTGGATCGCCGGAGGAAATCAGAGAAACCGTCTGGCCTTCTGAAGCAAGTCTGATTGCCTCGCAGCATCTCTGGACCTCCCTGGTCATTCCGGATGAGACAAGGGCCTTTCCTGCGGTCAGATCATTTATAAGGCCAAGATATCTCGAGTATCCTACGATGACATCACTTTGCCGGATAGCGGTTTCGGCCCTTCTCGTTCGATCATCCGGCGCTCCCGGTCCTATCCCGACGACGTACAACTTTCCTTCGCGACCGCTACTGTTACTCCGTTCAATTTTACTTTCGGTACTATTAATTCTGTCCTCCTCCCCGCAAGTATTGCGCTGGGTTCCGCTACAGCCGGTAGCCCGAACTTTGAATAAACAAGATCTGATATCTCAAATGCGTAATGTTTCCGTTTGATCTCACTGGAAGAGACAAATCTCAGGGGAATCGCAAGAAACGTAGAGGCTTCGATCAGGCCTGACTCGGTATTTTTTATATCGGCAGAAGCAATGAAACGCACTTTTGACAGTTCAAGCCCTTCCTTGATAAGCGTAGAGGTTATTGCCCCGACAATGACAGAGGAATTAACACCCTTCCGGCATCCGACTCCGACGATAAGATCCTTACGCGCTTCAGTGGTTGTGGTAATTACCGGTTCCGCATCAAGGTGGTTGGCCACAAGCAACGCCAGATCATTCGCTCCACCTTCATGGCCTGACAGCAGGCTTATGACGTATCTTGCGCACACATCCATCACGACTATGGCCGGATCGATCTTCTTGTTGGACGCAAGACATCCAAAGGCCCTTACCGCTATTCCAGTTGGTCCTATGAAGACTATGTTCATGAAACCCGAGAAAATATTTGCGGAGACATCGAATAGGCGGTCGAATCTGGCGCCTGGAAACCTGGGCGCCACGCTGGAGTGCAAGAATATGGATCGGTTATGCAGGATGGAACTCAGTCTTCCTATCAGAACAGCGCCCTCGTCCGACAACGTGACTAAAGCAGTTTTAGCGCTTTCAATCGACGCTTTTTCGGAATTCATGACTAAACCTGGCATCGTAAAGTTTTGAAGCGGGCAGGTCTTTGCCGAGCGCAGGACCAACCACGATCATGGCCGTCTTGGTGATACCGGCCGCCCTGGTTTTATCCGCAATATCAGATAAAGCGCCGGTAACTATGAGTTCATCGGGCCAGGAAACCCGGCGCACTACGGCGACAGGGCAATGGGGTCCATAAACTTTCTGAAGCCTCTCGGCAACATCGTGAATCTTGTCTACGGATAAAAATACACAGAGTGTTGCGCGGATATCTGCGAGTCTTTCAAGATCCTGACCTTCCGGCATAGGAGTTCTACCCGCCGTTCTTGTCAGTATTATGGTCTGGGTTACTTCAGGCGCTGTCAGTTCAATCTTCAGGGCCGCCGCAGTGGCCTGAAACGAACTTACCCCAGGGACGACTTCGTAGTCTATGTTCAGCGCATCCAATCGAGCCATCTGCTCTCGAATGGCCCCGAATATGGACGGATCCCCGGAATGGAGCCTAACAACATCGATGTCTCTTCTCGCCGCTTCAGCGAAAATATTTGTGATCTCATCAAGATTCAGTTTCGAAGAATCGTGTTTTTCCGCTAAATCAGGTATTATATCAAGCACTTCAGGGTTTATCAACGACCCGGCGTACACGCAGACGCTGCATTTCGCAAGGATTCTCGCTCCACGTAACGTCAGTAAATCAGGGCTACCAGGTCCTGAACCAACAAATATCACTTTCATGAGGATTTCTTCACCCTGGGCCTGGTCAATATGACGGTCATGTTTGCATGGTCAAGATCATCGAGGATTTCGGACGGCCATTCGACGACCGTCTGCCCCGGCAAGCCGGCCCGAGTGACAAAGACCGTTCTCTCCATCTCGCAGAATCCATGCAGGCTCGCTTTTACGTTCGCCAATTTGTCTCCAATTTTCATCACCACATGCGTTCCAGATGATGGGTCAGACCAATTTGAGGCATCCATTATTGACGACGCGGGGACAAGATTTATTGACTCATCGGCTTCGGCTAGCGAGAACTGGGCGAGAGCGGCGGCGGCGTTAAACGCTGTAACCCCCGGAACAGTTACTATATCGGCGTTTGGCAAGCGGTTGCGAACGGCCCTCACCAGATAAATGTAAGTCGAATATATGTAAGGATCACCGAGGGTGACAAAGCAGGCGTCTTCACCTCTGCCGAGAGCTTCAACAACCGGCTGTATGGAGTTGTCCCATCTCTCCTGGGGCTTTTGGCCGACTTCCAGCGGAAACTCCAGCAATCTCACATCAGCGTCCTCTCGCACATAACTCCGGGCAATTTTCAGCGCAAGGCTATCCCTGGATGGCCCCGACTTCGGAGCGAAGATGAGTTTACTGCGGGAAATTATATTTGCCGCTCTGACGGTAATAAGTTCAGGATCTCCTGGCCCTACGCCTACTCCATACAACACGCCTTGATTCATTCCAAAAGCCCCCGATCTATTACCAGCATCAGCGAACGAGAACTCACCGTCATTTCAGCGACACGACCAGCTTCAATTTCCCTTATATTCTCGTTTTCCAGCGTGAGATTTTCGAACAGAAAACATTTGACCTGTCCCGGGTGATCCATGAGAAATGACCCAACCCATCCCATTGAATCGGAACGACCCAGAAAAACAGCTATTTTTGATTCAGAGTATAAAGAAGAGATAACATCCGGATCAGGATCCTTGGCGTGGGAGGTAATAATTCTGGCGTCAGACCAATCCAGTCCGATCCTGGCGAACGCAACCTGTAAGGAACTTATCCCGGGCACTGTTTTGCATGCGATTGAACCATACTTATTCCGCACCAACCTGGCAAGGCTGAAAAGACCAGGGTCGCCACTGACGAGAACACCGACAGGTCCTTCTTCACGAGCCTCATCGATCATGTCAACAGCCGATCTAATGTCGGATCCTATGGCGATTTTCTCTCCGATAAACCAGGGAAACAGCATTAGCAACCGTTGAGATCCCACGAGGCGTACACAGCCCCTGACTGTCTTCACAGCCTCGATTGTAAGGCAGTCAGGAGATCCGGGACCACAGCCTATTATATTGATTTGGTGGGCCAAAAGCTTAATTCCCCGCAATGACCTACAACTTCGGACCTCAGGTTTATCAGAATCGTAGAAACAGGCATCTCGGACCCTAACTTAATATTTATGGATCGGTTAATTTTTTCGGCCAGACAATTCGAAAAAGTTGTACGCTGATCAGGATTCAGTGATTCCAGCGTTGCTTCTACTGTTACAAAGGATTTGACAGGTTCCCCAAGAATTGAAGACGCCAACTCCGACACAAACGGCGCAGCGCTCGGCGATCTCTTTGAGTGGGTATCCCAGTGCCCCATGAGTAGCTTGGCCAGTTTTCCCGGGTGACCAACCACGAGGACCCGCTCAAAATTACGCCCGGACATTTCTTCCAGAAGGAATCCCCACTCATTTCCAACTTCTATGATCTGCTCGTCAGGCAGGTTGAACAACCTGTCTACGGCCCTGTGGCCTATCCTTCCCGGTGTCAATACTGGCCGGCTGATTCCTGAAGCAAGCGCAACCTGTATGGAGAGCTTCAGTGTATCTTTTATAGCTTGAGCGCTAAATGGCTTGACTATACCTGAAGTGCCGAGTATCGACAGTCCTCCAACTACTCCCAGTCTAGGATTGAAGGTCTTTTCGGCAAGGCTGCGCCCTCCAGGTATTTCAACCACCACCAGCAATCCCCTGTTTGTAACTTCCCTGATCGAAGTCCTTATCATGTTCATGGGAACGGGGTTGATGGCATGCTTTCCCACCTGGACTGACAGTCCAGGCTTCGTGACCACGCCTATACCCTCACCTCCCATTATGGTCGTATCGCCATCAGAATCGAAAGACACCGAGACTCTGATCAGCGCCTTGTCCGTAACATCCGGATCATCACCGGCGTCCTTACGCACAATTGCGGTAGCCAGCTTCTGGCCTATTGACACATCGACGACGGGAACACTTATCACATCACCGCCGGGAAGAGAAATCTCAACATGTTCAAGCCGTTTCCCGTGAACCAGCGCATAGGTTGCGGCCTTGGAGGCCGCAGCGGCGCAAGTGCCGGTAGTAAGTCCGTTTCGCATGAATATTTTCCACTTCGCACATTACAAAGCCGAAAAGCGGCTTCTACAGTCTCAGCAGCTTTCAATCAATCCGCACTGGGTTCTGAAATGGCTAATTCGCATAGGGCGTGCACTGTAGCGACGGCCAGAGGACTACCTCCCCGACGTCCTTCAATCGCGATAAATTCAACTCCAAGGGACATCAGTTCGAGCTTGCTCTCCACCACATGAACAAAACCAACGGGCATTCCTATGACGATAGACGGCAAAACTCCATCTTCGATGATCATCCGGTTCAGCTCCATTAAAGCCACTGGAGCGTTTCCGAAAACCGCAATAGCGCCATGGAGCTTTTGAGCCGATTTTCTGACAGCGTGCAGTGATCTTGGCAGTCCTGTCTCCTTTGACAAGGCAACGACGTCAGGGTCTGAAACGTGGCACATCAGACGTTCATTACCGTAATCCCTGGAAACTCGCTGTAATCTTGCCTGGGACAATCCTGAGAGTATCATTCTGGAATCAACGTAGATTCCCGATCCGGACCTCAATGCCCGAATACCTGCTTCAATTGCATTTTCCGAAAACCTGATCTGATCTATGAGATTGAAATCAGCGCTAGCATGAACGAGTCGTCTAACTACGGCCCATTGTCCTGGTGAAAACCCTGACGCCAGCGCTTCCGTGTCTATTGTTTCGAATGATTTCGCCTCTATTTCATCCCCGGTCATAGGGGATTCATACAGGTTTCGTATCAAGGGTTTTCTGGACATCTATTGGGTTTATCTCCGTATTTTTTGGGCTCTCGCCTCCAGGCAGACTTGCCTGAAACGTTCCACCGAAGCGGGTCGAGATGCAAAATGAGCGTGTACATAACTTATCAGAATGTTGCCCTTCTGGAAACCCTCCGGCGCCTCTTTCCCATCACCTTTCCTCCGGGAGACGTATGGGGGAATCCAGGCGCCGTTTTCCCACGGGTTGCGCACGAGTTCTGAGTAATGAAATTCATGACCCCGAAGAATGTCGCCTTTGGAACCAAAAAGTGAGTCCTGGTTCAAAGTGACCTCTACGTATCTCAACGCCTTTCTGCGGATTTTCATCCTTGTCCAGGAAGGCAGCAGACCTACCATGCCAAATCGGTTACCGTCCAACGTTTCTATTCCTTCGGAAAGGTACATCAATCCTCCACATTCCGCATAGATAGGCCTACCGAGTTCTGAAAAAGCCCTGATCCCGCGCAGCATGGAGTGGTTTGCGGACAGTTCCTGGGCGAATTCCTCCGGATATCCACCCCCAAAATAAATCGCATCAAGTGACTCCAGATTCATGTTGTCATTAATTGGGGAGAATTTGATAATTTCGAAACCCTGCCGCTCAAATATTTCCAGGTTGTCTTTATAGTAGAAGTGAAAGGCCTCATCGTACGCCAGTCCCAAACGGATGACGCTGGAGCTGATCTTTGGCGCTTTCGGGACAACCGCCGGAGGCGGAAGCAGCCCCGAAGATTTGGCTATTTTCTGGATCTCGTCAAGCCTCAGGTATTCTTCCGCCGTCCTTGCAAGGGCATCCAGAAGCCCGGTATTCATCAACTGATTATCCGCAGTAACGAGACCAAGGTGTCTTCGGGGAATTGTGGGCATGGCTTCGCGTGGGATGGCTCCGACCAGATCGGGTAAATTGGAAAACTCCAGTGAATCAGACAAAGATTGGGCATGTCGATTGGAACCACAAAAATTAGCTATAACCGCTTTTACTTCGACTAACGGCTCAAAATCATTTATTCCTTTTACTAGGGCAGCAAAAGTACGCCCTACCCCATGAGCGTTCATAATTATTACAGATGGAACTTCAAGCCATTTGGCTATCTCGGCGCTACTTCCTTCCAGGCTTGTGGAACTTGCCCCATCAAAGAATCCCATTACACCCTCGATAACGCAAAGGTCAGCGCCCTCCGAACTTGAAGCGAACAGTTCGAGGATATAGTCCCTGCCCATCATCCAGCCATCAAGATTGTAGCAGGGTTTGCCGGATACTAGCGCCAGATAGGTCGGGTCGAGGTAATCTGGACCAACCTTGTAGGTCTGGACACTCATTCCTCTTCTGACGAGCGCCTCAACAAGCGCCAGTGTAATAGACGTCTTTCCTACGCCACTGGACGCTCCGGCTATCATGATCCTGGGAGTTTTAGCGCCCAGATCCCTGTAGGCTGATTGCGTCATCTACTGTTTGCTCACCTTAACCTTGAATCCGCCTGAAAGTTCCAGAGGAGTTACAATATCATTTTAATCACATACAGAATCAGCCCAATAGCTAACAGAAAAATAAGAGCCGTAACCTTCATGAGTCTCACGCTGGCGCTGATGTGCTCATTCGCTGGTTGCTCAATCGATCTGCCAATGTAGGGTTTGTCATGTATCACGCCCTGATAGCGACTTGGACCGCCCAGCATTAAACCAAGCGCCCCGGAAAACGCCGACTCACTGTGTCCGGAATTGGGGCTTGAATGTTTGAGTCTGTCAGTCCTCAGCGCCCTGAGCGATTCCTTGTATCTCATCCCCATCAGCAATGCAGCGCATGGAACCAGGAGGCCGGTTATCCTGCTGGGAATAAAAGCCGCAATGTCATCAAGCTTTGCTGAAGCCCAGCCAAACAGCAGGTAGCGTTCATTCCTGTATCCAAAGGTTGAATCCAGAGTGCTGATAGCCTTGTAAACCATAACCCCTACAGGCCCTCCTATCATTCCGTAAAAAAGGGGCGCTGTAACTCCATCAACGAGGTTCTCCGCAACACTCTCAACTGTGGCCTTAATGATAGCGGTTTCATCGAGTTCGTCCGTATCCCTTCCGCAAATCATTCCAACCCTTTTCCTTGCCAGGACCAGATCCCCCTTGTCAAGAGCCAGTTTGACCTCGTTGGCGTGTTTCGCAAGATCTTGGGCTGCGATTCCTGTATACATTATGAATATCGATATGATAGCGCCAAGCCACGGATTTACCTCAAGGCCTAACTGCACAACGCCGTATGTGAGGACAGCGGTCACCGCGACCACAGTGAGAGCGGTCAGCAGGCCTGCAATTCGAGCATTTGCCAAGCATCTGAGAGTTATCGGCTCAAGCCTGATAGCCAGCGACCCTATAAGGCGCACAGGATGAGGCCAAGACCTGGGGTCGCCTATCAATGCGTCCAGGATCAGAGCCGCCAGGATCTGCCATTCTGTTGAGATCACAGTCCCATCGACCGGTAAATATCATTCATTCGAACGCTCTTTCGCACAATGTCGGCCAAACGATCGAGACTGGGCTCAATATCATAAGATGATGAAATACCTTCCAGAGGGGCTAGTCCCTTGCGTTTCCGAATTCTGTTGATAAACCATCGCCTGAAAGCGTCTGCGTCAAAGACACCATGGATGTACGTCCCCCATGCAAGACCATTGGGGGACATATAACCGAGAGGCGCTCGGCCCTCATCAGAGAAAGCCTCTATTGCGTCATTAGAAATTGTTTGGCCATGATGAATCTCGTAGCCAAAAACTGAATTCCCGGAATCTATATGTGTGGCTCTAACCCGATTGAGAGTTTTCTCCTGTTCCATCTCTGTGGTCAATCTCAGGAAACCCAGTCCTCTAATACTTTTCAGATCAGATTCAAGGCCGTATGAATCCTGAATGGTCTCCCCAATCATCTGAAATCCGCCGCAAATCCCTACAATTTCAGTCATGCCCTCCAGGAAAAGACCTTTGATAGCATCACTCATTCCCGTGGAATTCAGATATTCCAGATCCTTGATTACGTTCTTGCTGCCTGGAAGAATTACGGCGTCGGGTTCACGGAATTCATTGACCGTCCTCACAATTCTCAATCGCACATCAGGTTCGATCTTGAACGCGTCGAAATCCGTAAAATTGGATATATGCGGCAAATCAA
>FUWD013399284.1_pt3 | contig 19102 bp, 19 predicted proteins | sample 1063281 | NCBI WGS metagenome assembly FUWD01 (sample SAMEA79048168, study PRJEB19326) | metagenome | biome: marine | reverse complement strand
ACAGAGATGGAAAGCACGGTCACAATGGCGCCTGTCCCCCACCGCGTGCTGCGCATGAGCGCGAGCTCGGCGTTATTAGATTTACTCGCTACCGCGTGGGAAGCGGGGACGGGTTTTACCATCGCGTCATCCTCAACGGTGGAATAGACGATTTCACTGTCATCCTCATCCTTAGAAACGTACTGAAAGGGGGCTGTTCCCCTTTCGACAACGTGCGGGCTAATCCTAATCTGCCCGGTGACAATAATTTCTCCGTTATCGCCCAGGGGGCCCGCCAAGTCGACGCTGGGACTGTGGAGAAGAATCAACGACGACGGCCCTGTGACGTGGCCTACCCCCATGGAGACGGTCGGCTCCGGCGGCGCCTGTGGTGCGGGAGGGGCAGGATAACTCTGAGCCACAGGGGGCACATACACAGAGGATGCATACGCAGTCGGTGCATACGCACTGGGTGCATACGCACTGGGTGCATACGCACTGGGTGCATACACCGGCGGCGCAGCCTCCTGGTATGCGCCACCTGGCGCGACGACTGGTGCACTGAGTGGAGCACTGGTGGGAAGGCTGGCTGGTGAGGAGTGGGTCAGACCATGTCCCCCAGCAGAGGGTTGCTCGTGGAGTCTTCGCTCACGCCTGCTGAGCGGCTGAGCGGCGGCAGGGGTTGGACGTTCAGGAGTCTTCGCTCACGCCTGCTGAGAGGTTCAGCAGCAGCAGGGGTTGGCCGTTCAGGAGCCCGTGAAGGGGTTGGCCGTTCAGGAGCCCGTGAAGGTGCCGGGTAGCTGCGGGCAGAAGGCTGGATAGAAACGGGCGCTGTATAAGACCGAGAAACTGCTCGGGCGATAGGGCTGGTAGAGGGGAACACAACGGGAGCGGCGGATTGTGGGGCCACCGCTGGGCCAGGTTCTTTCTCCATCACCAAGGTGGAGAAAGGGGCCGAGGGGACAATCAGCGGAGGCGCCTGGGGCGCAGGAGCTGGGGGAGCATGGTGGCGGTGTTCTTCAGTCTCACGTCGTTCGCGCCTCGTGAGGGCCTGGCCGTCAAGGATACTTGTCATTTCTCACCCCTATAGAGTCCGTGTTTAGCAATATATTGGACCACACCATCGGGCACTAAGTACCAGACCGAGTTGCCTTCCCTGACGCGGGTGCGACAATCGGTGGAAGAAATGGACAAAGCGGGCACTTCCAAGACGGTGACGCGACTCTCGGGTAGTGACCCCGAGCTTAGTTCATGCCCCGGGCGTGACACTCCCACAAAGTGGGCTAAAGAGGTCAGAACTTCTGAATCCTTCCAGTCAATCAGTGCAGCGATAGCGTCGGCCCCGGTAATGAAGAACATGTCTGCGTCAGGATACTCCTTGCGAATGTCTGCGAGGGTGTCGACGGTGTAGGTGATGCCGGGGCGATTGATATCAATCCTGCTCACCCGAAAACGAGGGTTAGAGGCTGTCGCAATGACGCTCATCAAATAACGGTCCTCCGCGGCCGAAACCTGAGGCTTGTCCGCGGGTTGGCCGGTGGGGACAAAAACAACCTCATCGAGATGCAGAGCAACCTGGACTTCGCTGGCTGCCACCAAGTGGCCGTGGTGAATAGGGTCGAAGGTCCCTCCCATTATCCCGATTCTCGGGCGGTGAGACTCAACCATAAGAATTTAGTGTGGGCTCGGTGTGCTCGAGGTGCCACCGGTCTTCTGCCGGTGTCGATTGGCCACATCGCGGTAGCTGAAAACCATCATCGCCAGAGCGACAAATCCGCCAAAAAAGATCAGCGCGAAGTACACGGGTGGGAAAATCAGCTCGTTGACGATTTCCCCAGACGCAATCAGTACATCAATCATTGAACCCCACTCTCTCGACGTGGGGCTAATCTACCGGACTTATCATCAGTTAAGGGCGGATTTGGCCCGATCCCCTGACAATCCACTTCGTACTGGTCAATTCCGGCAACCCCATGGGGCCTCGGGCGTGAAGCTTCTGTGTAGAAATTCCTACTTCAGCCCCAAAGCCAAATTCGCCACCGTCGGTAAACCGGGTGGAGGCATTAACAATCACCGATGCGGAATCAACTTCATGGAGGAACCGCTCCGCGTGGGCCATCGTCCCGGTGAGAATGGCTTCGGTGTGATGGGTGGAATACGTATCAATGTGGCCCAGAGCCTGCTCAAGTGAGTCCACCACCCTGATGGCAAGGTCAAGAGACAGATATTCGGCAGCCCAATCTTCCTCCGTTGCTTCCAACGCATCCGGAAGGAGGGCTTGGACGAGAGAATCGCCATGAAGAGTGACACCCGCTGCGCCGAGGCGTTCTCCCAGAGCTGGCAGCAGGGCATCGGCAATTCCGCGGTGAACGAGCACCGTCTCTACCGCGTTACACACGCTGGGTCTTTGGACTTTTGCATTGTGAATAATCTCAATTGCTTCGCTCAGATCTGCGGTGTCATCGACAAAAATATGGACCACACCGGAGCCGGTCTCGATCACGGGAACAGTGGAGGTGCTGACAACGGTGTCAATCAACGCAGCGGACCCACGAGGAATCAACACGTCAATAAGACCCCGGCCCTTCATCATCGCAAACGCCCCCTCCCTCCCAAACTCGTCAACGGACGTGATGGCCGCTGGCGGCAAACCCACACTGACCAGGGCGTCTTGCATGAGAGCAATCAGGGCGCCGTTACTGGACTCAGCGGCGGATCCTCCCCGCAACACCACAGCGTTGCCACTTTTGAGGGCCAGGGCCGCAATATCGATGGTGACGTTCGGTCTGGCCTCATAAATGGCTCCCACCACTCCGAAAGGAACCCTCACCTGGGTCACCTTCAGGCCATTGGGCAACGTCATTCCTCGCACCACATCGCCCACCGGATCAGCAAGCGCTCGAATGTCGGATACAGAGTTGACCAGCGCCCCAATACGCTCTGGGGTGAGCCGCAATCTGTCCTGTAACCCCTCAGACATTCCCCGGTCGTGACCGCGCGCAAGATCTTCGGCATTGGCCGCGACAATGTCGTCAACGTGGCTGGCCAACGTCTCGGCGATAGCGGCCAATGCGTCGTCTCGCACTTGTGCGCTCGCGGTGCGCAGCGCAAGGGAGGCTTCCTTGGCGTCCTTGAGAAGCGCCAGGGCTCCAGGATTAAGCTCTTCGGTCATGATGCCTAGTGTAGAGCGGGCTCAAACCATGTGCCCTGGACGGATCCCGCTACAACATCATTCAGCGCCGTTGTGGCGGTAAGTAACGTGGGAATCCCCGCCGCGGTGGCCATCCTGGCTGCACTGACCTTTGTCACGGCGCCTCCCGTACCCACACTGTTGACCATGGCCTCGCCCAGTTCGACACCTTCGAGGAGATCTCCATAGGCAACCGTGTCAATCTTTATGGCCCGAGGGTCCAGTGGCGGATGAGTGTAGAGCGCATCCACATCACTGAGGAGCACCAGAAGATCCGCCGAGATGAACTCCGCGACCAGTGCTGCAAGACGGTCATTGTCGCCAAAGCGAATCTCTTGTGTTGCCACCGTGTCGTTTTCGTTCACAATGGGCAAAATTCCGAGCCCCAGCAAACGCTCGATGGTCCGAAGGGCATTGGTGCGGTGGGTGTCGTTCTCGACATCGCCTACGGTCAGAAGCACCTGGCCAGAAATCACCGAATACCGGTCCAAGAGGCCCTGATAGCGACCCATCAAAAGGTTTTGCCCGACCGCTGCTGCGGCCTGCTGTGTCGCAAGGTCCTGGGGCCGATCGCTGAGTTTCAAAAAAGGCGCACCGGTAGCGATAGCTCCCGAGGACACCAGAACAAGTTCTTTTCCCGCGCCATGCCAGGCGGCCAAGGCATCAACGAGGGCAGTCATTTGGTGTTCCCGCTCGCCCGTAATCGACGACGATCCGACCTTGACGACAATACGACGGGCGTCGCCCAGAGAATCTCTAGTCATCATCCAGGAAGAACCCCGCTACACCCTCATCCGTGAGCTCCTGACGCGCTCTCGCTTTCGCATCCATCCGCTCGTGATACGACGCTTTACGCTGCGACCTGGTGGCCCGAGAACGCTCATCAAGCCTGGGGTCAGTACCACGCGGTGCCGTCATGAGCTCTGCGGCGCTGGACAGGGTGGGCTCCCAATCAAAGATTTGGCCTTTACCCGGACCAATCATGACCGCGCATCCGGGGGTGGCACCAGCCTCAAACAGAGCATCATCAATGCCGAGCTTCATCAACCGGTCTGCCAGGTAGCCCAAAGCTTCGTCGTTCGTGAAATCTGTTTGTTCCGTCCATCGTTGAGGCTTGTCCCCCAGTATGCGAAAGAGTGGCCCATCAGATCCACCCTCAACGGCGACAACAAAATCTGGCTCATTGACCGCTTTGGGGCGCACCACAATTCTCTCGGGGATAAGCGCCGCTTCGGCGAGCTTGGCGCGGTGTTCAAGAACCATGCGCCCCACCTCATACAAGAACGGCCCAATCCCCTCGGCACTCATCGCACTGAGAGCGAAGACGCGATACCCCTTTGCTTCCAAATCTTCCGTGACCAGCGCCGCAAGTTCTTTACCGTCCGGGACGTCCACTTTGTTCAGTACGACCACCTGCGGACGATCGACAAGCGGAATCACGTCATCATCCAGGGGATAGTTCGCCAACTCCTCCAAAAGCGCCTCAAGATCGCTCAGCGGGTCGCGTCCCGGCTCCAGAGTGGCGCAATCAAGGACATGGACCAACAAACTGCACCTCTCCACATGGCGCAAAAACTCTAAACCGAGGCCCTTGCCTTCGCTAGCTCCTGGAATCAGCCCGGGAACATCAGCCATCGTGAGTCTCGTACCACCGGCCTCGACAACACCAAGATTCGGGTGAAGCGTGGTGAACGGGTAATCCGCAATCTTAGGTTTGGCCTGGGACACCGCGGCGATAAGGCTTGATTTTCCGGCGCTCGGGAAACCAACCAGTGCCACGTCCGCCACCACCTTGAGTTCAAGGTGAATTTCACCCTCGAAACCGTGGGTTCCCAGCAACGCAAAACCTGGGGCTTTCCGGGCGGTGCTGGCAAGAGATTCATTACCCAGCCCACCCCTGCCGCCTCGTGCTACCACGAGGGACATTCCAGCTCGGTCCATATCGACCAATACGGTGCCATCGGACTGGGAGACAACAGTGCCGATGGGAACCGGCAGCACAACATCCTGAGCGGTCTTCCCGGCTCGAGAATTCCCGGCACCTGGTGAACCGTTCTCGCTGACCCGGTGAGGGCGGTGGTGATACTCCAAAAGCGTGGTCACCTGGGGGTCAGTCACCAGGATCACATCACCGCCGTGGCCACCATTTCCACCATCAGGGCCGCCCAGCGGCTTGAACTTCTCGCGGTGAATCGACACACAACCGTGCCCACCGTGGCCCGCGTGGAGGTACAACACGACATTGTCAACGAACGTTGTCATGGTTTCCTCCTTTACTCACGCTACCCACCCTACCCACGAGCAAAGGGCGAGCCGAAGCTCGCCCCCGCATCACACTGTGGTGAAAGTTTTAGGCAGCAGCGTCCACTACGCCGACAGTTTTGCGGCGGCCTTTAGAGCCAAACTCCACGTAGCCCGCTGCAAGAGCAAACAACGTATCGTCGTGTCCGCGTCCCACGTTCACACCGGGGTGAAAGTGAGTGCCGCGCTGGCGGACAATGATTTCGCCGGCTTTGACGACCTGACCGCCGAAGCGCTTCACGCCGAGATACTGAGCGTTGGAGTCACGACCGTTACGAGTCGAGGACGCACCCTTTTTATGAGCCATGAGTTTTCTCTCTCACTTCTTGGTGATGTCGGTGATTTTGAGCTTCGTCAGTTCCGCACGGAAACCCTGACGCTTCTTGTAGCCAGTCTTGTTCTTGTATTTCTGGATAACAATCTTGGGTCCACGAAGGTCGTTCATAATTTCCGCTGTGACGGTAACCTTGCCCAGCTCTTTTTTGTCGTGAGTGACGGTATCGCCATCCACGAGAAGCACGGGAGCGAGGCTCACCGAGTTCTTAGCGTCGCCCGCAATGCGGTCGACCGTAATGATGGAGCCCACTTCGACTTTTTCTTGACGCCCACCTGCGCGCACGACCGCATAAACCACGATGAAAACCTGCCTTGTTGCTGGAGAAAATGAAGGTGCCCTGGAAAAACGTTAGGAAAACCGCACCGAGGCTCAAGAATAGACCATCCGGGGCCTGCTCGGCAACTGCAGAGCGGACTTGAGGCTAAGGCGTTTCCTGGGTGCCCCCCGGGGAAGCCCCGGAACTGCTTGCGCGGCGCCGGCGTTTGGACTGGCCAGGGGCTGGCGCTTCGGGTAAAGCAGCCAAAATGGAGTCCAACATGTCCGGCTTTGCCCCCGACGTAGCTCGTGTCCGAGACTTCTTGGGTGCCGGGGAGGACTCCGTTGCGCTGTCATTCAGGGCGCTCTGGACAGTGCTGCGAGCTATCTGAGCGATCGCGTTGCGAGCATCATCGGTGATTTGGTGGGGTTCAACGCTGGGGGTGGACTGTGATGATCCCTTTTTACGCCGAGGAGAGGACTCAGACTTCGATTTCGACACCGGGTCGCCGTGAACGATGGCACCTCGACCCTGGCAGGCCTCACACGCTTCGCTAAACGTCTCCAGTAAGCCCAGACCCAGTTTCTTTCGGGTCATTTGCACCAAGCCCAAGCTGGTGACCTCTGCCACCTGGTGCTTGGTGCGGTCTCTGCTCAAACATTCCATCAGACGTTGCACGACCAGGTCGCGGTTAGATTCCAGGACCATATCGATGAAGTCGATCACGATGATTCCACCAATGTCGCGCAGTCTCAGCTGACGCACGATTTCTTCTGCAGCTTCCACGTTGTTTTTGGTGACCGTTTCTTCCAGGTTTCCCCCGGAGCCGACGAACTTGCCCGTATTCACATCAACCACGGTCATGGCTTCGGTGCGGTCAATGACGAGGGACCCGCCACTGGGCAGCCACACTTTGCGGTCAAGTGCCTTGGCGATGCCTTCCCCCACCCGGTATTCAATAAACGGATCGGCGGCCGGATCGTATTTCTCAATACGAGCAATCAGATCGGGGGCGACCCCGGCGAGGTAGGACTCGATAGTTTTTTGGGCGTTCTCACCAGAGATGACCAACTTCTGGAAATCTTCGTTGAACACATCTCTGATGATTTTGACCAACAAATCGGGCTCCGAGTGGAGCAGTTCCGGAGCTTGCGCTTTTTCTGTTTGCGCACTCAGCGTTTCCCACTGCTTTTGCAAGCGCTCCACATCCATGGTGAGTTGTTCTTCCGTCGCGCCCTCAGACGCGGTGCGCACGATGACGCCAGCAGATTCAGGAAGAATCTCCTTCAAAATTGCCTTGAGGCGGCTTCGCTCGGTGTCGGGAAGCTTGCGAGAAATACCATTCATCGCTCCGCCGGGAACATAGACGAGATAGCGACCGGGCAAACTGATTTGACTAGTGAGGCGTGCTCCCTTGTGCCCGACGGGGTCCTTGGTCACCTGCACGAGCACGCTATCGCCGGTTTTGAGTGCGAACTCAATGCGCCTGGGACCGGGGGTTTCCCCGTCGCTGGCGGCGTCCCAGTCCACTTCTCCGGAATACAGCACAGCGTTTCTGCCCCGACCAATGTCGACGAAGGCGGCTTCCATACTGGGCAACACGTTTTGCACGCGGCCCAGATACACATTGCCAATCAGGCTCGATTCTTCGGCCCGGGCCACATAGTGCTCCACCACAACGTTGTCTTCCAGGACCGCAATCTGGGTGCGATCTGGTCTTTCCCGCATCACCATGACGCGGTCCACACTTTCGCGGCGCGCCAAAAATTCGGATTCCGTCACACTCTGGCGACGTCCGCCGCCATTGCGTCCATCGCGGCGGCGCTGTCTCTTCGCTTCGAGACGGGTGGAGCCCCGCACTTTTTGAGGGGTCGCGGCTTCCGCAGCAGCGGCCTTAGCTTTTTTCTCTTCCGGGCTCAGCGTGGGGCGGTTGGCGCGACTGCGACGGCGAACCGTTCGGTCCCCGTCTTCTTCCTCTGCCTCTGAGGGACGAGGACTCAGTGCGGGAAGCAAGGACGGATCAGGGGCATGAAACACGAGGTCTCGTGTGTTGAGCGCGCTGGGCTTCACCACGGTCTTTTCAGCAGAAACCTTGGGCGCAGCAACCTTCTTCGCGACAGGCTTCTTAGCGGGCGCCTTCTTTGCCGGCGCGTTGTCCGGTGGGGAGGAATCTCCAGCGAGAGCTTTAGCATCTCGTGCCGGGGCTTTTCTTCGTGCTGGTGTCTTTTTTTCGGGCTCTGGTGTGGTGTCTTTTTTCTCTGTCACCATTACTGGTGTACTCCTTACGCAGTTCCTGGCGACATTGGCCGGAACTCCATCACGCTTTGGCAGCCAGAACAATAAAGTCTTGCTGAAAAAACTTGGGTTTCGTGGGGGTATCCCCTTTATTCGGATCCATGACCCGAGAAATTTTGGTGAGCACTTCTTCAGTACATGTCGAAGAGCTAGCTTTAGTATCGCACATCTGCCTTCTGTGCACCGAGTGAAGTGGCATAATCGGGGGATGAGCTATCCCACCAGGCGATCCACTTCCATGGCGTTATACATTTTGGTGAGTGGCATGGGAGCCTGGTTTGCCGCCTTCACCTTGGCCCGTGAGGGCTACCAGCTCGCGCTGACAGGCGAAACACCGAGCTGCGATGTCAACCCGTTTTTTTCCTGTGGTGGGGTCATGCAAAGCGCTCAGGCCACACTGTTTTTTGACACGCCCAACCAGTTATTCGGCGTGGCGGGATATATCGCTGTAGCCATGGTGGGAGCGGCGATGCTCGCAGGCGCCACCTTTAAGCGGCCTTTTTGGATTCTGATGTTGCTCGGGGTTTTCGCCTCCTACATCTGGTTGATGTGGATGTTTTTTGAAGCCGTCTATGTGATTGGCCTGCTGTGCCTGTATTGCATGGTGGTCTGGGCCATCCACATTCCGCTGTGGTGGATTCTGCTGCCGTGGGCTCTCAAACAGGGCATTGTGAGCTCGTCGCCTCGTCTCAAGAAGTGGGGGGCCGCCTGGCTTCCGTACTCCTGGATCTTGGTTGTGATCAACTACGCCGTGATTGGGTTGGCAATTTTGATCCAGTTCCCGCTTTTGTTCTCGATTTAGGAGCTAAACCACAGCGCTAGCTCGCGGCGGGAAGAGTCCTGCGAGTCGCTGGCATGGATGAGATTTTGCTGGACGGCGAGGCCCCAGTCGCGGCCTAAATCGCCTCGAATGGTTCCCGGCAGCGCCGCCGTGGGATTCGTTGCCCCACATAACGAACGAATGCCCTCAATCACGCTGTGGCCCGCAAACCGGATGGCGACGACAGGACCAGATTCCATGAAGTTGACCAGGGGCTCATAAAAAGGCTTGCCTTCGTGCTCGGCATAGTGTGCTCCCAAAAGGTCGCGGTCGGGCTGAACCATGCGAATGTCAACGAGTTGATAACCCTTGGATTCAATGCGCAACAGGATTTCTCCGGTCAGATTGCGCGCTACGCCATCTGGCTTAATCAGCACCAGTGTTTCTTCGAGTCCTGCCATGGGGGTCATCTCCTTGTGTATACGCCGTCGCACCCGAGCCTAGTCGCTGGCTGTTTCCTGCCCGCGATCGAGTTGGGGGCCGCGTATTGCTCCAAAGATCCAGAACCCCACAACAACCACGGCAGAGAGTCCAATCACGACATCCCAGACAAACGATGCCAGAAGGGCTACTTGCACCAGGTGGCCAAAATACACCCCTGCTCGGTAGCGCAGGAGCCGGTACAGCACCACAAGAATGATGAGCGCTACCGCGGTGCCAATAGCCACCACCCCGGCGGTATACACACCCAATCCCCGGAGAGCCAATGCTCCAAAAAACACCACCGCAATTTCTAAGGACACGGCAATCTGGAGGAGTGACTCGGTAGCGGTTTTGGTGCGTTTTGGCCGCGCCATCATCGACCTCTCTGTTCCGCAACCTCGGCAATTAACGTTACGGAGCCGGTGACGATGACGCCACCTTCTGCTCCCGCGAGATCCTCGGCAAAGGCCAATGCCTCTTCTGATGTGGCGCGAGAGTCCACCCGGTCAGGGCCGGCTATGGCGGCAATCGTGTCGGCCAGATCGTCGACCCCGATGGCGCGATCAGACTGCGATTGGGTCACCACAAAAGTATCCACCACAGGGTCAAGCGCCTCCACAATTCCGGCGACATCTTTTTCTTGCAGTATCCCGATGACACACACCAGGCGGTCAAACGCGAAAGAGGTCATCAACGCCCGAGTCAGCGCTTCAGCCCCATGAGGGTTGTGAGCGGCATCCAGGATGACGGTCGGGTTAGCGGAAATGACTTGGAGGCGCCCCGGGCTCGTCGCAAGAGCGAGGCCCTCCTCCACGACGTCGCGGGGAAGAAATTGCTCGCCATTTCCCACAAAAGATTCCACCGCGGCAAGGGCAAGGGCCGCATTTTCTGCCTGGTGGTCGCCCGAGAGAGGTAACGCCAAGTTTGCGTAATGGCCGGCTACTCCGTCGACGCTGATCAGTTGCCCTCCGACACCGGTCTCAATGGAGGTGAGGGAGAAATCTTTTCCAAAAACCCGGAGCGTTGCTTCTTGTCTCTCGCAGGCTGTGACGATTTCGCTCCACGCATCAGGCGATTGCGACGCGCTCACTACGCGCGATGCGGGCTTGATGATTCCCGCCTTCGTCCTGGCGATGGCCGAAATGGTGTCGCCCAAAAACTCCATGTGGTCGAGTGCTATTGGTGTTAGTACGGCTACGTCGGCGTCCGCGACGTTTGTGGAATCCCATTCCCCGCCCATGCCTGCTTCAATGACGGCCACGTCGACCGGGGCATCGGCGAAGGCGGCAAAGGTCAGCACCGTCAGCGCTTCAAAAAATGTCAGGGGTGGCTCTGAGGTGGTTGCCAGTTCCGCGTCGACCATGAGGATGAAGGGCTCAACATCGGCCCAGTTTTCGACGAGCATACGATCCGTAATCGGCTGACCATCGATCACAATGCGCTCGTTGAGGGCGTGTAAATGCGGAGACGTCATCAACCCGGTGCGCAGGCCTAATGCCCGCAGCAGGCTTTCAATAATGCGCGCGGTGGACGTTTTGCCATTGGTTCCCGCAAGATGAATCACCCCAAACATGTTTTGGGGGTCCCCCAGTAGATCAGTAACTCGCCTGGTGGCATGCAAACGCGGTTGCGGGCGCGATTCGCGTCCCCGAGCGAGCAAAGCCTGCATGACGGCGGCGGCTTCTTCAGAGTGTTGTGGCTCAGTCATTACTCACCGAGACTGTCACGCTCAGCTGGGAACCATTGCCCACGGGGAGGGTTTCTCCCCCGGCTTCGATGTCGACAAAACTCACCGAACGAGCCAGAGTCTCGTGACACACCAGATCTCGGTGGGTTTCTAACGCCTGCCGGGCATCGGCATCCACACCTAAGACCAAGTCAATCCGGTCGGAGACCTGTAAGCCTGATGCTTTGCGCTGCTGCTGAATCCAGCGGATGGCATCGCGTGCCAATCCTTCACTTTCTTGCCGAGGGCTCACCGTCGTGTCAAGAAGCACGAAACCGCCATCAGCGAGAAAATGCACCGCGGTGTCGGCCTTCGAGGAAGTGAGCTCGAGAGCATATTCACCCTCAAAAAGCTCGGTGCCCCCCACGGTAACGACCCCGGATTCGATGCTCCAGTCCCCCGCCTTGGCACTGGCAAGCAGACCCTGGATAGCGCCCTGGACACGCGGGCCCAACACTCTGGCGTGGGGAATGAGTTTGCGCCCGATGCCGAAGCGATCAATCGCGTCATCATCTAGCGGGACACACACCACGGCGGACACGTTGAGCTCCTCGGCAATGATGTCGCTTAACGCCTCCAGGTCTTGCGCCCCCTCGCTGACAATCGTGAGGGTGGACAGCGGAAGGCGAACGCGTCGCGAATGCGCTTTTCTGAGCCCCAGTCCGGCAGAGGCCACTTCGCGCACACGGTCCATGGCGTTGACTAAAGCATCATCAGCGGGGAAGACGTCCGCGTCGGGCCAATCGGTAAGGTGAACACTTTCACCACCGGTAATTCCCCGCCAGATTTCTTCGGTAATCAAAGGCGCCAGAGGAGCGGCCACTCGGCAGAGTGTTTCCAACACCGTGTAGAGCGTGTCGAGGGCATCGGTGTCGGTGCCCTCCCAGAACCGGTCACGACTGCGTCGGACATACCAATTGGTGAGAACGTCGGCGAAGTCTCGGATGGCGTGAGCCGCCATGGGCGAATCGAGGGCATCAAATTCGGCGGTAGCCGACTCAATCAGATCCCGAGTTTTAGCCACAATATACCGGTCAAGAACGTGCGAAGAATCCGTTCGCCACACGGGCTCATGGTCGCCGATGTAGAGGCTGAGGAAGTAATAGGTGCTCCACAGGGGCAACAAGAATTGGCGCACACCTTCGCGAATGCCTTCCTCGGTGACAACAAGGTTGCCTCCGCGAATCACGGAGCTTGACATCAGGAACCACCGCATCGCGTCCGCACCATCGCGTTCAAAAACCTCGGACACATCGGGGTAATTTCGCAAACTCTTGGACATTTTCTGCCCGTCTGAGCCCAAAACGATGCCGTGGGAAATGACTTGAGAAAACGCGGGACGGTCAAAGAGTGCCGTGGAAAGCACATGCATCGTGTAAAACCAGCCACGAGTTTGACCGATGTATTCCACGATGAAGTCCGCGGGGTTGTGAGTGTTGAACCACTCTTCATTCTCAAACGGGTAGTGAACCTGGGCGAAAGGCATCGAGCCCGAGTCAAACCAGACATCGAGGACGTCGGGGATGCGTCGCATCATGCTGACCCCGCTGGGATCATCGGGGTTGGGCCGTGCCAGCTCGTCAATGGCGGGGCGGTGTAAATCTTCAGGCTTTGCCCCAAAGTCGCGCTCAAGGTCTTCAAGTGACCCGTAGACATCAATGCGAGGAAATTCGGGGTTATCGCTCTTCCACACCGGGATGGGAGAGCCCCAATAGCGGTTTCGAGAAATTGACCAGTCCCTCGCGTTGGAGAGCCACTTTCCAAACTGGCCGTCTTTGACATTGGCCGGGACCCAGGTGATATCGGCGTTGAGCTCCACCATGCGGTCGCGAATCTCCGTCACCTTGACGAACCAGCTGGAGACAGCCTTGTAAATCAGGGGTGTCCTGCACCGCCAACAGTGTGGGTAGGAGTGGTCATAGGAGCGCTCAGCGAAGAGTCGACCTGATTCCCGCAGCAGCTTGGTGAGAGGCTTATTGGCCTCAAAGACTTGCAATCCCGCAACATCGGATACCTGATCTAGGAACTTCCCGGCATCATCAACCGAAATGATGACCGGAATTCCTGCTTCAGCGCAGATCACTTGGTCCTCTTCGCCGTAGGCCGGGGCCTGATGCACGATTCCCGTGCCTTCGCCAGTGGCCACATAGTCGGCAACCAGGATGCGCCACGCCTGGGCCATCCCCCACTCCTCCACATCCGCGTAGTAGTCAAACACGCGGCGGTAGTGAATGCCGCCAAGCTCACTTCCCAGAAGGACCCTGGTCACCGCTGCGACAGCGTCCTCAGATTCGCCATACCCAAGCTCTTTGCGGTAGTTCGCAATGGTGTCCAGGGCCAGCAGGTAAACCGCTCCCGGCTGGGCAGCGTCAGGGCCGGCGGGAACAAGGCCGTAGGAAACATCTGGTCCGACCGCGAGTGCGGCATTGGTGGGCAACGTCCAGGGTGTTGTCGTCCAGGCGAGAGCGAGAACCCCGTCCAGGTCGAGCTCTGTGGCACGCGCACCCTCCAGAGGGAACGTGACCGTCACCGACTGGTCTTGGCGCGGCTTATAGACGTCATCGTCCATGCGCAGTTCGTGATTGCTCAGAGGGGTTTGATCACGCCAGCAATAGGGCAAAACCCGGTACCCCTCATAGGCGAGGCCCTTGTTATAGAGAGTGGAAAAAGCCCAGATGACGCTTTCCATGAACGTGAGATCAAGCGTCTTGTAGTCGTTCTCAAAATCAACCCAGCGCGCCTGACGAGTGACCATATTCTTGCCACTCACCGGTGTACTTCAGCACTGAATCTTTTGCCGCCTGATTAAAAGCGGCAACGCCCATCTCGTCGATTTGGCTCTTATCCGTAATACCGAGTTGACGTTCAGCTTCTAGCTCTGCCGGCAAACCGTGGGTGTCCCATCCAAACCGACGGTGCACTTGCTTTCCTCGCATCGTGTGAAAGCGCGGAAAAACGTCTTTGGCGTACCCGGTGAGAAGGTGCCCGTAGTGGGGCAAACCATTGGCAAAAGGAGGGCCGTCGTAAAAAACCCACTCTTCGCAGCCCTCCCTCGCAGCGACAGACTTGCGAAAGGTGTCACCGTCTTTCCAGCCTTGGAGCACCTCGCGCTCCAGTGCGGGGAAGGAAGGACTAGCGTCCAGGGATGCGTCGGGGCGGTGACGGGGGAAAGCCATGGGATGCTCCTGAGACAAAGGGTGGTGTCGGACAGTGCGAGGACGGTCGGTTTCCCGATCGCGGTACCACCCCGCTTGCCTCCGCGGATCACGGCGGCCACTCTTCTCAGGCGCTAACGGGCCTACCCGACCAGTTCTACTGAAACCACAAGGGTTTGTTCTTCCGGCAGCTCCTCGGTGATATCCGACTCAACGCTGTTAGTACCAGTGTAGGACAGGAGATCTGTGATGTGAGAACTGGTCTAGCGCATCACGCCTTAACCGCTACTCGGCACGATATTGCCCCTTGACCACAGGACATGTCCACTCAGCACCAGGAGGGAAAATCGTCCTCGGTGCACAAGCTCCACACCACCGCTAGAGCAATGCAGAGGCTTCGATAAGCGCCTGGGTGAGCGGTTCGCCCGGATTATTCAGCACGTCATCAGCGGACCCATACTCGATCGCCCGCCCATGGTGCATCACCAGAATCTCGTCACTCATCTGCGCAATCACGCCCAGGTCATGCGAGATCATCACAATGGCCACACCGAGACTGTGTTGCAGAGTACTCAGCAGGGCAAGTATTTGCGCCTGAACCGAGGCATCCAGCGCCGACACAGGCTCATCGCAGATCAGGATGGAAGGACGGCGCGCTAGCGCCCTCGCAATGGCGACCCTCTGGCGCTGGCCCCCAGAAAGTTGATGGGGGCGACGGTGCAGAAGCTCAGGGGAGAGATCGACCTGATCCATGAGCTCCGAGAGGCGCACGGCACCTTTTTTCTTGGGATGTTCCTCGCCTTGGATTCGGCCTTCTTGACCGTGCTCACTCACTCGTTGGGAGTGCTCGCGCGAGGTGTCGAGCGCGAGTGCCTCTGCGAGGATTCTGCGCACAGTCCACCGCGGATCAAGCGCGTCGTAGGGATTCTGCTCAATGAGCTGAATGGCGCCGCGTCGGGAACGCCTGCGTCGCTCCGGCTCGGTAGACCATGGTTGGCCGTGCAGTTGCACATCTCCTGCGTCGGGCCGCTCGGTGGCCATCAGAAGTCTGGCGAGCGTGCTTTTACCGGAGCCAGACTCGCCGACGATGCCCAGCGTGGTGCCCGCACGAAGGCTAAACGACACGTCAGTGACGGCGTTAACGCTCACGCCACCGTGCGCGCGATAGCTGCGCCCCAGGCCCGTGGCCGTCAAGGCCATGACGGCGGGTGCACCGTCAGGAAGCTTCGGAGACACAGCTTTGGAGGCAGCACCGATGGGCTCCGCAGTCTCTCGTCGCCGCGGAACAGCATCCAAAAGCATCCTCGTGTAGGGATGGCGTGGAGCGGCAAACAGTTGCGCCGACGCAGCCGTTTCTACGATTTCACCGCGGCGCATCACCGCGATGCGGTCGGAAAGTTGTTGGACGAGGTGAAGATCGTGACTCACCAACAACAGTGCGAGACCGGATTTCTTCAAATCCCCCAGCAGGTGCAAGATCTGTGCCTGGGTAATCGAGTCAAGCGCCGTGGTCGGCTCGTCTGCAATGAGCAATCCCGGTTGACCGGCGATTGCTGAGGCAATGAGAGCCCTCTGGCGAAGCCCACCCGAAAGCTCGTGGGGGTACTGGCGCTCCCGAAAGGCGGGATCTGGCACTGCGGCAAGCGTCAGCGAGTCGATGACTCTCTTGGACACCTCCACGCGCGAACGCCGGGGTCGCTGAAGCTCCACAACCTCTGCAACCTCGCGGCCGATGCGACGGAGCGGGTCAAGTGACACGAGCGCGTCCTGGCTGACCAGCCCCACTTTGCGTCCACGGATGGCGCGCCAGTCTGCCTCGCGAAAGCCCACCGCGTCAGAGCCAGCGACGACGAGCGCGTCAGCAGATACTCTCGCGTCAGGGGGCACCAGCCCGAGCAGTGCGAGCGCAGTCAGCGTCTTACCTGAACCAGATTCTCCGACAAGTGCCAGGCACTCCCCCGCCGCAATCTGCAGCGAGATGCCGGCGACAGCGTCCGCTTGGCCATCGGGAAAGCGCACGCGCAGATTCTGCACGTCAACGAAGGGCGTCGTCACGAAGACCTCCCCTCGCTGCGCGAGCGCAGAAAACGCCCGACCGTGCTGATGGCAATGACGGTCGTCGTGATTGCGAGCCCGGGAAAGACAGCAATCCACCACGCGGTAGCAAGAAAATTCCGGCCCTCTGACAGGATGACGCCCCACTCAGGCGTCGGCGGTTGCGGGCCAAGCCCGAGAAAACTAAGTCCCGCGGCGGAGACGATCGCGGTACCAACACCAATGGTGGCCATCACCAGCAGCGGTCCCAGGGTGTTGGGAATGATGTGGCGCACAATCACCGCAAGGGGACGCACCCCGAGAGAGCTCGCGGCGCGCACGTAGCCAGCGCGCGAGACGACCATGGTCTGCACCCGCGCGACCCTCGCATAGGCGGGAACTGCGGCTAACGCGACGGCGATGACGATGCTCACCTCGCCGGGGCCAATAACGGCGATGACCAGCAGCGCGAAGAGGAATTCGGGAAACGCCATCAGAACATCGATGACACGAGACAGCACACCGTCGACCGAGCGCGGGGCAAGCCCCGCGCCAATGCCGATCACAAGGCCGGCGAGAAGCGCCAGTAGCGTCGCTCCAAGACCCACAAGGAGGGAGTACCTAGCTCCGTAAATCACGCGAGACAGCACATCTCGACCAGACTGGTCCGTTCCAAAGAGATGCGCCGCGCTGGGTGCGTGGAGTGCTGCTGTTGCGTCAGTCTGCAAAGGGCTTTGCCCGGTCAGTATCCATGGTGCAATGGCGGCGAGGAGCACAACGCCAAGAACGATGACCGCTGCCACAACGCCCAGCGGAGGGATGTGGCGGACTATCGAAGGACGCCTCGGGCGCCGAGGCGGTGACACAGCGGTGACCATGCTGGTCATACCGACGCCTCCCTCACGGCAATACGCAACCTGGGGTCAAGCTGACGGTAGGTGAGGTCAACAAGCAGGTTCACCACGGCAAAGACGATCGCAGCGCCCACAATAATGCCCAGGACCACCGGAATGTCCCGGCCGATGATGGCGCGAATGGCTACTCCGCCTAGTCCCTGACGCGCGAACACGGTCTCCACCAGCACAGCACCACCGAGAAGGGAGCCCACCAGGTATCCGGTCAGCGTCAGACTGTCGGCCGCGGCATGGCGAAGACTGTGGCGGAGAACGAGACCAGCGCGGCTGACTCCTCGAGCGCGCGCTGTCGTCGAAAAGGGCTGCAACTCCGCAGCATCGAGGCCCTGCCTCAGCACCTGGCTGATGATTCCTGCAACGGGAAGAGCGAGCGTCAGCGCAGGCAGGACGAGCGACGCGAAACCCTGCGTTGCCGTCACCGGGAACCACCCCAACTGGAAAGAAAACACGGCGAGCAGCACGAGCCCAATCCAGAACGTCGGTGAGGAGATGACGAACAGTTCCACCAGCGACACGATTCGCTTTGACCGCTGCCCCCGCGCGAGCAGCGCAGCGCCGAGCGCGAGTACCAGGGCAAAAAGCAAAGCAAGTGCGGTGAGCTGAAGTGTCGGCAGAGCTTGCTGGCCGATTATCTCGGCGACGCTCTTGCGGAGCTGATAGGACTCGCCCAGATCACCGCGCACCAGGCGCCCCAGGTAAAGGACATATTGCACGAGTGGTGGCTGATCGAGTCCCCACTCTGCGCGGATTTGCTCGCGCACTGCCTCGCCGACCCGTGCGTGCACCCCCAACATCACATCGACGGGGTCGCCAGGAATCAAACGCAGAGCGATGAATCCGGCCGTCGCTGCTCCCCAAATGACGAGAAGAACTCCGCCCAGGCGCACGGCGAAGGCTGTGGCAAAACGGATGACCGCACCCCGGCCAGGTGCGTGTCGGACTGCGGTCATCCGGCTAACGGTCTTTCACTCAGAAGCCCGAGGCGCCGTAGAAGGATGCCCTGCCGTACAGATCGAACGTGAGCCCCTTCACCGTGTCGTTGGCCACCGTGATTTCAGACGCCACATAGAGAGGAACGATGAGAACCTCTTTGGCATTCCACGCCTGGATTTTCGTGTACAGCGCGGCACGTGCAGCGGGATCGCTGGTGGCGACAGCCTCGTCAAGCCACGTGTCGACCTCTGGCTTCGCCACGGGAGAGACCGTCTGGAACCCACCCGTGCCGAGGTGACTGCGCAACACATCGGCGTCAGGGCTGGAGAACGCCCAGTCGGTCAGATCGAAGGTGCGCGGGCCGTACGACTCGTTGTAGAGAGCCGGCTCCAGCACATCGCGCACAATCTCAAAGCCGATGTTCTTCAGGTCGGACTGAATGAAGTCAGCGAGGCTTGCGCGGTCATCAGGCACCGGCGTCCAGGCAATCCATCGCGCGCTCAGGCGCTCGCCGTTCTTCACGCGATATCCGTCATCATCACGTTCGGTCCAGCCCGCATCATCCAAAAGCGTGTTGGCCTTGTCTGGGTTAAAGGGCCAGCTGCCCTCGAGTGAAGCGTCATAGGAGTAAAGAGTAAAGAGTAAAGAGTAAAGAGTAAAGAGTAAAGAGTAAAGAGTAAAGAGTAAAGAGTAAAGAGTAAAGAGTAAAGAGTAAAGAGTAAAGAGTAAAGAGTAAAGA
>FUWD013014304.1_pt1 | contig 19122 bp, 18 predicted proteins | sample 1063281 | NCBI WGS metagenome assembly FUWD01 (sample SAMEA79048168, study PRJEB19326) | metagenome | biome: marine | reverse complement strand
ACCTTACTTTTTACCCCCTAGACCGCGCCAGCCGATCGTGACACGGCATGGCGGTAGCGTGCCCAAAGCAAATTTAGCCCTCACGCCAACACAAAAAAAGAGCCGCACAAACATGACCAGCCGCCAAGCCAAGATCCAGGAAGACACCCATTTCCGGATCATGCGCATCTTGCAAGACAACCCGGACCTGACCCAGCGCGAGCTGGCCGACAAGCTCGGCATGAGCGTGGGGGGCCTGAACTACTGCCTGAACGCTCTCATCGATAAGGGCTTTGTGAAGATGGCGAACTTCTCCAAAAGCAAGAACAAGTTCAAGTACGTCTACCTGCTCACGCCCCAGGGCATTGCCGAAAAAGTGGCGCTGACCAGCCGGTTCCTGAAACGCAAGATGGAAGAGTACGACGCGCTGAAGGTGGAAATTGAGGCGCTAAAAGCTGAAGTAGGCGAAGACCAGTCTGATGGCCTGAGAAAGCAAACCCAATGAAAATCGCCATCGCTGGCACCGGCTACGTCGGCCTCTCCAACGCCATCCTCCTGGCCCAGCACAACGAAGTCGTCGCGCTGGACATCGTCCCCGAAAAAGTCGCACTGCTGAACCAAAAAAAGTCCCCAATCGAAGACAAAGAGATCGAGGATTTCCTGGCCAACAAACCGCTGAACTTCCGCGCAACACTTGACAAAACCGATGCCTACACCGGTGCCGACTACGTCATCATCGCTACCCCTACCGACTACGACCCCGAGACCAACAATTTCAACACCCGGTCCATCGAAGCGGTCATCAAAGACGTCATCGCCATCAACCCAAACGCGGTGATGGTCATCAAGTCCACAGTGCCGGTGGGCTACACCGCCAGGACCAAAGAAGCGTTTGGCACGCAGAACCTCATCTTTAGTCCCGAATTCTTGCGCGAAGGCAAAGCCCTCTTTGACAACCTGCACCCCAGTCGAATCATCGTTGGGGAGAAGTCAGAGCGCGCTGAAGCCTTCGCCAGCCTGCTCAAGCAGGGCGCCATCAAACAAAACATCCCCACACTGTTCACCGATAGCACCGAGGCCGAGGCTATCAAGCTATTTGCCAATACTTACCTCGCCATGAGGGTGGCCTACTTCAATGAGTTGGACACATACGCAGCGATGCACGGACTCGATACTCGCCAGATCATCGACGGCGTGTGCCTCGACCCACGCATCGGCAACCGCTACAACAACCCCAGCTTCGGTTACGGGGGCTACTGCCTGCCAAAGGACACCAAGCAGCTCTTGGCCAACTACAGGGATGTACCTCAAACGCTCATCCAAGCCATTGTGAGTGCCAACAGTACCCGCAAAGACTTTATCGCTCAAGAGGTAGTTCAGCGCGCTGAGTCTCAAGTCCTGCAAAGCGGCCAAGCCGGTGCTAAGCCGGTCGTAGGCATTTACCGTCTAATTATGAAAGCCGGAAGCGACAACTACCGCGCGAGCGCAATACAGGGGGTGATGAAGCGCATAAAGGCCAAAGGCATCGAGGTGATTGTGTACGAACCAGTACTGCAGAAAGCCGAGTTTTACCATTCCAAGGTGGTGAATGACCTTGCCGCATTCAAACAGCAGGCTACCGTAATTATTGCCAACCGGAAAACAGATGCGCTCATTGATGTAGCGGGCAAGGTCTTCACGCGGGATATTTTCGGTAACGATTAACATTTGAAGGAAAAAAATTGCTGAATTTTGCTCTCGTTGGCTGCGGTCGTATCGCCAAACGCCATTCGGAATTACTTGGTCTTGGTCAAATTCAAGGTGCACAGCTTGTCGCGACTTGTGACTTGATAGAGGAAAAAGCTAAAAAAATCGGTGATCAGTTTTCTGTGCCTTACTTCACAGACATGCATCAGATGATGCGAAGTGAAAAAGTCGACGTTGTCGTTGTGTTAACAGAAAGTGGAAATCACGCTAAGAACGTGGTTGATCTAGCGCGATATGGTAAACATATCGTAGTAGAAAAGCCAATGGCTTTGACGCTCGATGATGCCGACGCGATGATCCAAGCCTGTGATAGGACTGGCGCTAAGTTGTTTGTCGTTAAGCAAAATCGATTTAATATTCCAGTTGTGAAGTTGCGTGAAGCGCTCGAGCAAGGGCGATTTGGAAAGTTGGTTCTGGGTACTGCCCGCGTGCGCTGGTGTCGTCCCCAAGATTATTATGATCAAGCGCCGTGGCGCGGTACATGGGCAATGGACGGTGGCGTTTTGACAAACCAAGCAAGCCACCATGTCGACATGCTCGAATGGATGATGGGTGATGTCGAAAGTGTTTTCGCTCGGGGTACAACGGCACTGGCGCATATCGAAGCTGAAGACACAGCTGTGGTCACACTCAAGTTCCGTAACGGTGCTCTCGGTGTCATTGAGGCCACGACGGCAACTCGCCCCAAGGATCTGGAAGGATCGATATCAGTTTTGGGCGAAGGTGGCACGGTGGAAATTGCAGGTTTTGCCGTCAATAAGATGAAGACTTGGAATTTCGTAGAGGCTAAGCCCGGCGACGAAGACGTTATGGAAAAATACTCTGTCAATCCTCCAAACGTATACGGCTTCGGGCATCAGGCTTACTATGAATATGTCGTCGACTGTATTAGTAACAATGGTCCGCATCTTGTAGATGGACTTGTCGGGAGAAAAAGTCTAGAACTCATTAATGCCATATATGAATCCATCGAGACGGGTAAGGAAGTCTCCTTGCGGTTCCGGCCAAAGCACTGCAAGCTTGGGGGCTCATTTTGAACCAACCCAAGATCAAAGAGGCCGGGATTGTAAATGTGAATTTTGGCGATGGAGTGACTGTTGTCACCCCAGTCAACCTTTATGGGTGTGCTATTGGTAGTAACGTCTTTGTCGGCCCTTTTGTTGAAATTCAAAAGGACGTGAACATCGGTGAACGCACCAAGATTCAGTCTCACTCTTTCATTTGTGAGTTGGTTGACATAGGAAAAGATTGCTTCATCGGTCATGGAGTGATGTTTATTAACGACACCTTCGCAAAGGGAGGGCCAGCAAGGGGAGATAAGTCGCTCTGGAAGCGAACAAAAATCGGCGATAACGTGTCAATCGGGAGCAATGTCACCATTCTCCCGGTTACTGTGTGCAACAACGTTGTTATTGGTGCTGGCTCCGTCGTGACTAAAGACATAAAAGCACCAGGGGTTTATGTCGGTAACCCAGCCAGGCTCATCAAGAAACTATCTGATTGAAGGTCTAAACCATGTATAGTCAAATCCCTTTTGTTGATCTTAACGCTCAATATCAAACTATAAAAGATGAAATTGACTTCGTGATCAGCGACGTCATTCAAAAATCATTATTTGTTCGAGGGCCGTACGTGGATAAATTCGAGCAAATGTTTGCTGAGGTAATGGAACGCAAGCACTGTGTTTCCTGTGCTAATGGAACGGACTCTCTCTATATCGCGATGGTCGCTTTAGGTGTTAAACCTGGTGACGAAGTACTGGCGCCTGCTCATTCTTGGATATCCACAACAGAAACCATAACCCAAGCTGGTGGTAAAGTGGTTTTCTGCGATACGGACAAAGATACATTTACTATCGACCCAAAGAGCATTGAAAAAAAGATTACACCAAACACGGTAGGTATCATTCCAGTTCATCTTTATGGCCAGCCGGCGGATATGGATGCAATTATGGCTATTGCCAAGAAGCACAATCTCTGGGTGTTAGAGGATTGCGCTCAGGCCCATCTTGCACGCTACAAGGGTCAGTTGGTGGGTACATTTGGTGATGTGGCATCTTTTTCTTTTTACCCAGGGAAAAACTTAGGCGCCATGGGTGATGCAGGCGCAGTTGTAACAAACGACAAAGCACTGGCCGAAAAGATGGCAATGTTTGCTCGCCATGGCGGACTAAATAAAGGAGATCACTTAATCGAAGGAATTAACAGTCGGATGGACGGCCTACAAGCTGCGATCCTCACTGTTAAGCTGCGCCACCTCCCGGCGTGGACTCGCGCTCGGCGTGCGCTGGCGAAGCAATACGATACGCTGTTATCCGATTGCACCGGCGTCAGCACGCCGACGGTCCCTGACGACCGCGAGCATGTTTACCACCTGTATGTGATCCAGCACGAGCTCCGTGACGCGCTGGTCGCACACCTTGCTGCCGACGGTATCCAGACCGTCATCAACTATCCGGTGGCACTCCCGTTTCTACCAGCCTACGAGCGCTTTGATCATCAACCAGGAGACTTCCCGGTAGCCTACCGCGCACAGTCTCGCATCCTCTCCTTGCCCATCTTCCCGGAGATGACGGAGGCGCAGATGCTAGCGGTGGCGGAATCGATCTCCCTCTTCGCAGCAAGCGCGACGTTGACGCCGACCGGGAGCCGGTGACCATGAACCCTACGCCCGAATCTAAGACACAAGCCGTGCTGCCGGCATTCGCCGGCTCGACGCTGATGATCACCGGTGGCACCGGTTCTTTCGGTAACACGTTGGTTGATCGCTTCATCGATACCGAGATCGCCCGCATCGTCGTTTTCAGCCGTGACGAGAAGAAGCAGGAGGATATGCGGATCCGCTACGGAAACTCGAAGCTGCAGTTCCACGTCGGCGACGTTCGTGACCTGCAGTCGCTACGCATGGCGCTGCGCGGAGTGGACTTTGTCTTCCACGCTGCAGCGCTCAAGCAAGTGCCTTCTTGCGAGTTTTTCCCGTCGGAGGCGGTCAAGACCAATATCAACGGCACGGAGAACCTGATCCAGGCAGCCGTCGAGGCCGGGGCACGCAGAGTCGTGCTCCTGAGCACTGACAAGGCGGTATACCCGATCAATGCGATGGGTATCACTAAGGCGCTGGCCGAAAAGATCCTGATAGCCAAATCGCGCACACTGGCTCCGACTGACCCGGTCCTTTGCGCCACGCGCTACGGTAATGTGATGGGCTCGCGTGGCTCGGTTATTCCGCTCTTCATAGAGCAGATCAAGCAAGGTCGGCCCCTGACGATCACTGACCCGACGATGACGCGCTTCCTGATGTCGCTCCAACAGTCCGTCGACTTGGTGCTGCATGCCTTCCTGCACGGTAACCAGGGCGACCTGTTCGTGCAGAAGGCACCCGCCTGCACGGTGGAGGTGCTTGCACGTGCGCTTGTCGAACTGTTCAAGAGTGACAACCCTGTACGCATCATTGGCACGCGGCATGGGGAGAAGAAGTTCGAGTCGCTGATCTCGCGTGAGGAGATGGCCAAGGCTGAGGACATGGGGACATTCGTGCGAGTACCGGCCGACAGCCGCGATCTCAACTACGCGGCTGCCGACGGCAGTAGGCTGCTCGACCTCGACGCCTTGGACGACTACACCTCCCACAACACCACCCGGCTCGATGTCGAGCTGGTCAAGGAGCTGCTTCTGACTGTGGATGTTGTCCGTAAAGAACTGGGCCTGGCGCCGCTGGCCGCAGTCTGATGACCTCTAGGGTACTCCAGCAGCGATCCTCCGGCCGGGCGAGCGTTATCGCTAATGCGGTCGGGCGGATTTGGATGCTGACAGCGAACATCCTCTTGTTCCCGGTCTACCTGCGTCTGCTCGGGCCGGAGAACTTCGGCATCGTCGCTTTGCTGGCTGCCGTGACGGCGATCATCGCGCTCTTCGACTTTGGACTGTCACCTGTGTTTGCCCGCGAGCTGAACCACCAAGCTCGCACAACGCAGAGTCGCCTCGATTTGTTGTTCACTGCCGAGTACGTTTATCTCGCGATCGTGATCACAATAGCTTGTGCATCAGCGCTCGCCCCGTCTTCATGGCTGGAGGCACTTATCAAGGAGCCGCTGGGGACAACGACCGGGATCGCGCCGGCATTGCGATGGGTGTTCGCTGTGGCCGCCGCGCAGCTCCTGTTCAACTTCTACATTGCTGCGATATCAGGCATAGAGCGCCAGGTACAGAGTAACGTGGTGATCGTGACCACTGGGCTTGTACGCAATGTGGGCGTCTTGCTTCCGCTTTGGGTATCGCATCGAGTCGATGTGTTTTTGTGGTGGCAGTTTGGCGCGACCCTCGCCGGAGCCTTGTTGGCACGTCATCTTTTGCTTGTAGTGCTGCGCACCTCGGCTCTCAATGCCAATGGACATTTCTGCGTACATGAATTGCGCGCAATCTTTCCTGCGGTGCGGGGGTCGTTCTTGCTTGCTTTAGCCGCTACGCTCAACATGAATTTTGATCGACTCTTCGTCGGTCGGCTCGAAGGTCTAGCGCGCATCGGCGAGTATACGATCGTTGCATCCTTCGCGCAGCTGATCTTTATCGCATCGATGCCGATCACGATGGCGGCGACACCCCGCATGGTGCGCGCCATCACGAGCGACGACAGGCCCTCCTATGAGTCTCTGCTGACGACCGTGCGCACTGCCGTCGGCATTGTGACGGCAGTCATGGTTGTGGTCTTCATGCGGCATGGGCCCACACTCATCGAACACTGGAGTGGTGGTGCCGTGCGTGCGCAACAGATCGAAGGCTACTCTGGCTGGCTGTTCCTGGGGTCTGCTGCGCTGGCCATCAGCTCTATATGGCACTGCGTGGCTACTGCCCACCGAGACTACAGCTTCGGTAGGCTGTATGTCTACAGTGTGTTGCTAGTTGTACCACTATACGGCTTTTCTGTTGTCTCGAACGGTGTTGCCGGGGCGGCTGCGGCCTGGGGTTGCACCCAACTGGTCGTGATGCTCGCATATCGCTTCTGGGTTGGGCGTCGCTTATTGGCAGGACGTGAACAGGTCGCCACGCCCTGGGCCGGCTTAGCGATCGGCGTTGTTGCAGCTCTCCTCGCCGACATACTCCTCAGACTGGTATCAACAGGGTCAAACTCATTCGTCGGCACTGTGGCAACCGCAGCCGCACAAATCACACTGGCCGCGCTGTTTGCCCTGCTCGCACTAGTACTCGTCGTACGCCGCCTCGATAGCGACGACACGCTGGCAGCACGGGCCGAAGCTTGGATCCGGGATCTTCTCAGGAAACCCTCCTCACCATGACTACCAAACCGAACCTGGCCTACCGCTTCGGAGCACGCTTTAGCACGCCGACGACTGAGGACTACCTCCGCGGAATCGTCGACCAGCCTAACGTGCAGCTCGCACTCGACATCGGCTGCGGTGTTACGTCGCTACTCACGCGCTTCCGCCCCCGCTTACTGACGACCGGCCTCGATGTGTTTACGATTGATGAAGCGAGTCGGGGTAATGCCCACGACCACTACATCTCAGCTGACATCACAGACACCCCAGTCGAGCGCATTATGGAAAAGTTACAGGCCCGTTTCGGCCGTCCCCGCGCCGACATCGTCACTTTGTTTGGCGTGATCGAGCATTTCCCGCGTCGGATCGGCCTGGACATTCTCGAGAAGATCGAGCAGCTAAGCGACCGATACCTATTTGTAGAGACACCGAATGGTTTCGTGCCCCAGGGGCCGGAATACGGAAACCCCTATCAGCGCCACCTATCGGGCTGGTTCCCGCACGACTTCGAGGCGTTCGGTTACCGCGTCCACGGCAGCCTGGGCACCAAGTACATGCGTGGCTACATGGGTGAGCCCCGGGTGCAGTTCCCGGGCGCCCGCCTTTTGGATAACGTCGTGCTAGCTCGACTGCTGATGACACACCGCTTCCCACAGCATGCCTTTAGCATCACGGCGATCAAAGACTTACATGGCGTCCCAGCACGCTACGCGTCCTATGATGACCCCAGCCGCATCTAAGTCGTCGCCTTGCCGAAGCAGAGCAGCCAACGGCGCTTCAATATCGACAAAGCTGGTATCTGCTAGCTTCCTGCTCCTTTTCCCAGGATTCTTGGCGTATCACTACGGCATTAGCGCGGGCTGGTGGGGCGCCACCTTGGGTGGACTGTTCGGCGGAGGCGCGGTGCTGACTGCACTGTCCGCCTGCAGCTCACTGCTGCTGGGGGGGGGCATGCGCAAACCGCTCACTGCTCTCCACCTGATGGTCTTAGGCACCTTGTTTTATATGATCGCCTGGTCGCTGATCAACTGGCTCGGCATCCGCCACAGCCCGTTTGAGGCTCCCATCATGGTCGAGGCCATCGGGACCGTGCTGATCTGGATCGCCATGCTCTATATCGGCGCCTACTTGACAAACTGCCCTGCGGCGCTGCGTCGCCTCTCGACCGTCGGCATCGCGCTAGTACTGCTGTGCTTCGGGCATGCCTTTTATACCGGCGGTTTTCCAATAGGTCCGTTTTTGGCCTTCAGGAGCGCCGAGGAGGCCGGTCAAGCCACTTACCAGGGTATCGGCCGTTCACTCCTGGCTATCGGCTTAGTGGCTGCGTTTGCGAGACAGCACGGATCGACATCCGCACTGCTCATCCTGCTGGGCACAGGTTTGCTGATGCTGTCGCTCGGGTCACGCGCGCACTTCTTCGTGATCGGCGTTTTGGTCCTGGTACACCTGGTTGTTCTGGTATCCATAAGGCGTACGCGCGTAATGGGCCTGTCAGGACTGTTGGTTGCGGCTTCGGCCGTTGCTTCTGTCGCCAGCATTTTCCTCGAGACTCGTGCCGCCGAGATCCTTGACCTCGGCTCGTCTGCTAGCTGGGAGTTGCGTGGTCTTGCCAGCTCACGCGCGCTCGAGGTGATCGCGGAGCAGCCGTTCACTGGATTGTATGGATATCACTTCTGGGACTCCGTTGGTTATGCGCACAACGTCCTTTCAGCCTGGACGCAGTACGGTTTGTTAGGCTTTGTTGCCTTCATCGCGACCTCTGTTTATGCGCTGTACATCGCACTCGCAGGTTTTCTCGCCAGCAACGGACGCGAGCCCGCTTGGTACCTCGCGCTTCACGCCAATCTAGTGTCTACCGTACTCGCCATCGCCTCGGAGCCTGTCATGATCTCCGTTTTCCCTGCCTTGGCGTGGGGACTAACCCTTCGCGCGCAGAGCGTGCATCGTGCCGCATTCGCGGCAACCAGGAGCTAAGAGTATGTGTGGAATTGCTGGCATCGTACGCTTCGACGGACAGAGTGTCGATAGCGCGCTACTTAAGCAGATGATGGACGCCGCACACCATCGCGGCCCCGATGCGGGCGATCAGGTCGTGCGCGGTCCGGTAGGCATGGCGCACAAGCGGCTCGCGATCATCGATCTCCACCCGCGTGGAAAGCAGCCGATGGTGTACGCCGGCCGCTACTGGATCGTCTATAACGGGGAGGTTTACAACTACCTCGAGCTACGCACCGAGCTCGTGCAACTCGGCCACAGCTTTCAGACGAACTCGGATACCGAGGTCATTCTTGCCGCGTACGCGCAGTGGGGCCAGCGGTGTCTTGAGCGCTTCAACGGCATGTGGGCATTCGCTATCTATGATGAGCTTAAGGGGGATGTCTTCATCGCTCGCGACCGCTTCGGCGTGAAGCCGCTGCATCTCGCTTGGCGGCCAGGCATGCTGTGTTTCGGCTCCGAGATCAAGCAGCTGTTGCTGGTGCTCCCGCAACGAAAAGCCAACGCGCGCAGGGTGTTGGACTACCTAGTCACGGGCTACGAGAACCACACAGATGAGAGCTTCTTCGAGGGCATCGAGTCGTTGCCTGCGGGATCGTGGATGCGCGTTTCGCTCGATGGCCGCGTGCTCGATCGGCAGGTCTTTTATAGTTTACAGGAGCGTCCTGAGTACGCGCGCATGGGTCTGGCCGAAGCGACTGAAGCGATCACCGATCTGTTGCGCGATTCAATTTGTCTGCGCCTACGCTCAGATGTTCGTGTTGGCACCTGCCTCAGCGGCGGCCTGGACAGTTCTGCGATCAGCGCAGTTGCGAGCAGTCTGTACAGGCAGTCGGGCGGCGAGGAATTCATCGGTATTCACGCAAGGTCTATCGAGCGCTCCACCGACGAAAGCGAGTTCGCTCAGCAAGTGGCGCAGCGTTCTGGCATCCGGCTCGTCGCGGTGGCGCCGAGCTCTGAGGACTTCGCCGCCACTATCGACGAAGTAGTTTACACGCAGGAAGAGCCATTCGGCAGCCCCTCGATGTTTATGGGCTGGTTCGTCTTTCGCGAAGCGCAGCGCCAGAGCTGCAAGGTAATGCTCAACGGCCAGGGCTCCGACGAGGCCTTCCTTGGCTACGAGCGCTACTACCCGTTGGAGCTTGACCCGAGCCATCCGCTGGACTTCGTGCGCCGCCTGCGCATGCAAGCGGGTCACTCGAAGCTGAGTACCGCCGATGCGTTGGGCTACTACCTTTACTTCCGGCACGCCTTCCTGCGCATCAGTCGACTCAAGGCGAATCGCTATGTTGCCGGGCGACACATGGCCGGGATGGCATTCGATTCGGTGCGCCACAGCGCCGACAGCTACACGCGTTGCTTTGCATTGCATAAGCTCGAAATAGAGAGCCTGCAACTGCCGCATCTGCTGCGCTATGAGGACCGTAACTCGATGCGCCACTCGATTGAGACTCGCCTGCCCTTCTTAGACTACCGTCTAATGGAGGCCGCCGCATCCCTGCCGCTGGAACACAAACTCCAGGCGGGCTGGACCAAGTACATATTGCGCAGAGTCGCCGAGCCGGACCTGCCGAAGGAGGTCACCTGGCGCAAGGTCAAGCTGGGCTTCGAGGCACCCACCGGGATCTGGTTCCGTGAGCGGAAAGAGCTGATGCGCAAGGAGATCGAGTCCTCGCCAATGCTCGCTGAATATGCCGACCTAGCCAATGTGCGGCGCGACTGGGATAGGCTGGCGCCGCGCATCCGCTGGACGCTGTTCAATCTGGCCGCTTGGTCCCGGGTCTACGGGGTGTCTGCATGACACACACTGGCCGACCGTTGTCGGTCTTCCATCTCTGCAGCGCCTATGCGCGGCAGTCGCTGTACCCTCAGCTGCTTAGCGCAATCGCGGCACCCGGGGTGCAGCAGTTTATGTACGTGCCCGTTCGAACCGCAGCAGAGATCGATGTCGGGCGAATTTACAATGATTCCGACATTAGCTTCCGGTTCGTGCATTTGCTACGGCCCCACCACAAGCTTATGTTCCGGACCAAGATTCGTCGAGTGCTGGGAGACGTGCTGGCAACGACGCCGGTCCGCGAGTTCAGGCTCGTGCATGCGCACTTTCTTTACAGCGATGGTGCCGTAGCCCTGGCGTTGCACCGTCAACTGGGACTGCCTTACGTCGTGGCAGTGCGTAACGCAGATGTTAACGCCTTCATGCGCTTGCGGCCCGACCTGGCCAATATACGGGATGATGTGCTGCGCCATGCTAGCCGCGTGGTGTTCCTGTCACCAGCATATGCCGAAGCGGTGGGGCGTCAGCTACCGACCGCCCTACGCAGCCTCGTAGCAGACAAGACCATCACGGTCCCAAACGGCCTGACACCTGAATGGCTGCAGGAGTCAGAGCTGGTGGCTGAGACTCTGAACGAACCCGACAATGCGCTTAGGCTGCTTTACGTGGGTGACTTCACGCCCAACAAGAACATTGCCGGCATCGTCGCAGCGCTAGACCTTCTGCGGGTGCAGCGACCGACGACGTTGACTGTTGTCGGCGGTGGCGGCGACGTCCAGGGCCGGGTCCAGGCATTGCTGGACGCCCGCGCGTCCAGCGGCGTAAGCTACCTCGGCCGCATCAGCGACCGTGTGAAACTTAGGGCGCTGTACTGTTCGCACGACGTGTTCGTTATGCCTTCGTTCTACGAAACCTTCGGCCTGACTTACATCGAAGCCCTATCGCAGGGGGTGCCCGTGGTGCACTCGCGTGGCCAGGGAGTCGCTGGTTACTTTGCTGCAAACACAGTTGCTGCTGCGGTGGACCCGACAGATGCCCATTCGATCGTCAAGGGCGTGCTAGACGTCGCTGCGCGTTTGCCTGCGGTTCGCGATGTCTGCCGCTGGGAGGCGCGGCGCTTTGACTGGTGTCAGATCGGCCAGACTTATCGTGACACCTACCGTTCCATTCTAGGAGACTCAACTTGAAGCGGATCTACGTGCTAGGCCCTCGCGGCATGCTGGGCGAAATGGTGCTACGGCACTTTGCGTCCCGTTCAGGATTTAAGGTCATCCCGGTCGAACAGCGCTTCGATCACGAAATGCTCGTGGACTACTTCCGCCGCTACGACCAGGAGCCTGCGGCCGTCTTCGTCAACGGGGTCGGCGCTATCCCTCAGAAAATCTCGCGCGCGCAGGACTTCGTGCTTCCCAACATTCTGCTGCCGCTTGAGCTGGCGCGCAGCCTCGGACACCAGCACCAGCTGATCCACCCCAGCACCGACTGCGTATTTCGCGGTGACCGTGGCCTGCCCTACCCATCGAGCGCCGTACCGGACGCGAGGGACGCCTACGGCTGGTCGAAGATCCTGGCGGAACGTGCACTGGTCTTGCGGCCCAACACGGTGGTCATCCGCACCTCGATCATCGGCCCTAGCAGGGGGCCGGCTTCGGGTCTCCTGCAATGGTTCCTATCGCAACCGGAAGGGGCCAGCCTGTCGGGCTTCACTAACCATCGCTGGAACGGCATGACGACACAACAATGGTGCGTTGAAGTGGAAAAGCTGATAGCAATGCCGGACCCTGCAGTAGGCCGTCTGTTGCAGTATGGCTGGTCTGGGGGCTGCAGCAAGCACGAGATGCTTATGCTCTTCCGCGACGCTTTTCGCCCCGATATAACGGTCTTACCTTTGGAACACCGTGATGCGGTCGATCGCCGCCTGGAACCCGATATCGTCGTACCGGACCTGCGCGCGCAGCTCGCGCGCCTACGCTCGGAGGAGGTGACCCGGTGAGCGACAACACAATCCAAGTTTCGATCGTTGTCGCGACAAAGGACCGCTACGATACCCTGTTCGATTGCATTGACAGTCTGCTCCTGAACTACGACTGCGACAATGTCGAGATTGTGGTCCACGATAACAGTGCGCGGCCGCGGATCGAGGACTTCAAGGCTCGCTTCGGCGAACGGCGTAACCTTTTATATGAACACGATCCGACGCCTCTCTCGCAATCCGAGAACTACGAGCGCGGCGTGGCGCGGGCTCGCGGCGAGTTCGTGACCATGATTGGTGACGACGACGGCGTGGCTGGCGGCCTGCTCGCAATGGCCGAGTGGATGGATCGGCACAGACTGGACGCTTTCTTCCCTGGATTTGCTAACTACCGATGGCCAGGCGTAACCGCCCGTCTGAGTGCAAGCAACCCCGACGGCTGGCTGAGCATGGGTGTCTGGGCAGCGCCGCGTCTGGTCTACCCTGAGTTGGAGCGCATGGCCGTGCTCGCCAAAGGTAGCATCACATTGGGGGAGTTGCCGCGCTTGTATTACGGCCTTGTACGACGTCGCTGTCTAGATTGGGTTCGAAATAAGGCTGGGGCCTACTTTCCTGGCCCAAGTCCAGACATGGCTAACGCATTCGCGCTGTCTTACTCAGTGGGCAATATGGCAGTGGCAAGTCTGCCCGTGTTCATTTCTGGCAACTCCCGCCAAAGTAATGCTGGCCTTGGACTACTTGGGAAGCATGTTGGAGAGATTCCCGATTTACCATTCTTGCCGCGTGACACGACAGACCGCTGGAACCCTCGCATCCCTTATTTTTGGTCCGGACCGACAATCTGGTGCCAGTCTGCCTATTCCGCCGCCGCGGCCATCGGACGCGCGCATGAGTTTGAGGAGGCTAATAACTACGCTGCCCTTTATGCACGTGTTCTCGTCTTTTTCCCACGCTATTATGTAAGGCTTGTCCGCGCCTTCTATGAGTGCCATCGCCATGTCGGAGTAATGCGCATTAGTGTTAAGACGGCAGCCACCCTAGCAGCCAGTGCAGAAATGTTTATCATACGTGTGGCCGGTTTCTTGCAGCGCCGGATTCGAGCACCGATGGACTTAAAGCAGGTGTCGGACGTACCCTCAATTATTGATGCTACAAGGCGTGTCGACGCCGTGCTTTCCGCGACCGACATCCGGGTATGGCTTGAACGCGGACTTGATATCCCACGGGATTGACGAAATGACGCGTAAAGATTTACAAAATTATCACGAGGCGAAAGCTGGACGATGGTCTCTATTGTCGACTACAAGATAGCGAACCTCGGCTCCTTGGTCAATATCTTCAAGCGGCTGGGGCTGAAGGCACAGGTACTGCACCAAGGTGGCAAGCACTACGAGTCAACTTTTACTAGATTTTACCAAGCTCAAATCCTGCCAGCCAAATTTGGCGTGAATAAGAGGCGCATCCCTCTATCGGACCCGATTATTAACGGAGAGATCCGGCGTGATGATTCGGTGCGGGATCTGGAGCAGCCACGGTATGACCCGAATCAACTCGAGCAGGACCGCGCCTATGTCTGCAAAAAGCTCGGATTCAGCGAGGCTGAGTTTGCTACCTATTTGAGGACTCCTCCGGCTTCGCACTTTGACTACCCGTCATACGCGCGCTTATCCGAGCGTCTAGTCGCCATCCACATGCGTAAGCGTTACGTCTAAAGATGGCTATGCAAGAACCGCTACGCGTTCGCGCATTCTTCCAGCACATGCCACCATACTCCGGTGCCGCTGCCCTGCGTGGAGCATCCATCCTTGGCGCACTAGCACAGGTGTTTGACTGTGAGAGAGTTATTATCGAGGCGTTCACAACGATCCCAGAACCTACGCCGCTGACCGGCGTAACCGTGCTCCCGGTTGGCGTACCGGAGGTCGAGAACGTCCGTGGGCTGATGTTTCGTATAGTAGGTGAATTACGAATGGGCCTCGCAGCAGCGAGGGCGATGTTTAACGATGGCTGCCTCTGCGACCTTGCGATTATTTCGTCGCCGGGCTACTTGGCATCACTGACGATCGCGGCGGCCGCTCGGCGTCGCGGTATACCGTATGTGGTGGAGCTACGCGATGTTTACCCGCAGGTGTACGCGGAGGCGGGCCTGCTGCGCCGCGAATCAGCGCTGTATCGCTTCTTTTCCCGACGTACTCGGCACTTTTACGAAGGTGCTCACGCTGTAATAGCCGCCACGCATGGCCTGGCACGTACCGTATTCGAGGACGCTCCAAACGCGATCGTACATACAGTCTACAACGGTTTCCCCTCAAGCCTTATGGTGCGCCAGGCCAAGCGCCATGAACGCTTCACGGTTTGCTTTCACGGTGTGATGGGCTTCTTCCAAGATATCGAGTTGCTGTTGGAGGTGGCTCGGAAGCTCAGTGAGCACAATGTCGACATGGTTGTCGTAGGGTACGGTCGTAAGGAGGACTTGATGACTCGGGCTGGTCTGCCAAATCTGCGCTTCCTGGGGCGCCAAACTTTCGATCAAACTATGACTGAAATTGAACGCTGCCATATCGGACTGTGCTTGCGCAGAGACGAGAGGATCTCGCGAGACGCTTTCCCGGTCAAGGTGTGGGAGTACATCGGCCTTGGCATTCCATGTATCGTAACGCCAGCTTGCGAAGCCGGTGACTTCGTTGAGGCGCACGGCTGCGGCTTCCAATTGCCAGCGGGCGATGCGGTTCGTATCGTTGATGCCATCCTCGCGCTAAAGCAAGATACTACTGCGCTGAGCGCAATGTCCACGCGCTGCCGTAAAACAGCGCGTGACTATACTCGCGAAAAAACAGGGTTGCAGGCTGCAAGTATTGTGGCGAGGTGCCTCAAAGAAATAGAAATTGGAAAGATACCCGAGAGTAATGAATAGCTCAAAATAAGTATTTTCAGCACGATGTTGCCATTTTTTCTGATTAAATAAAGGATTGATAGTGAACAATACTGAATGTGTCGCGGTGGTTGGGTTGGGTTATGTGGGGCTGCCGTTAGTGGTGGAATTTGGTAAATCCATAAGGACGATTGGCTTAGATATTTCGTCAAGCAAGGTGTCCTGCTGCCGTGCTGGCCACGATCCCTCTCGCGAAATCACCGACGCTGACATGGCTGAAGCCAAAATGGCAGTTTATACCGATGACCCTGCCGCGCTGGAAGAGGCTGACTATGTTTTGATAGCTGTTCCTACGCCTGTTGACAAAGCTCACAGGCCAGATTTCACCCCCTTGATCGATGCAAGTCGCTCAATTGCTCAACATTTAAAACCCGGTGCCATCGTGATCTACGAGTCAACCGTTTACCCAGGCGCAACTGAGGAAGTTTGCATCCCTGAAATAGAAAATGTATCTGGAAAACGTTGGAAAAAAGACTTTTTTGTAGGGTATAGCCCCGAGCGTATCAATCCTGGCGATCGAGAGCATACTCTCACGAGAGTAATCAAAGTTGTCTCCGGAGACACCCCGGAAACCTTGAAGAGAGTGGCTGAGCTCTACGAGCGTATCGTTAAGCCGGGTGTTCACCGTTGTTCCAGCATAAAGGCCGCGGAAGCGTGCAAGGTAATCGAAAATACTCAGCGAGATTTAAATATCGCCTTGATGAACGAATTGGCCATTATTTTCAATGCGATTGGAATTGACACTAGCGAGGTGTTGGAAGCTGCTGGTACGAAATGGAATTTTCTCAATTTCAAGCCGGGGCTCGTAGGCGGGCACTGCATAGGCGTAGATCCTTACTACCTAACGCACAAAGCCGAGATGCTCGGTTATCATCCGCAGGTGATACTCGCAGGTCGGCGCATAAATGATGGAATGGGTAAGTACATTGCAGAGCAGACTATCAAGCAGATGATCGCTAGTGGTTGTTACATCAAGGGCGCCAAGGTAAATATTTTGGGGGTTACATTCAAAGAGAATTGCGGCGATCTGAGGAACAGCAAGGTCATCGATATTATTCGAGAATTAGAAAGCTACGGCGTAGACGTGTACGTTTCCGATCCTCAAGCAGATCCGGAAGAAGCGATGGATGAATATGGAATCAAGCTTCAGCCATATAGAGATCTCCCCCGTGCACAGGCTATCGTTGTGGCCGTTGCTCATAGAGAGTTTGTCAATCTGGGCTTCGAGATGCTGAGTTCTAAACTAGATCTTAATGGCGTCATAATTGATGTAAAGGCGGCTTTGGATATTTCCTTGACACATAATGCTGATTATAGAGTATGGAGATTGTAAGAATATTCACAAATGTAAGCCTACGCCGACAGGTTGCATGTAAGACAGAAAAATATTGAACTTTGACGCAACTAAATCTCTTATGGTAACCGATCATTCTAGAACATATCGCTTAAACGATATACGAAATATAGCCCACGTCATGCGGCTCAGGACTATTCTTCGTACACTTCGAGCCAGGGTGAATGCCCCCCCAAAGAATTATGCCGACTTTGGCTGCTCTAATGGATTCATCACCAATCAAATTGTAGGGCTTCTGGGTATTTCAGATGCTACTGGATATGACTACTCTGACAATGTATTGGTCGGCTCTGGGCTTTATCCTAGAATTCGGTTTCAACGTCTCGATCTAAATATAGTGCACGACAATTTAGATCGCTATGAATTGGTAACTTGCTTTGAAACGCTGGAGCATGTCGGCAATGTGAAATCAGCAGTGGCAAACGTTTGTCAGAGTCGGACACCCGAGGGGTTTATATTAATAAGTGTGCCAATCGAAATTGGCTGGGTTGGCCTGCTTAAGTTTTTAATTAAGCGCTTCTTATTTCGCTACGATTTGCCACTATTGTGTAAGGATTTTGAATACATTGCTGCCCTATTGCGTGGTGAACGCATCAGTCGTTACCGAAAGCCAGAAGCTGGCTACGGTACCCATTTTGGCTTTGATTATCGCGACATCGATGAATTGCTGGTCCGCTACGCAGGCGCCCCTATAAAAGCATGGAACTCAGGCACAACGCGATTTTATTTTGTTGGCAACACATGATAATTTATTTTCGTAATAACCGGAAATTATCGTTGAAGATTGTTGTATGAAAATATTCTGGAGTAACTTTCTGGATAATCTTTCAACAAGCGCAAAAAGCAATATTCGTCAAAGAATTCACCACAATATTCACGAAAGCTACGCTGATCCATGTCAGCGCTTATTCAATGCAATTGAGCCTGAGAGCTACATCCGTCCGCACAGGCATACAACCGACCCGAGAGATGAACTACTGATTGCTATTCGTGGATCCATGGCATTTGTTACATTCGATGAGGAGGGTATGGTGACTGGGGTTGTACGTTTTGGCGCGGACAGACACGGTTACGGCTTGGCCGTCGGTGCTGAAGTACCAGCCAACACGTGGCACACCGTCATAGCCTTGGAGCCTGGCTGCGTTTTACTTGAGGTTAAAGCAGGACCATTTGACTCTAACCAGCCAAAAGATCTGGCGCCGTGGGCGCCTGATGAGGGCTCTCCAGCGGCATTGCGTTACTTGACTCAACTGATTGGCTTGGTTGGAATAAATCCTACTGGGCAGATCTCTGACGCCGGAAGCCCTCTCGATCCCACGGCCAGATGTCATCGCCCCAGCGGCTCTTGACCCTTCGCACCATCTTCCTGGACAGCGTGTCTGTGATGCGGTCGATAAAATCCAATGATCGCTGTGCGTATGGCGATCTCTTTTCAGCGTCTCGCTCGTAAGTCATCCCCTCATGAAGCGCCATCATCTCGGCGCGCTCTTTCAGCACGGGCGATGCATTGAACACCCAGTCGACAAAGTCGATCTCCTCCGGCGTCCAGTCACAGGCGGCGGAGTCGAGGTAGTCAACCGCCCACTCCGGGCCATGCACATTGCTCGCATGCCAGTACAGGTGTTCTGACAGCACCGTGCGCCCGGTCAACCCCTCCGCCATGTAGGGGTTCGCGGCAATGCCCCGCCGCAGGTAGGTGCAGGCCGCCACATAGTCCCCCTCCCGAAACGCAATCAGCGCGGCCTGGTACCAGTGCGCTGGTGAATTGGGTGCGCCTTTAAGGTATTCCTTCAGGGCGGCTTGGTGGTCGCCCATCAGCAAGGCGATATCACCCAACAAAAAGCGCACGCCGATGTTGTCCATGGGGCACCAGGCCAGCATCTGTTTGGCCAACGCCATGACAGTTTCGCCCCCTTTTACTTTGTCACGCCGGCGCATCAAGCCCAACAGGGTGCCGTGCGCCAGGCGCAGGAAGGACCGGTTGTCCACCTCACTCCAGGTGATCTGGCCTTTGAAGCCTTTGGGGATGTGGGCCAGCGCCTGCTTGTAGGCACGTTCATACACCTCGGTGGCTTCATCCTGCAGGCCCAGT
>FUWD012879297.1_pt1 | contig 19155 bp, 18 predicted proteins | sample 1063281 | NCBI WGS metagenome assembly FUWD01 (sample SAMEA79048168, study PRJEB19326) | metagenome | biome: marine | reverse complement strand
TTTCTGCTGACTCCTGAAAGAAAGTTCACAAGAAAGATCAAGGAGGCTATTCTATCTACAAGAATAGAGCAATCTCTTTCAAAAGAGCAGATTCTCTATCTGTATTTAAACCAGATCTATCTTGGAAGTTCAGCTTATGGGGTTGAAGCGGCAGCCCAAATCTATTTTGACAAACACGCGAAAGACTTGACGATCGCAGAATGCGCTTTGCTCGCAGGCCTTGCAAAAGCCCCTACTACGCACTCGCCGAAACGAAACCTTAAAAAAGCTCTGGAAAGAAGGTCTTACGTTCTCAAGCGTATGCTCGAAGACGGTTCAATTAATGAAGAGCAATATGAACGAGCAAACCAGGAAGAGCCTGAAATACATCAGGGCGGCAACCCTAACGCTCGGATTGCGGCTGATTTTGTAGAACACGTTCGAAGATATGTGGAACGAAAATACGGTTCTGACGCTCTGTACAAAGAAGGTCTACAGATTCATACCACCGTAGATCTCAATCTGACCCGAATGGCCCGAGAATCCATGGACAGAGGTTTGAGGGAGTTAGACAAGAGACAGGGATTCCGTGGCCCGATAAAAACGCTCAACGTAAAAGGTGTTTTGGAGTTCCTTGAGGAAAAATCCAGAAACATGGACGTTCCTCTGAAATATGGTGAAATCACAGAAGGTGTGATCACCCATTTGGACCATGAAAATGTCTATGTACGACTCGGGACTTACGAAAAAAATGGTGTCAAAAAAGAATATTTGGGGCAGATCAAAGTTGACCCGGATCCAAAATGGTGGGTTCGCCAGCCTTTCATCAGAACGGAGCTTAGGACGAGGAGTTTTGCCCCGGGGGATCTTCCTTTTCAGGTTGGAGATCTTATTCAAGTCAGAATCGTGGATCCAAATCCAAAACGCCGTGAGCTTTACCTGAAGAAGTTTGGCCGGACCGATCCTGATTTGAATAATTACAAGGAATATTCTGAGGACATGTCCCCCTATTTCCTTCTCGAACCTGAACAGGAACCTATGGTCCAATCCGCCATGATGTTTCGGGAAAACCGCTCGGGATTCGTTAGAGTTCTCCTGGGAGGGTACAGCTATTCTGAATCAAAATATAACAGGGCTATTCAATCCAGGCGGCAGGCCGGTTCGTCATTCAAGCCCGTAATCTATGCCGCGGCCTTAGACAAGGGGTTTACAGCTTCTGACGTCATAATCGATTCCCCGCTTGCTCTAACTGTTCCCGGTACAGGGGAAGTGTGGCGGCCCAAAAATTATAGAGGCGGTTTTGCAGGTCCCGTCACATTCAGGGATTGTCTCGTGAAGTCCAGAAATATCCCTACAATAAAAATCCTACAGCAAGTCGGGATAGACTACACGAAGAATTACGCCAGAAAACTTGGATACACTTCTACCCCCACAGAAAATCTTACAATGGCTCTTGGATCAACCGGCGTATCCCTAGAAGAACAGTTGCTGGCTTATTCGGTATTTGCGAATAGGGGTTATCTTGCGCCAAATATTTATGTGAAAAAGATCCTTAACCGTTACGGTAAAGTTCTGGAAGAGAACTTACCGTCAGTATTTCTTAATGACCCCATAAAGGAAAATGAAATCCCCGTTCAGAGGGTATCAATTGAAACAGACCGGCCTGAAAGAATTTCAGGTCAGGCTCAACGGAGAATAGATCCATCGACCGCGTACATCATGACCTCATTGATGCAAGGCGTTGTCCAGGAAGGTACTGCGACAAATCTAAAGAAAATAGTCGGTAGGCCCGACATAGCCGGTAAAACAGGCACTACCAACGAGAATATAGACGCATGGTTCGTAGGCTTTAGCCCCGATTACACTTGTGGCGTTTGGGTCGGATTTGATGACGAGGTGACCATTGGCGAAGGGGAAACCGGCGGCAAAGCCGCAGCGCCAATATGGGGATATTTTATGAAACAGGCCTTGAAAAACGTACCTGTGAAGGAATTTCCTCCACCTTCGAATGTCGAATTCAGGCGTGTGGATCCGAAAACTGGAATTGCCTCGGGAGAGGGCATTCAAGAAATTTTCAAAGTTGGAAGCGGTCCAACCCCTGCCCTTGCAAAACCACTTCGTGGTTCCGCTTGGGATTATGCTGGATCTGACCTAGACCAGTTTTGATCATATTAGACTACTAGCCAATTTTTCCGCTCATTTGTCGTTTACTCAGGGATACGCCACATCGAAATGGCGTATCCTGACTTCTGCGTAGAGATTTTCCCGTTTCCCAAGAGTCAATTATTCAAGTTTGTCAGGTTCACGCTTGACAGAGGCCACTGGTAACTATAACTATAGTAAGTGGTTTTTTGCACAACAAAAAACCATTAAGACACAAATTGAACAAAGATTTTGGATTACAGAAGCGACGATAACCCTGTTTTCGTTGTTAAAAGGATTAAAACAATGGCAGACGATATCGAAAAACCAGAAGATTTTGAAGATGATGCTCAAAATAAAGCTCAACCAATAAATTTTGATGATATTCCTGACATCATGCCACTACTTCCTGTACGGGATGTGGTCATTTATTCTTACATGATTTTGCCCCTAATGGTTGGGAGAGAAAAGTCGATTCGAGCCGTGGAACAGGCAGTTGCAGGAAATAGACTTATTTTCTGGCTACACAGAAGTTATCGTCAGATGAAGATCCTAATCCCTCGGATATCTTTTCCCTCGGCACAGTCGCAATGGTCGTCAAAATGCTAAAACTGCCCGATGGTAGAATCAAGATATTAGTCCAGGGAGTGGCTAAGGGACGAATCGTATCCTACCTTTCATCGGCAAACTATTTCATGGTTCAGATCGAGAAAATACAGGAACCACCCGTAGACTCTGTTACCATGGAAATTGAGGCCCTGATGCGGACGGTAAAGGAAAATTCTGAAAAGATTCTCCAACTAAGAGGCATAGTATCTCCCGACGCGGTAGCAATTCTGGATTCCATAGAAGAACCCGGTAGACTGGCGGACCTTGTAGCCTCAAATTTGAAACTCCGGGTGGAAGAGTCCCAGCAGATTCTTGAAATTATAGAGCCTGTTCCCCGTTTGAAGAAAGTCAACGAACTTTTATCAAAGGAGCTGGAACTGTCTGCAATGCAGGCGAAGATACAGACACAGGCTAAAGAAGAAATGGGAAAGACTCACAGGGAGTATTTCCTTCGGGAGCAACTTAAGGCGATTCAAAGTGAATTGGGTGAAATAGATGAAAAAACCAAGGAAATCGAAGAATTCAGGTCAAAAATAGTTAAGGCTAAAATCCCTGCTGATGTCCAGAAAGAGGCCGAAAAGCAGCTTAGCCGTTTGGGTCAGATGCACCCGGACGCGGCTGAGGCTTCAATCATCAGAACTTATCTGGATTGGATGGTAGAACTCCCCTGGTCCAAGGCCACACGAGACAAACTTGACATTAAAAGGGCAAAACAGATTCTTGATGAGGACCATTATGATCTGGAAAAAATCAAAGACAGGATTCTGGAGTATCTTGGCGTCCGCAAATTGAACAAGCAGATGAAAGGTCCGATTCTCTGTTTCGTAGGACCTCCAGGCGTTGGGAAAACTTCTCTTGGAAAATCCATAGCCCGTGCGCTTGGAAGAAAATTCACACGAATATCGTTGGGAGGCCTTAGAGATGAAGCTGAGATTAGGGGCCACAGGCGTACATACATTGGCGCCCTGCCAGGCCGAATCATACAGGGATTGAAGACCGCCGGTTCCAACAATCCTGTCTTCATGCTCGATGAAATAGACAAAGTCGGCGCGGACTTCCGAGGTGATCCTTCCGCAGCGTTGCTGGAAGTTCTGGATCCGGAACAGAATCACGCATTCAGTGATCATTACCTGAATGTTCCGTTTGACCTTTCCAAGGTCATGTTCATTGCCACAGCCAACGTAGCTGATCCAATAATCCCGGCTCTCAAAGACAGGATGGAAATAATTGAGCTCGCTGGATACATTGATGAGGAAAAACTCAAAATAGCCAGACAGTATCTTATCCCAAGACAGATCAAGGAAAATGGGATCAAGACATCTAATTTTGACATCACCGACGAGTCGATCCTGAATATAATAAACCTGTACACCAGAGAAGCCGGACTAAGAAACCTCGAAAGGGAAATTGCCAACGTATGCCGAAAGATCGCAAGAAAAATAGCCGAAGGAGAGAAAAAGATCCCCCGAATTACGGCAAAGAACCTGAGCAAGTTTCTTGGAGTTCCCCGTTTTCTGCCTGATCACGACAACCGCAAGGATGCCGTAGGAGTCGCCACAGGCCTTGCGTGGACTCCATATGGAGGAGATGTTCTTCACATCGAAGCCACACCCATGGAAGGAAAAGGGAATCTCCTTTTGACTGGTCAACTGGGAGATGTGATGAAAGAATCGGGGCAGGCGGCCATGTCATATTTTAGGTCAAGAGCCGCAAAATTCGGTCTCACAGAGAATTTCTACTCTTCAAAGGATATTCATGTTCATGTACCGGCTGGAGCAATACCCAAGGATGGGCCATCGGCCGGAGTAACTATGGCGTCAGCTCTTGTAAGCGCTCTCACAGGAATTCCAGTCAGATCCGATGTCGCAATGACCGGCGAAATCACACTAAGAGGCAGGGTTCTTCCAATAGGTGGACTCAGAGAAAAATCATTGGCCGCCTTGAGGGCCAGGATTTATACCGTTATTGCGCCGGAACAAAACCAGAAAGATCTGGATGAGATACCAAAACATATTCGAAGAAGACTGGAGTTCAAGTTTGTTAAGCACATGGACGATGTTCTAAAGATAGCGCTGAGGGGCTTTCCTGACTTTGACAAATCGTCCGAAGACAAGGTAGACGAAGACAAGAAATCATCGGTAAAAAAGAACGCCAAAGCTTCAAAAGAAATTGCAACTAAAGGCCATGAATCAGGCCAACCCACCTAGAATGCCCTGCTAAAAAAGGGCCTCAATTTTGCTGAGGCCCTTTTCATAATGAAAAAGCTGGATTTTTCCGCCCTGCATTGGGAAATCCAACTTTTTCAAAGACTAGATATTTACGCTCATTAATCTCAAATTAGCATATTAATTGATTAGCGCTTACAGGCTAATATTTCCCTGACCTTTTCTTCAGACTGTATCTGAATGCGCAACATTTCCTGTTCGATTTCCACCCTGAGATCTTCGTACTCTTCCTTGGAAAGTCCCTCCGGCGCCATTGTCGGTTTTCCAAACGCCATAACAATAGTACTGAAAGGAAGCGGCAGTATCATTGAATCCCACGAACGGAATTGGATTTTTCTGGTGGCCCAGCTCACTAGAGGAACCACTGGCTGGCCTGTTTCCTTGGCCACAACAACAATACCGATCTTGACCTGCCTTGATGGCCCTCTGGGAGCGTCTACAGCGAGCCCGGAACAGTATTTATTTTCGTTGATCATGTCGATCATTTCCCACAGGGCTTCTTTGCCTCCTCTGGATGAGGATCCTCTTGTGGTGTCATAACCCATCCTGCGGATGGACCTGTCTATAATCTCTCCATCCCACGAACGACTAACCATAGCGACACCAGGGTATCTTCGACAGTAGTATACGGGAAATAACATGGTTCCGTGGAAACATGCGCAAGCGAATGACCTTTTCTTGCAGACCTGATCTTCATATTCGCGATTTAAAATAACTTTACGTGAGGTCAGGTCGACCAGTCGGAAATAGCCGGTTACTAGACGAGGCACAAGAAACAGGACTATTTTAAACCACAGGCGTTTCCCTTTGTCTGTCTTTTCAGTTTTCCCGGTCAAAAAACCTCCTGTGGTCAAAAAACAGAGCTTTCGCCTTTTAATGGTCTCATGGATTTCTTCAGCACGCCCCCGGGCCTTCTGGACCCTTGAGCAGGGAGCGCAAAATCGGAGCGGGATGAGTTAGTTCATTAATGAACCAGCTTGAGTAAATCCGATCAAGATCACTTACCGTAGGGCTTCAAGAGCTTCATTAGCAACATCTCTTACATCTTGGTCCGGGTCTTCTAAAGCTCTTTTTAGCGCCGATACGGCCTCGTCGGTTCCAATCCTCCCCAAAATCGACGCTGTGTCGCCTCTTAGACCAACATCATCAGAACGCATCAGTTCCGTCAATTGGTCCACAATTGGATCAAGGATACGTGGATTTCTATCAAGGGCCTCTTCCATGACGAGAAGAGCCCCCATACGTTGCGAAAATTCATTTGATTTGTACATGGGCAATATGGCGTCCGGCCGCTCCCGATCGCACATCAGGTCCGCTGCGTCCTCAGCTCTGCCGCAATCTATCATTGACTTCAGTATGCCTGTAACTGCCGCTTCACTCGACAGACCTAATAATCTCTCTACTAGATCGTTAGTTTTTACAGCTCCAACCAATGTGAGTCCGTCATTAACTATAAGTGTAGGGGTTGATTTTATTCTATATTTACCGGCAATATCATGAAAGTACAAGGCGTCGATTATTGAAACTGTGATTTGGGGATTGTCACACGCAAGCATCAGGACAGTTCTTACTGCCTCCGGGCAATGAGGGCATCCCTGAGCTACAAAAGTCAATATTGAACTTGGATAGGTCAGAGCCCGGATGCGTTCCAGCCAAGGAAATTCGGGTGGATCGCTTCCCCTACCAAGCCAGGACACAGCATCAAGGAAGGGCGCGAGCAGAGGACCCTCAGGAAAAACCATGTAGTGAATGTTCGAACTCGCTCCTACAGAAACGCTCAGCACGGGTTTTCCCGGAAAGGGGCTTTCTCCGTTCTCCTGAATGTTGATGCGATTGAGTGATACACCAGAAAGTTGCCTGGATATGTTTGCCAGGTTATTTTCAAAAAAATCATTATTCCCTGTAAGATGCACATGCAGTGTCACTGGTAGCTTCATGCCCTGGCTAACACTCTGGACACGCATCAAGTCATTTTCAGAAAGCACAGTAACCTCAGTGGTTCGGTAAGTTCACTTTTCGTTAAAGAATCAACGAGTTCCAGGAACAAAACTCGTAGTCACCTGCCCTGCCCCCGGGGGCACCGCATACGGAGACTGAACGCCTCTCACCGGAGCCGGCATGTAACTCCAGAGATATCCACCAGCTTGTGACAGACCGTCCGCAGCCATGGGAAGAAGCCCCTGACCGCTATTGGAAGACGAGTTTTGTCCCGGCTGACTAGGTGGTACAGTTAGAACAGGCTGTCCATACATGTTCATTGGTCCCTGATACGATCTGTCATAGATCTCTGAAGATTGGACTCCAGTGCTCATAACAAATGCAAGCGCCAACATAATCGCAAATATTAGGACAGTTTTCATGAACATCCTCCATGACATTGTGTCTTTATATAATTATAGCATGGGGAAACATTGAAATAAAGAGCGCTAAACAACAGCAACCTCTAATGTCTGAATTTTCCTCAAACGCTTGACATAAGAGTAATTGCGTGACAGACAGAATTGTATAACTTGGAGCGCGGGAGATTTTTTAATGAGTGGAAGACATATACTTAAATCCCTGAGTTTGGGCGCCCTCTTGTTTTTCTGCGCCGGAATTCTTGGGGAGTCACTTGCTCTCGCAGGAAGATCCGGTGGTCGTAGTTTCGGTGGTTCCAGTTTTGGAAAAAGCTCATCCTGGTCGTCATCCACGCGTGGGACATGGAACCGAAGTGGTGGAGGATTGTTTGGTGGGAACAAATCGTCTTCAGGATATTCAAAGCCTACCTCAACACCTGCAAAATCATCTTCGCCTTACTCTAAACCATCTTTGAAAGAACCGGCGTCCGGATCCAACTATTCAAAGCCTGGTTTGCAAGGCCAAAGTGGCTCCGGATCATCCGGGACAGGCTATTCTAAGCCGTCCCTTACCGATCGTGATCCCTCTCCGAGTAAAACAGCGAGGCCTGAAGGAAAAACCTCCTCCGGTTACACCAAACCTTCTTCCCCGTCCACTTCTTCAACAGGTTTCTCGAGTGGTTCTAAGTTTGACAAAAAAGTCATGCAGGAACAGCGAAAAAAAACCTCTCAGGAATCGTTGAAAGCGTATCAGACCGAACAGTCAAAGTTCAAATCAGCTCCTGTCAAGACAGATTCTACAAAATATGAATCAAATCCTCTTTACCAAAAGGGCAAGGTATATTCAGGCTTTGACTACAAAACACATTACGGTAACAGGGACGGTTATTATAAGTCCCAGGGATATCAGCCACCTCCTTATGCTTACAATACCGCCCCCAGCTTTGGCATGTTCGACACGCTCTTTCTCTTCTGGATGTTGGATCATTTAGGAAACAAGAATGCCGCTGCAACAGCCTACAATCATTCAGACGACCCGGGATTTAAGAAGTGGCGTCAGGAAGCCGAGATCCTTGCAAAAGACAACGCGGAACTCAAATCCAAGCTAAATGAGCTTGACAGCCAGGTAAAATCAATGGCTGGGACACCAAAAGACCCTGCGTATTTACCCAAAGACGTTCCTCCTGAGGTTGCCCTGGCAGCCGCAGCGCTTGCGACAAAAAACCTGAAAAACCTACTTTGAAACTGGCGACAGGCCTGGAGGGTGGCTGGTATCATAAATTTGGTAGAATATTTAAGGATTCCGCCAAAGGCATTGACGTCCAGCTTGTTCCATCCTCCGGATCAATGGAAAATCTGAAAATGCTTTCAAATGGACGGGCAGACATGGGCATTGTTCAGTCGGACGTTCTTGCTCTAGTTGAGAAAAGACTGCCAGGTAAGCCAGTGGTTTCCGAACAGTCGACTCTCTTCCTCGAATACGCGCAACTTATCGCCAACAAGGACGGTAACGTCAAATCGATTGCCGATCTGGACCCCAAAAAACACACCGTTTACATTGGTCCTTCCGGATCTGGCACAGCGCTCACATGGGAGGCGCTATGCGAACAAAGCCCTGATTATAAAAAATACCCACTGTTAACGCCGATTACCTGGTCGCCTTAAAAGATGTTGAGAAAAATCCCAAGGCTTTGATGCTTTTCGTTGGCGGCTTGAATAGTGAATATCTAAAAAAGGCTGAAGAGATATCTAAGAAGTCTGGAAGGCTCATCCTTGTAGCGTTGGATGACAGCAGCCTTGCAGACAAAAAGGATCAGAACGGAAATCCCATCTATTCTATGGTCAAAATCCCAAGCGACATCTATCCCTATCTTGAAAAGGGCTGGATTTTTAGTCACGACACAAAGACTCTGGCAGTTCAGGCCATTCTGGTCCTAAGAACTGATTGGGCTTCTCAATTCGGTCCCACGGCCATGGATGCTCTCACTGATTCGCTCAACGAAGCGCGGCCGAAGATAGAGCGTTTGGTGAACGGAGCCAAATGAATTGATTTTCCAGTTGTAGCAATCCTTTCTTCATACTAACGGCATTTACAAAACAAATGGAGGAATGGTCTCGAGTGAGAGAGAACCACTATTAAAAATGGCATCTACTTGGAATCTTTTCAAAAAAATTGGGCAAAAGAAGGTTGATGACTTTAGACAGTCATCAGGAAAAAGCTTTTCTGACAAAATTGACAGGGACTTACCCTTAGGTCTGAGATTCAACTGTCTGGTAGAATTTCCAGAGGTTGATTTTATTCTTGCGGGCGACGATCTGTTAATAAAATATCCCGGGGCGTCGTGCTCAGTAGTTTCCTACGGCAAATTTCCGGTTGGTGATTCAATGCTTCACCGTTTTTATCTGGATACGTCAGAAGGGCCTTACATGCTCCAGATTGTAGCCGACAACAAGAAAATAATTGAGGAATGCAAGCTGTTCATGCCATATGACGAGATATATCCGGATGATTGGGGTTTTTGGCTGGCTGAACAGGATGGCTACATAGGGCTGAGCATTTTTGACACTAAATCGTCGGTTCGTTTTTTAGGGTTTGGGAGAACCCGGAAGCTACCCGAATTGTCGAAAGTAATGACGCCGGAGCGACGATCGACAGAATTCCGCCCGTGCATTTTGTGGAAACAATTTTTCTTGATCCATACGGTGAAAAAACGGAAATGGTTACTTACGAGACCATGTTATACGGTCGTCATATCAATGAAAGCGTAGATGAATTTCTTATGATTTCGTCGGTCGAGGAGTCGGACGGCGCGTCGGTGCAGATAATGGTGGGTCTGGAATTGGCCTCACCATCAATAAAAGTCATCTAATCAGAAACAGTTCAGGAGGAACATTTATGGCTGGAATGTTTGGATTTTTGAGAAGTTTCGGGTTCGAAAAACTGGGTAAAGTGGGCGACAGCATCACCCAGAAAATCGTCTCATGGGACCCGGAAACAGCTTCGCAAGCAGAAATCGAAGAAATGATCCGTGACTTGGACAAGATTACTACAGAGGCTGGGAAAGCCAGAGCGGAGTATGACCGAGAAAAGGCCGAGGCTGATGCGGCTCAAAAGAATTATGATAAGTTCATGTCCGCCGCAGAACTTCTAAACAACAGACTCGAGGAAGCCCAAGCTCTTGGCGATGAGGCCAAGGCGCTTGAACTCAACAAAAGCCTCAACAAACTTCTGGAGGACTTGGAAAGCTTGAAACCGGAAATGGAAAGGGAAAGCCAGGAAGCGTCTGAGGCAAAAGCCTATCACGACGAACTTATAGAACTGGCTCAGGTAACCGCGGACAAACTCAAAAAGGCCAAGGACATGCTTGAAAAAGGTCGCAGAGATATGCAGCGAGCGGAGATTGAGCGTCAAAGAGCAGTCGCCCGAGCCGAAAAATCACAAAAGATGGCTGGTTTGAAGACAGAAACTTCCAGCCTGGGGGTTGCTCTCGCGGCCATGAACAGGCAGGCGGAGCAGGCTAGAGCTCAGGCGGCTAGCTCTGATATGAAAGCAAAACTTCTCTCCACCGATCGTGATGGACATGATGACATTATCAAGGCGGCTCTGGCGGAAGTATCCGGTGAGCCTTCTAAGACGGCGTCTGTGTCTGAGCGTTTGGCTCAGCTCAAGAAAAAATAAGTTTTAAGGATTTCCTGACATGAAATATGGCGAGCCTTATGGGCTCGCCAGTCGATTTTCTTTAGATAAATTGAATTTAGTCTTCAGTTTTTGACGACCATCGTCATGCCTGTGACCCCTTCTTTGGCTTTCAACTGCCTGGCAAACTCATCCGCTTTTTTTCCGAATTGAATTCTCCCAGGAAAAGTCTGTATTGAACCCCGGTAACAGGACGCGCTATAGGTCTAAGGGTTGCCGGATAACCTTTGGCTTTCCATTTTTCAGCCCACTCCTGGGCAATCCTGGGGTGACTAAAAACACCTACCTGAACTGAATAGATCTTTTGTCCCCGTCTATCCGTGGGCAAACCGGTGTTGCTTTCTGAAAGGGCTTGTTTCGGTATTCCCGACAGAGCTGGGACTGAAAATCCTCTGTCTTCCTTTATCGAATCTGGATTTGGGAAATTTGAGTCTTTTTCAGGTCCACCAGTTTGGGCATTGGCAAGCCTGATTTTCTGACTCGAGTTTTCTTGATGAACCCCGTCTTCTTGCGACTTGAGCTTTTTATAAAAGGTTACCTCTGCTGGAGGGCACTGTTTCTTTATTTCCTGCTCAGAATCGCTATTCAGTCTCTCAGGTATCACAGTTACGGTATGTTCGGGGATAGCGTCCCGGACTGGAAGAGAACGCATTGGAGCCTGCTCTCTAAGAAGCCTTATATTGAAGACTGTCAGCGCAGCCATTATTAATATTGTCGTAACAACCCCGAGAATGAGAAATCCGTTCTTGGGCTTCTCAGACTTGGAAAGCGGTTTGCGCGTCATTCTGTTGGGACGTCGTCCCTCAGGCTTTCCAATTAAGTTTAGAAGCGCACGCATTGAGAATCTCACATCCGATCCGGCGCTGTTACCCCTAGAATAGTAAGTCCATTTTCTATGACCTGCCGAACAGCTTCAACAAGATATAATCTGGTTTTTCTGATTCGGTCATCTTCCGTAAGCACCTTGTTGTCGTGGTAATAGGCGTGAAAAAGCTCCGAGAGTTCTAAAAGATAAAATGTTATACGGTGCGGTTCCATCGTTTCAGCGGCTTCAGCCAGCATGTCAGGGAAATCTCCCAGGAGTTTCATGATCCCCTTTTCTTCGGGAAGTTCCAGAGCCGATAGATCAGGGTCCGCAATGTCAGCATCGACATCGCGCTCTAGCGCTATCCTGAAAATGCCGACGATCCTGGCGTGAACATATTGAACATAATAAACCGGGTTATCCCGTGATTGCTTCTTGGCAAGGTCAAGATCAAAATCCAGGTGGCTATCACTCCTTTTTGTAAGAAAAAAGAACCTTGCCGCATCTGTCCCAACCTCATCCAGCACATCTCGAAGAGTTACGAATTCTCCTGATCTTGTAGACATTGAAATCTTTTTCCCATCCCGGATAAGGTTCACAAATTGCACGAGCATCACCTTAAGCTGTTCAGGCTGATACCCCAAAGCTTCCAGACTCGCTTTGACCCTTGGCACATAACCGTGATGGTCAGATCCCCATATATCGATCAGTTTTTCATAGCCCCTATCAAACTTGTTCTTGTGATAGGCGACGTCTGCGGCAAAATATGTTGGCTCTCCAGACGCCCTTACCAGTACCCGGTCCTTTTCGTCTTCTTCTCCGGACATCTTGAACCAGATAGCGCCCTCACGGTCCTCAAGTTTTCCACATTTGCTCAATTCGTTTAGAGCCTTTTTAATAGCATCTTCGGCGTATAGGCCCCGTTCACTGAAGTATCTGTCGAAGCTCACTCCAAATACCCTTAAATCATCCTGAATCCCTTCAAGAATCCTCTTGCACGCATAACCTGAGGCCAAGGGTAAGGCTTCTTTTTCGGGAAGGGTTTTCAGTTGCTCGCCAAGGGTAGTCCCAATCAATTCACGAGCCAGGTCTACAATGTAGTCCCCCTGATAGTGGTCCGAAGGGAACTCTGTTGACTTACCCAGAAGCTCCAGATATCTCAAAAGTAATGACCGGCCAAGAATTTTCATTTGGTTCCCGGCGTCATTGACATAGTATTCAGTTTCCACATTGTAGCCGCGTGTGCGCAAGAGTCGCGCCATGCTATCGCCGACCGCTGCGCCGCGACCGTGCCCCACATGCAAAGGGCCTGTCGGGTTCGCACTTACAAATTCAATCAGTATTCTAGGCTTGTCGGCGCGTTCGAAGCACCCGTACATCTTCTTTCGACTATGAACCCTCTTGAGAACGTCAATCCAGAAATCAAACGACATTGTAAAATTGATGAATCCTGGCCCAGCTATTTCAAATTTCTGAATCAGCTTTTCGTTTAGAGACATGCGGCGCACTAGGCGTTCAGCCAGTTCTCTGGGTTTTAAGCCGAGAATCTTGGACAGAATCATGGCAATGTTTGTGGCATAATCCCCAAAACGCGGGTCTTTTGACCTAGAAACTTCGATTTCTTTTTCAAAAGACATCTCAACAGAGCTGTAGCTCTCAGGAAATTCCTTGACCAGAGACTCATATATAACCCTTCGAATGGCATCTTTTACTAGATCAGTCATTTCCAATATCTTTCTTCGGCCCCTTGTTATCGTCCTTACTATTCTCAGGCTGGCCCAGCATAAGGTCTCTGGTGTAATCAAGGCACCTGGTCGTCGTTGTTCCATCAACCTGAAATTTTTTGTTGCACGTTGCGCGCCATGCGCAAGTCACACAGGTAGTTTTTCTGTCGTCCATTTTTGCTCCGTTTAACTTAAATTTCTTTTATCATTTTATATAATTAGCGTCAATCTTTTTAAACTTACATTAATTATTTCTTTATTGACAAGGGGATAGACCGATGAACATTTATCTGTTATGCGTTCTCTGTAAGGATCATGGCATGGAAATTCACAGTTCAGAGGATATTCGTCTTTATCCGGGCCAGGGTGTCAAAGCCCTTTATAGGGACATAATCGATAACTTCCAGTCGATTGGTTTCTTTTTACGCCCTATTGAAGATAGCATGGGAGTCTCGTCCCTGGAAGACGTTCAGCAGCGGGGAGGTCTAGTCCAGTTCAATAGAGTGCTTCTCGTTCTGACAATATTGAAATTAAATAACAAGGACAGCGACATATTTGACATCTGGTGGAACTATCATGCGCCGGATGGGCCAGCGTTGTTTGAAAGAATGTCAAAACAGGAACACATAAAAGTGCACCTCTGTGATGAACGGGGTACTCTTTCGCTATTTAGAGCCAATAACAGTTTTAAGACATTTTTTGCCTGCCTCCCAAAAATTCTGAGTCGGTCAGCGCCATGGACGGAAGTTGAATTTGAAAGAGCCGTAGCCAAGTTCTGCGCAGAGAACCATCCCAAAAAGTCCTTGTGGTCTATGGTCCAGAGAAGCTTCATGAACCCGGTGATTGAAACTGATCGTCAATTGAATCCGGATGATTATCCTGGCTTCATCCCGAATGATCTCAGAGTGTTTTACGCCTACACTCCTGACATGGGTCACTGTATAAAGATAATTCCTTCAAATCTTGAAGCTCAAGTCAATACGGGTGATCCCCAACAGTTCCTGCTAGCTGCCCCTGTCAGAAGCGTTCTCAGGTGTGGATTCAGGTGGCTGCGGGGTTACCCCGTGGCTCCAGTCCCTTTCATACCAGGATATGGTTTAGCTACTCCACCAGAGGATATTGAATTCTGATTTCATTTGGTCGTTGCTGTTGTCGATCTATTGACGAATGGAATCTTAATCTATAGGTCATTGTAATGGGATTACTAGGGTTAATTTGTTTAATGTTTGCTTGACAGTTGGTTGTCGCGTTGTTATGAGTTGATTCAATCTAAAATTGATTTTATTCAGGGGTTATTCGGCAATCCTGTAGATACGAAATTCTGTCGGAAAGTGAGAGATCAACTAATTGGACGAATCGCTGTCCCAACCACCGAGTTTGGTTCGCTGGCTGAAAAATAAAATAGGGATGGATAAAATCCCTAAAGAAATTCAGCAAGTAATTGATGAAAGTGAAGAGCGGGGCCTCATAGACGAAGAACAGGGTGAGATGATTGAGGGTATTTTTGACCTCAATCAAACTGTGGCTCGGGAAATCATGATCCCTCGCACATATATAGTGGCTGTTCCTTTAGACTCGACTCTGGAATTTGTTCTAAACACAGTTATTGACTCGGGCCATTCCCGAATTCCAGTTTATAAAGAAAATGTAGACCAAATTGTAGGCATATTGAATTCCAAGGACCTCCTGCCATACTGGTTGAACAGCTCTGCAGATTTTAACCTTTCCCAAATAATACGTGATCCCTTCTTCGTTCCAGAAACCAAAAGGATCAAGGACCTTCTCGGCGAGTTGAGAAGTAAAAAATCTCATTTGGCGGTCATTGTCGACGAATACGGTGGAACATCAGGGTTGGTGACCATCGAGGACATCATTGAAGAAATCATCGGCGAGATCCGTGATGAACATGACGCTGAAGAAGATGACTTTGTTCGTCAGGAAGATGGCTCTTGCGTTGTGAGCGGATGGGCCAATCTTGACGACTTTGAAGAGCTGTTTAAAGTCCAGATCCCTCGTGAGGGCTATGACAGCCTGGCTGGATTTATCATACACCTGTTGGGAAAAGTCCCCAAGAAAGGCGAAGAAATAACTTTTGAGGGGCTTAGTATGAAGATTCAGGTGAGCGATCCCAAGAGGATAACCAGAGTTCTGGTAACTCCTGACAAGTCAGCCCAACCAGTTGACGGTTTGGCGGCGCATAAATCCTGATCATGACCTTATCTCTCATTTTATCTCTAACTGGTGGGGTACTGTTATCCTTGTCTTTTGCCCCCTGGAATCTGGGGTTTGCGGCATGGTTGGCATTTGTTCCCTTGTTGCTGGCCATTGAGAGAGAGGAGAAATTGCCTAGGGCGTCGGCCTGTGGCTTTTTTTTGGCCTGGCTTTCTTTCTGGTGGATCTTCGATGGATTATACAAACCATGGTCATCCATGGTAAATTTGGGACCTTTGACGCCACCGTTATTTTCGTGTCGATGGTATGCGCTCTGGCTTTAATCCCTGCCTTGTTCTCACTGCTTTGCGCAGTTCTTTTTAACAGGGGTGTTGACGTTCTTATTGCGGCTCCAGTGGCATGGACCACTCTTGAATTTTTCAGGACTTACATCTTCACCGGGTTTCCATGGGATTGTGTTGGCTATTCCCAGGCTCACTGGCTTACGCTAATCCAGATTTCGGATTTCTCAGGAGTATACGGTCTATCATTTCTTGTAATCATGATGAATGTGTCGGCCTTGGCGCTACTAAGGATTATGCATGACAGGACATGGGGATCAATTGTCAGACTATCGATTGGGATTGCGATTCTGGGGTCAGCGCTCGCTTACGGAACACTCAGGCTGAATGAGTTCTCGACAGACCGGTTTAGTTCTACGACTGTTGCGGCAGGAATACTACAGGGGAATATACCTCAGGACATTAAGTGGGATCCTGCGTCTAAGGCTAAATCATTCTCAACCTACGAGGAATTGGCCCAGAAGGCTCTTAACAGGGGAGCGACTTTCGTGATCTGGCCGGAAACCAGCGTGCCGGTAGTTATAGGAGGGGCCGACATAACCTGGAAATACGCAACCAATATATCCAGGAAACTGGAAATTCCCATGTTAATCGGCGCCCCTTTTGAAAAACGCATCGAAGACCAAGTCCAATTTTTTAACAGTGCATTTCTGGTAGAAAATGGGGAATTGACACAACGTTATGACAAAATTCATCTCGTGCCATTTGGGGAATATATGCCGTTGTCGTGGATACTCCCATTAGGGCCTGGAATAGCAGCGAGAGAAGAGGATTATTCAGCGGGAAGCGTCATGACCGTGATGAATGTTAGCAGGGTTTCCTCCTTTTAGCGTCCTTATATGTTATGAAGCCATATTCCCTGACCTGTCCAGGACAGCGGTCCGTTCCGGCGCCAGAGTCCTGGTCAACATAACTAATGATGGATGGTTTGGAGATAGCGCCGCGCCCTACCAACATTTAGCGATGTCTGGATTCAGAGCCCTTGAAAACAGGGTGTGGCTGTTCAGAGCGGCCAATACAGGTGTAAGCGCGGTTTTTGATCCGAGAGGCAAGTTAGTAGCCTCTCTTCCCCTGATGTCTCAGGGTGACCTGGTATACAGGATTCCCGCCAATCCAGAGGCAGGATCATTTTATACGCGTAACGGCGATGTCTTTGCCTGGACAATTGCTGGTTCGCTGTTAGTATTAACCATGACCAGTCTAATGGGACCAAGAGTATCTTCGGAGAAGAACACATGAAACCGGATACTGTGAAAACACTGGTAAGATTAGGGGCTGGAGTTATTTTCCTTGTTTTCCTAATCTGGATGATGAGGGCTCTCGAATCTGTGACGACCATATTGTTAATAGCATTTTTTATGGCTTACACGCTTAATCCTCTTGTCACACGCATGGAAAAATGGGGAGCCAGCAGATCCACTGCCTCACTTCTGGCCTTGTGTGTAGTCTTTGCGATTTGCGCTGGGATCATTCTCCTGGTAGCCCCTGCTATTTTTTCAGAGATCTCGCAATTTTCAAGGCAGGCTCCCCACTATCTTTTGAAGCTTCAGGAATTTGGATTAAATTTAATTGAATCTTTTCAGGTGGAATTGCCCCAGGACTGGAACGAAATTCTCACAATGGCCTATGATCGCATAAGGCAATCTTTACCAAGGATTACATCTACTGCGGGATCGGTTATATCGACGATTTTCAGTTCAACAATGAGCGTCCTGTCCGTATTTCTCCAGATGATTCTTATCCCAATTATAGCCTATTACCTTATGGTTTCGTTCAACAACATCATTAATGGAGCCGTTGATCTTATACCACCATACACCAGGAACCCTATCGTGGAAAAATTTCGGGAAATTGACAGTATTATCGCCGCTTTCGTTCGTGGACAGCTCACCATGGCCGTTATTATGGCTGTCTTGTACAGTATCGGTTTCATTATCATCGGAATCGACCTCTCAATTGTACTAGGTGTTACGGCGGGACTGTTGCAGGTCATACCCTATTTCGGGGCTCTGGTGGCAATTGTGGGGGGATCGATTATGGCTTATGTGAAATTCGGTGATTTCCTGCACGTAATATATATCCTTGGCTGGATCGGCATTGTACAGACATTCGAATCTTATTTCCTGACTCCCAAGATTGTTGGTCAGGCCATCGGTCTTAACCCGGTAGTGTATATTATTGTGCTAATAGTTGGAGCGAACCTGTTTGGGTTTGTGGGGCTGTTGGTGGCCATTCCTGTGGCAGCGGTAGCGCGCGTGCTACTTATGTCCGCCGTTGAAGCCTATCGAAAATCTTACCTGTATTCCGACACGGAGCCGAAACAAAAGCCATGAGCACCTCCTGACCTTTAAGAAAGGGCCAGTTAAGTGGTCACAACCTCTGGGAAAATATCTTCTTCAAGCGCCCTTTTCATTGTAGCCACGCCCATTGGCAACCTTGAAGACATTACAGTGAGGGCAATCAACACACTTAGGTCAGTAAACCTTATCGCATGCGAGGACACTAGAACCAGTCGCGTATTGCTCAACAGGTATGACATCTCCACACCTTTGATGAGCCTGCACCGCTTCAACGAGACCAGAAAGACGCATTCGGTTCTCGAACGACTTGAAGGTGGTCAAAGTGTCGCCTTGATATCTGACGCTGGAACTCCGAACATTTCAGATCCAGGATACCGTCTGGTCAAAGCGGTAATGGAAGCTGGATTCCGTGTCGTTGCTATCCCTGGTCCTTCGTCGGTTATAGCGGCCCTGTCGGTATCCGGAATTGATGGATCATCGTTCGTATTTCTCGGGTTCTCTCCCAAAAAGAGTTCTGCCCTGAACGACTTCTTCGAACAAATCAGTCAGGAGAAAAAAACGATCGTATTTCTGGAAACCGCGCGCCGAATTGTCAAAACATTGGATGTCGCAAGAAAAACCATCCCATCCAGAAGGATGGCGCTATGCAGGGAACTCACCAAGAAATTCGAGGAAATACTTTCAGGGGATCCCAAATCACTCTATGACAAACTAGATCAAAGAGAAAACATCAAGGGTGAGTTCGTTGTCGTGATTGAACCGGCCGAATGCGCTCCCTCGTTTGATATCGACCTTGTTATTGAGGAACTTATTCAGGAAGGGTTA
>FUWD013398993.1_pt4 | contig 19190 bp, 13 predicted proteins | sample 1063281 | NCBI WGS metagenome assembly FUWD01 (sample SAMEA79048168, study PRJEB19326) | metagenome | biome: marine | reverse complement strand
ATGGTTGCTGTAGCTTGTTATGGTTTAGTGACTTGGATGTTACCAGAAACGATGCAAATGGATTTCTTCGGAGAAGGTCTTCAAGACATTTCTTCAATAAGGGTATTTTATGCTTGTTTGGTTGGTTTAGTTGTTGGTGCTGGAATTTCAGCATTTACTGAATATTATACAGGTTTGGGATCAAAACCTATTCTAAAAATCGTACAACAATCTAGTACTGGAGCAGGTACAAATATTATTGCTGGTTTAGCTACTGGTATGATATCTACATTCTCTTCTGTATTATTATTTGCTGCTGCAATATGGTCTTCATATGCTTTAGCTGGGTTTTATGGTGTTGCATTAGCTGCTTCTGCAATGATGGCGACAACTGCTATGCAATTAGCTATTGATGCTTTTGGACCAATTGCTGATAACGCAGGTGGTATTGCTGAAATGAGTGAGCAAGATCCTATCGTTAGAGAACGTACAGATATTTTAGATGCTGTTGGAAATACAACTGCTGCAACTGGTAAAGGATTTGCCATTGCTTCTGCTGCATTAACTTCTTTAGCTTTATTTGCTGCTTATGTAACATTTACAGGAATAGACGGAATTAATATCTTTAAAGCACCTGTATTAGCAATGTTATTTGTTGGTGGGATGGTACCTGTAGTATTCTCCGCATTAGCTATGAATGCTGTTGGTAAAGCAGCAATGGAAATGGTAAATGAAGTAGTGAGACAATTTAAAGAGATTCCTGGGATTATGGAAGGAACTGGGAAACCAGAATATGATAAATGTGTTGCAATTTCTACGAAAGCGTCTTTGAAAGAAATGATGTTACCAGGTATTTTAACAATCGGTTTTCCAATACTTGTTGTACTAGTAGGTAAATTAGTATACCAAGAGAACAATATGTTGGTAGCTGAAATGCTAGGAGGTTATATGGCTGGTGTTACTGTTTCAGGTGTACTTTGGGCAATATTCCAAAATAATGCTGGTGGTGCATGGGACAACGCAAAAAAATCTTTTGAAGCTGGTGTAGAAATTAACGGAGTAATGACATATAAAGGTTCTGAAGCACATAAAGCAGCAGTAACAGGAGATACTGTTGGAGATCCTTTTAAAGATACATCTGGACCTTCTATGAATATCTTAATTAAACTTACTTGTTTGATTGGTTTGGTAATTGCACCTATTTTAGGAGGACATGCTGAAAAAAATTCTCATAGTGAAGAAATTAAAAAAGAAGCACGTGTAGAAATTGAATATCAGTATACAAACGAAATTGCAAAAGCATTCATTACTACATTCTCTGTTGAAAATGGTATTGAAACTAAGAAAACAGAAATTTATGAAGGAACTTTGGAAGAAGTTAAAGCTAAAGTAGTAAGCTTAAAAGGTGAAGGTGTTCATGGAAAACCTCACTTTAAACTTGATAAAACAAAAGGAGAATATGGAAAAATGGTAAAGATTGAAATGTTGGAAAACATATAAATCCTTACTGTATTAAAATAAAAAAAGCATCCAAATTTGGATGCTTTTTTTATGCTTAAAAAAATTAAAGTGCATACCGCTGAGGGCCACCTCTTCTTATTTCTTCACTTGAAAATTCTTCAAATTGTTTAAAGTTTACTCTAAAGGCATTCGATAATTTAAACGCAGTTTTATAATATGATTGATCATTATTCCAAGTAGATCTTGGGCTTAGCAACTCTGAAGGAACACCTGGACATGATCTTGGCTGGGCAACTCCAAATACTGAATGTATATGATAATTTTCATACGTATAATCACCTAAATCACCATTTAAAGCAGCAGAAATCATAGCTCTAGTATATTTTAAAGGCATCCTTCTACCTACACCATATTGACCTCCAGACCAACCAGTATTTACTAACCAGACATTTACGCCAGCTTCTTGCATCTTTTCACTTAACATTTCGGCATATCTGGTTGGATGTAAAGGCATAAATGGTGCACCAAAACAAGCTGAAAAACTAGGTGTTGGTTCTGTGACACCTGCTTCTGTTCCTGCAACTTTTGCTGTATAACCAGAAATAAAATGATATGCTGCCTGACTAGGTGACAACTTAGATATAGGTGGTAAAACTCCAAAAGCATCTGCCGTTAAAAAAAAGATATTTTTTGGATTTTTACCAATTGATGGTTCTTGAATATTATCTATATGATTAATAGGGTAACTAACTCTAGTATTTTGTGTGATAGAAGTATCTGAAAAATCTACAATACCATTATCATCCATTATTACATTTTCTAAAATAGCACCTTTTTTTATAGCTGCATAAATTTCTGGCTCTTGGTCTTTAGATAAATTAATTACTTTTGCATAACAACCTCCTTCAAAATTAAATACAGAATTCTCTGCTGTCCATCCGTGTTCATCATCACCAATTAAACTTCTATTTGGATCGGTAGATAATGTAGTCTTGCCTGTTCCTGATAGACCAAAGAAAATGGCAGTATCTCCTTCTTTACCAATATTTGCTGAACAGTGCATTGGTAATGTGTTTTTAAATACAGGAAGTATAAAATTTAATGCAGAAAATATTCCTTTTTTAATTTCACCCGTATAACCAGTTCCACCAATTAGAGCAATTTTCTTTGTAAAATTTAAAATCGCAAAATTATGCTGTCTAGTTCCATCTTCTTCAGCAATAGCTATAAAACCTGGAGCATTGATTACAGTCCATTCTGGAATGAAGTTTATTAGTTCTTCTGCGGTTGGTCTTAAAAACATATTGTAAGCAAACATGTTACTCCAAGGGTACTCGTTTATGACTCTAATACTTAACTTATAACTTTGGTCTGCACATGCATAAGAATCTCTGACAAAAACCTCTTTATTTGAAAGGTAATCTGTTACTTTATTATAAAGTAAATCAAATTTTTTAGAATCGAAAGGTAGGTTAATGTCACTCCACCATATCTCATCTTTTGTAACATCATCTTTTACAATAAATCTATCTTTTGGAGATCGGCCCGTAAACTCTCCAGTGTTTACTGCTATTGCGCCTTGAGATGAAATTTTTCCTTGATTTTTTTTAATAGTTAATGCGTGTAATTCATCTGAAGTAAGTTGATATTGAATTTTGGCATTTTTGATTCCTAAATTATTTAACGAAATCGATTTCGTTTTAAAATCTATCATCACTTATTTTTTAGTTAATTTAATTTAAGTAGACAAAATTACATAATATTTTATTACGCTCATATTAATTAATAAAATTATTTTATTAACATTATTTAAACATTTTTTTTTACTAAAAAAATAATTAAAATGAACCAACCTGCGATAAAAAAAACTCCACCAAGCGGTGTTAAATACCAAATTGATTTTGCTGATATCGGAGTTAATTGAATGGCATAGATTGATCCCGAAAACAATATAATTCCTATAAAAAACAGATGACTAATTATATTTTTTTGTTTAGTAAAAAATCCATCATAAGTATTCACAAATAGAAGTACGATTACATGATACATTTGGTATCTCACGGCTGTTTCAAAACTCAAAAGCTGTTCCGCTGTTAAAACTTCTTTTAAAGAATGAGCACCAAATGCACCTAAAATGATCGCTATCATTCCTAGTGAACAAGCTATTACTAAATTTTTAAACATTTTTATAGGTTTTTGTTAAATTTTAAACAAATATACTATCTTAGTATCATCACAAAAATACAAGAATTATTTATGAAAAACATATTGATTATTGGAGCTGGGAAATCAAGTTCTGCTCTAATAAAATACCTTTTGGATAAGTCTGAAAAAGAAAATTTAAAATTAATCATTGGAGATATTTCGACAGAAAATGCAAAAAAAATAATCAATAATCATATAAATGCAGTTGCAATTATTTTAGATGTTTATAACAAAGAGCAACGTGAAAATGAAATTAAAAAAGCAGATATTGTTATATCTATGCTTCCTGCGAGATTTCATGTAGAGGTTGCAAAAGATTGTATCACTTTTAAAAAACATATGGTTACTGCTTCTTACATCTCTGAAGAAATGAAATCTCTAGATTCAGCTGCTAAAGAAAACGGATTAGTTTTTATGAATGAGATTGGTGTTGATCCAGGAATTGATCACATGAGTGCAATGCAAATTATTGATAGAATTAGAGATAATGGAGCAGAAATGTTATTGTTCGAGTCTTTTACAGGTGGGCTAGTTGCTCCTGAGAGTGATACTAATTTATGGAATTATAAATTTACTTGGAACCCAAGGAATGTAGTCCTTGCCGGGCAAGGAGGAGCTGCAATGTTTATACAAGAAGGTACTTATAAATATATTCCTTATAATAAATTATTTAGAAGAACCGAGTTTTTAAAAGTAAATGGAAGTGGAGATTTTGAAGCCTATGCGAATAGAGACTCTCTAAAGTACAGGAGTATATATGGCTTAGAAAACATATCCACAATGTATAGAGGGACTATAAGGAAAGTAGGTTTTTCCAGAGCTTGGAATGTTTTTGTCCAATTAGGAATGACAGACGATTCATATACAATTCAAGATTCTCAAAATATGAGTTACCGTGACTTTGTTAATTTATTTTTATCATATTCTCCATCAGATTCTGTAGAATTAAAACTTCGTTCATATCTTAAAATTGATCAAGATGACTTAATGTGGAGAAAATTATTAGAATTAGATATTTTTAATCCTAATAAACTCATCGACTTAAAAAATGCTAGTCCAGCACAAATGCTTCAAAAAATATTACAAGATTCCTGGACCCTAGAAAAAGAGGATAAAGATATGATTGTGATGCAGCATCTTTTTGGCTATGAAATTAATGGCAAGAAGGAACAAATTGAAAGTAGCCTAGTTGTTAAAGGAGAAAATCAAATCTACACAGCTATGTCAAAGACAGTAGGACTCCCAGTGGGTATTGCTGCATTAAAAATTTTAAAAGGAGAAATTAAAACTCCTGGAGTTCAATTACCAATTACCAGGGAAGTATACGAACCTATTTTAAAAGAATTGGAAGAGTATGGTATTGTATTTAAAGAAAAAAAGACTCCTTATTTAGGTTATAATCCAAAAAAATAAACAATTAATTACATTTTAAAGTAAAAGTCTTTTGTTAATTTAATATAGTCATCAGTGTATTGATGTCTAGAATTCTCTATAATTAAACTATCTATAGTAATTTCCTTTTTATGAAAAGAGAAGGTTAATAAACTTCTTTTTATTTCTGAGGTATTATTACCTCTAACTCTACAAATTTTATTTAAAAGTAAATTATTTCTATCTGCTAGACTGATAAAACTGGATTCTTCTTTAAAAGGAATTATAGTTGTAAAGGTTCCATTTTGTGACAAAATATTAGAAACTCCAATAATTAATTCATTAAATGACAGTGAAGAAGTAAAGCGTGCTTTATTTCTAGCATCGCTTTCGGTTTGAAAATCATCTGAATAAAAGGGGGGATTAGAAACGATTAGATCATAAGTTTGTTCTTCTTCAGCTATTTGTTTATAAAATTCCTGGAATGTTGAATTGTAACAATACAACCTATCACCCCAATCAGATATTTCAAAATTTTCTACAGATTGTTCATATGCATAATCATCAACTTCAACTGCATCTATTAATATTGCATCAGAACGCTGCGCCAACATTAATGAGATTACTCCAGTTCCAGATCCAATATCTAAAATAGTATTTGGAAAATTTTCCAAAGAACACCAAGCCCCTAGTAAAACTCCGTCCGTACCAACTTTCATCGCAGTTTTATCTTGATGAATTGTGAATTCTTTGAATATGAATGGTTTTTTGCTAATAATTTCTAATTCTTGAAAATTATAAAGCTCTATATTCATCAAAAATATAGAACTTTATAAATTTACTATTTTGCAGAAAGGAAGGGATTCGAACCCTCGATACGTTGCCGTATACACACTTTCCAGGCGTGCGCCTTCGACCACTCGGCCACCTTTCTATAAGTATAAGTCTATTAATCCTTCAGGAGTTTCAACTTCTATTTTTTTATTTACTCTATCTACCTTTTTAATAAAATCATCAATCATGGGTATGAAAACATCTTTACCATCTCTATCAATTTCAAATAGTGGTTGGGCGGCTTTATCATTTATATGAACAATACTACCTACTTCTCCAAATTTTAAATCAACAACTGTGAATCCTATTACTTCATGAAAATAAAATTTATTTCCGTCAAGTTTTGGTAAAAGACTCATTGGGAGATAAATTCCACATTTTAAAATCGAATCTGCTTCTTCATCAGAATAAACATCTTCAAATTGAACACGAAGTTGATTTCCTTTGTGAAGTGAACTTTTTTGAATAAAAAATGGAACCAGGTTACTGCCAAATTCGACATATACTGATTCCATTTCTTTATACAACTCAGGCTCATCTGTATCTAATTTGATTACAACTTCACCTTTAAAACTATATTTTGTAACGATTTTGCCTAAATAAAAACAATCTTCTTTACGCATTATCGTATTAATTTATAATTTATTCTGCTGCTTTTTCTTCTGTAGCTTCTGGAGTCTCTTTAACCTCAGTAACTTCTTCAGTAACAACAGCTTCATCAGCAACAACAGCTTCTTCAACTACAACAGCTTCTTCAACTACAGCAGCTTCTTCAACTACAGCAGCTTCTTCAACTACAGCAGCTTCTTCAACTACAACAGCTTCTTCAACTACAACAGCTTCTTCAACTACAACAGCTTCTTCAACTACAACAGCTTCTTCAACTACAACAGCTTCTTCAACAACTGGTTTAGCTGCCTCAATTCTTGCATCGTTAACAGCTTTTTCAGCTTCTAATGCTTTTGCTTTTGCTTCAGATTGAGTTTTAGATAACCCAGCTTCTTTATCAGAAACTTTTGTTGCTTTTTCCTCTACCCAAGCAGCAAATTTTGCATCTGCTTGTTCTTGAGTCAAAGCACCTTTTCTGATTCCTCCAACTAAATGATTCTTAAGCATAGCTCCTTTATAAGATAAAATTGCTTTTGCAGTATCAGTAGGTTGAGCTCCATTTTGTAACCATTCAACAGTTTTATCAATATTTAAATCAATAACTGCTGGGTTAACGTTTGGATTATAAGTACCTAGCTTCTCTAAGTATTTACCATCTCTTTTTGCACGTGCATCTGCGGCAACCACCCAATAAAATGGCTTCCCTTTTTTACCGTGTCTTTGTAATCTGATTTTTACAGACATAATTTGTTAATTTTTTAAGGTTCTCGACCTTGGTTATTAAAAATCTCACCATCTCGTAGTAAGTGGGCGCAAATATACAAATTATTTTAATTTTAAATACTTAAAACCGACCTTTTATATAAATGATAAAAAGCTTGACTTTTGTTAATAAATCCGGACAACTTATAGACGCTTCTTCTTTGCTGATTTTGTATTTTTAACCATATAAATTCATCAAGCAAAAAAGCTATTTATGTACTTAATTTTTGATACTGAAACTACAGGTTTGCCTAAAAGCTGGAATGCTCCGATAACGGATACAGATAACTGGCCAAGATGTGTTCAAATTGCTTGGCAGCTTCATGATGAAATGGGGAATATCCAAGAGCATAACGACTTTCTAATAAAACCTGAAAACTTTAACATTCCTTATGATGCCGAAAGAATTCACGGGATATCAACAGAACTAGCAGATGAACAAGGTATTGCTTTAGATAAAGGTTTAAAATTATTTAACGAAGCATTACAAAAGACAAAATTCGTTGTTGGACAGAATGTAAAATTTGATCTTAATATTATGGGATGTGAATTCCATCGATTTAACATTGAAAGTAATCTTAATACCTTACCAATTTTAGATACTTGTACAGAAAAAACGGCTTTAATGTGTAAGATTCCAGGAGGTCGTGGTGGAAAATTTAAATTACCAACACTTACAGAATTACATACTTATCTATTTGGAGTTAATTTCGGAGAAGCACATAATGCAACAGCTGATGTTGAGGCAACAACTCGATGCTTTTTGGAATTAATTCGTTTAAAAGAATTTACAAAGGAACAACTAGATGTTGAAACTGATTACTATAAAAATTTCTCTGAAAAGAATCCAAAGCAAATTCAAGTTATTGGTTTAAAACATATAAATCTCAAAAAGGAAAGTGATAAAATTCGAAGACGTATAGATAATTTAAAAGAAGTTAAAACTACAAAATCTACTTCTGAAGGTTTAGCTGCTTTAAAAAATGTACACTTTTCTCATTTACATAACCATACTCAGTTCTCTGTTTTACAATCTACCATGAAAATTGGTAATATCATAAAAACTGCCGCCAAAGATAATATGCCAGCAGTTGCCATGACAGATAACGCAAATATGATGGCTGCATTTCATTTTGTAAGTGCAGTTTTAAACCACAATAAGACCGCAGAATTTCCAATGAAACCTATTGTTGGATGTGAATTTAATGTTTGTTTAGATCACAAAAACAAGTCTATAAAAGATAATGGATATCAAGTAGTTTTGTTAGCAAAAAACAAAAAAGGTTATCACAATTTAGCAAAAATGTCCTCCATTGCTTTTATCGATGGATTCTATTATGTTCCAAGAGTAGATAGGGAAATAATAAAAAAATACAAAGATGATATTATTGTTTTAACAGGTAATTTATATGGTGAAGTTCCTAGTAAAATCTTAAACCTTGGAGAAAAGCAGGCTGAAGAGGCATTGCTTTGGTGGAAAGAAGAATTTAAAGATGATTTTTACATTGAGTTGATGAGGCACGACCAACAAGACGAAACCATTGTAAATGAAACTTTATTAAAGTTTTCTAAAAATCATAAAATCAAAATTGTTGCCACTAATAATACATTTTACTTAGAGCAAAAAGATGCAAATGCACATGATATTTTATTGTGTGTAAAAGAAGGTGAAAAGCAAGCTACACCTAAAGGTAAAGGTAGAGGCTATAGGTACGGACTTCCAAATGAAGAATATTATTTTAAGTCTTCAGATGAAATGAAGAATATTTTTTCTGACTTACCCGAGGCTATTATTAATATTCAGGAGATTGTAGATAAAGTTGAAATTTTCACATTAGCAAGAGATGTTTTACTTCCTGCATTTGATATTCCTGATGAATTTAAAGACACTAAAGATCTTGAAGACAAAGGAAAACGTGGTGAAAATAACTTCTTAAGACACCTGACTTTTGTTGGTGCAAAAAAAAGATATGGAGAAATTTCTGAATCTATCAAAGAGCGATTAGACTTTGAGCTTTCAGTTATAGAAAAAACAGGATATCCTGGATATTTTCTCATCGTTGAAGATTTTATTAGAGAGGCTAGGAATATGGATGTAGCTGTTGGTCCTGGTCGTGGTTCTGCAGCGGGATCTGTAGTTGCTTTTTGTTTATGGATCACTAATATTGATCCTATTAAATATGATTTACTATTTGAACGTTTTTTAAATCCGGAACGTATCTCAATGCCAGATATTGATATTGATTTTGATGATGAAGGTCGTGGGAGAGTTATGGAATATGTTATAAATAAATATGGCGCCAATCAAGTTGCTCAAATTATTACATATGGAACTATGGCAGCTAAATCTTCCATAAGAGATACTGCCAGAGTTCTTGATTTACCTCTTTTTGAAGCAGATAGAATTGCAAAGTTAATCCCTAACATAAAACTGAAAAATATTTTTAGCGAGGATGCAAAAAGTAAAGGTAAGATTGCTAGTTTACGTCCAGAAGAAAAAGTGATGATTGAAGAATTGAGAACAATTTCTCAAGGGGTCGGAATTGAATCTGAAACTATTAATAAAGCTACAATCCTAGAAGGTTCTGTAAGAAATACTGGAATTCATGCTTGTGGAGTAATTATTACCCCTAGTGATATTACAAATTATGTCCCTGTTGCTTTGGCAAAGGATTCTAACATGTATGTAACACAATTCGACAACTCTGTTGTAGAATCTGCTGGATTGCTGAAAATGGATTTCTTAGGATTGAAAACCTTAACTTTAATAAAAGATACTGTTAAAATTGTAAAAGCAAAACATAATGTAGAATTAGATCCTGAGAACTTCCCGTTAGATGACAAGAAAACATATGAGCTTTTCCAAAAAGGAGAAACTGTAGGTATCTTTCAATACGAGTCACCAGGAATGCAGAAACATATGCGATCGTTAAAACCAACTGTTTTTGCGGATTTAATAGCTATGAATGCATTGTATAGGCCTGGGCCAATGGAATATATTCCATCTTTTATTAACAGAAAACATGGTTCAGAAGATATAGAGTACGATTTACCTGCTATGGAGGAATATCTAGCAGAAACATATGGAATTACAGTATACCAAGAGCAGGTAATGTTACTGTCGCAGAAACTGGCAAATTTCACGAAAGGTGAGGCTGATGTTTTGCGAAAAGCCATGGGAAAAAAACAGATTACTGTTTTAGATAAGATGAAGCCAAAGTTCATAGAACAAGCTTCTAAAAATGGACATAATTCTGAAAAATTAGAAAAAATATGGAAAGATTGGGAAGCATTTGCAAGTTATGCATTTAATAAATCACACTCTACTTGCTATGCTTGGATTGCATATCAAACAGCCTATTTAAAGGCACATTATCCTGCAGAATACATGGCATCAGTACTTTCAAATAATATGAGTGATATTAAATCGGTTTCATTTTTCATGGAAGAATGCAGGCGAATGGGTTTAAAAGTTTTAGGCCCAGATTTAAATGAATCATATTTAAAATTTTCTGTTAATAAAGAAGGAGCTGTCCGTTTTGGGATGGCAGCAGTTAAAGGTGTTGGCACATCTGCTGTTAAGGCTATTATTAAAGAACGAAAAAAAAGTGGAAATTATGTTTCAATTTTTGATTTAGCAAAACGTGTAGATCTTCGTGCTGCTAATAAAAAATCTTTTGATAGCTTAGTCAAAGCTGGTGCATTTGATTCTTTTTCTGACACACATAGAGCACAATATTTTTCTACAGACGATAAAGGAATTACCTTCTTAGAACGTGCTATGAAATTTGGAAGTAAATATCAGGAGAATAAAAACTCTTCTCAAGTATCCATGTTTGGAGAAGCTTCAACTGTCCAATTTCCTGAACCAGATATTCCAGAATGTGAAATCTGGGGGACAATGGAGTTATTATCTCAAGAAAAAGAAGTTATTGGTATTTATATTTCTGCACATCCTTTGGATGATTTCAAAAATGAAATGATTTTTTGTAACGCAGCAATAAAGCATTTTAAAGATGATTTATCTAAATATATCAACATGAACTTGTCATTTGCCGGTATTATTTCAGATGTTGAGCACAGGGTGTCTAAAGCTGGAAAAGGATGGGCTTTATTTACTATAGAAGATTATGGAGATAGTAATGAATTTAGAATTTTTGGGGAAGAATACCTGAAAATGAAACACTTTTTAGTCCCTAATTCTTTCTTATTTGTAAGAGCAACTATTCAGCCTGGATGGACAAATAAAGAAGGTGTAAAAGGAGAACCAAGATTAAAGTTTATAGAAATGAAGTTACTTCATGATATTATGGATGAGCTTTGTAAAAAAGTAACCATTAAAATACCTTTAGATGAAGTTAAAGAGAATACTATTTTAAATCTAGAGTCAATTCTAAAAAACAATCCAGGAAAACAATCTTTAAACTTCACTATTTGGGATGCCAAAGAAAAACTTGAAGTTAGCTTACCAAGCAGAAATACGAAGATTAAAGTTACAAATGAATTATTATCAATATTAGAAAAACAACAAATTAATTTTAAATTAAATTAGTTTATGAGGATATTTAATAAAATACGTTTAGGAAGTGATTTCTCTAAATAGAGTTTCTAAATTCTTATTTATTGAGTTTAAACTTAATATTTTAAAATTATTTTCTTTTGCAAAATCAAAAATTTCTGACCTCATATCATTATCTGAACGAAATATAATTTGCCAAGTATTTTGAGTTGTTTTTTCTAACGAAATAATATTTTTTAATTTACTAAATTGAGATTTCTTAACTTCAATATTGAATGTAACCTCAATAGTTTGCTGACTATTATCTTGAAGTTCAACTAATTTCTTATCAATTAAAATTTTTCCTTTTTTTATTATTATTACTCGATCACATACAGCCTCTACCTCTTGCATGATATGGGTTGAAAACAAAACAGTTTTATCTGCCCCTAATTCTTTAATCAATTCCCTAATTTCTACTAATTGATTTGGATCTAAACCTGTTGTTGGTTCATCCAGGATTAAGACTTTGGGGTTGTGAAGTATAGCCGCCGCTAAGCCAACTCTTTGTTTATATCCCTTAGACAGCTGATTGATTTTTTTATGCGATTCAATTTCTAAGCCTACCCTATTAATACAATTATTAATTTCATTTTTAGAGATATTAAATATTGATCCATGAAATTGTAAGTATTCACGAACATACATTTCTGCATACAAAGGATTATGTTCTGGTAAATACCCTATAATTTTTTGTACCTCTAAAGGTTGTTGTGAAAGGTCTATCCCATCGATAAAAACCTCTCCTTTAGTTTGCTTAATAAAACCTGTAAGAATTTTCATCATTGTTGATTTTCCAGCACCGTTTGGACCTAAAAAACCAATAATTTGTCCTTTTTCAGCAGAAAAAGATATATTCTCTAATGCTGTTTGAGTTCCGTATACCTTAGAAACAAAATTAACTTTAATAGACATATTACAAAAATAGCATGAATTATATTGATAACGAAATTCTTTAAAGTTTAGTTCAAAAAAACCGATTGAAAAATCAATCGGTTTTATAATTTATATTAAAGGTTTATTCAATAATCAACTTTCTAGTTGTCTGTTTATCTCCATTAATAATTTTAATCAAGTAAAGTCCTGCAGCAGTTTTATTAAAAGAAATTCTTTCTGAGAACTTTGTATTAGTATCAAAGAAATTCTTCTCTCCAATAAGTCTTCCACGGATATCAAATAGTTGAATAGACACCTTTTCTGTATTTACAACATCAAAGTTTAAATTAAATTCTCCTTTAGAAGGGTTTGGATATATATTAAATCCAGAAAATGCAAAATCTTCAATTGAAGCTGTAGCCTCCTCTACTGTAACAGTATAATCTTCTACTTCTCCATCGAAACCTGTCTCACAAGACGTCGGATAAACCACCGTAGCAGCTGCAGTGTACTTGCTAGAAACTCTCATTACAGTACTTCCTAAAGAAGCACCAGCTGGTATCGTAATCGAAAATGGGCTTAAATCTGTTGGTCCGTCTTCTGTATTGGTAGTAAACCCTAAGTCGTACTCTTCACCTGCGTCATCAAAACTACAATTTTGATTCCAATCAATCCAGGCTTTAACTTGTACCCTATAATTACCGTCTGTATCAACATTTACTGTTAAATCGTGACTTTCACCTAGTTTAACATTAGTAGATATAGCTGTATAATCAAAATATCCTTGTCTAGTTCCAGAATCATCTAATTTTGTACTAGCATTATCGATTGAATTAAACTGAACTAAAGTTGTGCTTGTTAAATAAGTTATATTACCATTAGATTCACAAGCCGAACAACTTATAGTTGTAAAATTAAATACTGACGAAAAAGCTCCATCACCACATACACTCTTCCCTTTAACTCGCCAAAAGTAAGTAGTAGTTTGATTTAGTCCAGTTGGAGTATATGAATTAGTAGTAGAACTTCCATTAGAGATTATGTTACTAAATGAATTATCTGTTGATACTTCTATATCATACGAAGCTGCGTTTGAATCTACTTCCCATGTGAGTGACGGTGATAGAGACACCCCTGTGTTACCATTAGATGGTACTGTTAATACAATATCTCCAGGAATACCGTCATAAATATTTAAAATAACATCAGCTTCTTTAACAATTGATCCAGAAGTACCAAGAATTTTAAAATCGTATTCTCCTATAGCAACACTCCCTGTCCCTGAAATAGTTGCAGTTACAGCAGTTCCATCCGCAGTAGCAGTAGCTGGACTAAAAGAAGCAGAAGCTCCGCTTGGCAGCGCACTAGTCGAAAAAGTTGTTGTCCCTGTAAATCCTAAAAAAGTATTGTATGTAAAATTATAAATTGCATCATCTGGAGAACAGATTGCTATTTCTGTATTAGAAACTCCTATTGCAAATTCTGATTCTTTAATTGAAAAATTAGTAGAATTCATTGAATAGAAAATATTATCTTTTCCTTCTACTATAATTCTAGCTTGCGTGGTGTCACCACCTCCAGTGACAGGAACAGTAAATGTATAACTACCATTATTATCAATATCAGATCCTAAATTATAAGGAAAAGTAAGTCCTCCATCAATAGATAATAAAATATTCACTTTTGGAGTATTCACATTTCCTATATCTGTTCCAGCAACATCCCAAGAAATTGTTTTTGTTGAACCAGCATCCCATTCTTCATTTGTTGTCTGTGAGGTTATTACAAAAGGTCCAGCAGCAGCATCTACTGTAATCTTCATTAAATCAAAACTAGACTGTCCATTAAGACCAGTTGCTGTTGGCTCTCTATCTCTAAGGGTTAAAGCAAAATTTAAATCTCTAGATACATTGGATACCGTTTCCCAATCATCACCTGAATTTGGGTTTGTTTCTGTTAATTGACCAGAAATAACTCTACTTAATTTTGGAACATATCTATCTGAAGAATTCGTTGGCGTTAATGATCTAACCATTGCACCTACTGCTCTTGTAGGTCCAAACTGAGAAGAAGAAACTTGACCACTGTCTGTTTGTTCCCAACAATACATTAAATTATCAGCTCCATCTGCATCAGTTGCAGAGCCTTTTAAAACATATGCTGTTCCAATAGGAATTACGTGATCTAATCCTGCATCAGAAACTGGAGGATTATTAGAAAGAGTAACTGGAGAATTATTTTCCCAACAATTTCTGACTATTACATTATCCGTTATTTGTTTAATACTATGATAATGAAAGTAACCATCACTATTTTGCTGAACATTACTATTAGTTATTCCAGCATATCCCATAATTGTAGAACCAGATCCAGGTTCTGCATTAACTCCTGCCGATTCGGTAGTATGTGAAAATGTATGATTAGCTCCCATTTGGTGCCCTAATTCGTGGGCTACATAATCAATATCGAATGTATCCCCTTGTGGTTGTCCATTAGAGGGAGACGTTATCCCTGAGCCTTTAGAATTATCTACACAGACACAACCTATACAACCTGCATTTCCACCGCCACCAGAGCCACCAAACATATGACCTATATCGTATGCCGCTTCACCTATCGTAGATGTTAAAGTATTTTGTAATTGTGAGTTCCATGCACTTAATGAATTAGAATATGGATCAGTACCTGCATCAATATAAATTATTTCAGGAAAATCCTGAACTTCAAAAGTTATTGCCATATCTGTTTCATAAATAGCATTCACTCTGGTCATTGTAGCATTTATACCTGCTAACGCACCTGCTATTGTTCCTCCATGGAAAGATGTATATTCTCCGTTTACAGAAATTGCCAAACGAAATTTTCGTAAAATTTGATCATCTGCATCTCTTTGATATATATCATTTGATCCAAAATCTTTTACTAGTTCGTCAGCTGTAGAACAAATAAATTCTTCTTTTGGTAAATCTGCTTTAGAGAGTCTATTGTAAACTATATAATTTTTTAAATCATTTTTTAACGGCTGCATAAAAACAGTTGCTTGATCTCTGTAGGAAATCATGGTTTGAACACCTTCTGGAGAAACACTCATTCTTACTATAGCTCCGGAGTCACCTGCACTAAAGCCAACATAAGATTTTATTTCCGGGAATTTTGCAGATAAATTTCGTGAAAGAACTGGCGCTTCTAATATCCTAAATGCTTCTAGATCTCCTTTATGGTCAGGAAGATTAATTATTATATTTGAACTAATATTACTGCCACCTCTTAAAGAAACATTTACTAATTGTTGTTTAAATACAGCAAAATCTAGTTCGAGTAATTCTGAATTATTTTTATCAATCTTTTCTATAGAAAAACCTTGAAATTCTCCACTTACAGTTGTTTTTTTCCAAATTTTTGATTGAGAAAAACCAGAATAAATAATTGAACAGAATAAAAAAATTAGGGTAACTTTTTTCATATGATGTGGAAGTATAAAATTTATTTAAAAATTTATTTTTTATTAAGTTTCCAAATATAATCAAATAATTATCTTTGTTAATAATTATGAATAGAAAAATAACGCTTGAAGATTTAGAATCAGTAGATTATAAGGAAGCTTGGGATTATCAAACTTCTTTACTCCAAAAAATCGTTGATATAAAAATTAGTAATCGTCGTAATGAGTTAAATGATATTACACCAAATTATCTTTTACTTCTTGAGCACCCTAATGTTTATACATTAGGTAAAAGTGGTGATTTAAGCAATTTATTATTAGATGAAAAACAACTAAAAGAAAAAGATGCTACTTTTTATAAAATAAATCGCGGAGGAGACATTACCTATCACGGACCTGGTCAAATTGTAGGCTATCCTATCTTAGATTTAGAAAATTTTTTTACAGACATTCATAAATATCTTCGCTTATTAGAAGAAACTATAATTTTGACAATTGCAGAATACGGTTTATTAGGAGAAAGAAGTAAAGGAGAAACAGGTGTTTGGCTCGGTATGGGTACTCCTTTTGCTCGTAAAATTTGCGCATTAGGTATTCGTTCCTCTAGATGGGTTACTATGCATGGTTTTGCGCTAAATGTAAACGTAAATTTGGGTTACTTTGATAATATTATACCTTGTGGAATTAAAGGAAAAACAGTTACTTCCATGGAAGTTGAACTCGGTAAAAAAATTAATCAAGAAGAGGTGAAAAATAAAATTTTAAAAAACTTTAAAAAACTTTTTGACGTAGAACACTTCATAACTTCTTAAAAAAATAAAATTTACTTTTCATCATTGAAGTAAACTTTGTAATACTTCATTTTTTTTTCTTCATCATAACCTCTTTCTAAATATTCTGACGCTGCTTCTGGTGCGTCAACATCTAACTTAATACTAATATTTGTATCTAACTTTATTTCTGTTTTAAGCTTTGTCTTCTCTTTCTTTAGTACAATTCCAGAAACGTCAAAATTATTTCTAATCAAGACATCATTTAGAGTCTCGTAATGTTTTTTATAGTCATCAAATAGTATTTTATGTTTTTCTTCTTCAAAAACCTCATCTTTAAAATTCGCGTAATCTACAACTTCATTTTCTTTAAAATAATCAACAGTATTAGCTAAGAAATTACCCTGCTCCTTCATTCCTAACTCTGGTTTAATAACCTCTTGAGAAAACTCTTTACAAAGCTCTAAGTAATTTTGTGTGTGAGAATTATGATCATCTGCCAACTTAACGCTTAAGAAATTTTTTAGCCAATATTGAGCATCATAATTATTATTGTCTACCGATAAAACGATAGTTCCCTCTGTATCAGAGGTATTTAATATTAAACACCCTTTATCAATTTTTTTTGTTGAAATTCCTTTTTGTACAACTACATCAAAACTATTATTATCATCTAAATATGTTTGAAAAAAATCAACTTTATTTTCAATTTTAAAAACACCAATTGCCTCTGTAGAAACTTCTTTATATTCAATACCTTCAATAAAAACTATAAGTACATCTCCAGTTTTTATTTGCGCAGAGTTAGATTGCTCATACAAATGATTGACAATATTCTTAGAATATTCTAAAAATGAATTTTCTTCTTTAAAAACCTGTGAAGCATAATTATTCAGTTCATTTAAACGAACATCTGCATGATGGGAAAAACGATAACTTTGTGTTAAGCTCCCAAAAGATTTTAATAAAAAATTCTTCATTAAATCGTAACCTTCTTGGTCAAAACGAATTAAATCTTCTGAAAACACATTGTATCCACTATTAAATTTATTTGCAACTTTATGAAGAATACATTTAGTTATTTCTGCGTTTGTTTTTTTTATCATTTATAAAAATTAAGAAAGTAAAAATAAAGAAAAGATTGGGGATGATTTAACAATAAATGACTAAAATAAATAAAAGTTTTATTAACTCTTAATAATTATTTTTAATCAATTAAACTTTTAATTTTAATTGATCTGGCAATAATTTAAATGTCTTTCTATGATATTTTGTGACACCAAATTCTCTAATTGAAGCTCTATGTTCTTTAGTTGGATATCCTTTGTTTTTTTTCCAATTATACATTGGTAATTCTATATGTATTTTTTGCATATAATCATCCCTGTAGGTCTTAGCTAAAACAGAAGCAGCAGCTATACTTAAATATTTAGCATCTCCTTTTACTATAGTTTGATGAGGTATTTTTTTATATTTTCTGAATTTATTACCATCGACAATAATAAATTCTGGCGTAAGATTAAGTAAAGATATAGAGCGATGCATCCCTGTTATTGAAGCTTGTAACACATTAATCTCATCAACTTCCTCTTGCCAAACAAAGGAAACTCCAAATGCCAAGGCATTTTCTTCAATTATCGGTCTTAACTCATCTCTTTTTTTTTTTGATAATTGCTTAGAGTCATTTAAAAAAGGATGAGAGAAATCTAAAGGTAAAATTACGGCTGCAGCTACTACTGGACCAGATAAACAACCTCTTCCTGCTTCATCTGTTCCTGCTTCTAAAGAAAATCCACTATAATTTTGTTTTAACATATTACAAAGAAAAGAAATCTTTTTGTTAATTATAACTAAAACCATCAACTTGGATATCAATAAGGGTTAAATTATTAACAGTTTCTATTGAAAATATAGCCTTAAATTATCGTTTAATTATTTTACATTTGCTTTTGCACATAATTAATATGATTAAACATACTAAATTTATTTTACTGTTATTTTTACTATCAACTATTCATAGTTTTTCTCAAAAGAAATTAGGAATGGGGACTAGAGGAAAAAAAGAAAAATATTCTTTTAGAGCAGATGGTACGATTGATTCTTTGAATAATTCTGGTAGTGTCAAAATTAAATTATCTGGCAAAACAAAATACACTGATTACAAAATTATTTCTTTTAAAAAAGACACAACTTATATTGACACTACCCTAACAATTCAAAAAGAGTATAAATTTAATTTTTTAAGAAAAGACAATTTTGAACTTTTAGGATTTCACAATCAAGGTCAAACATTTAATAATTTAGGATATAATTTTTATAATAT
>FUWD013429014.1_pt1 | contig 19203 bp, 19 predicted proteins | sample 1063281 | NCBI WGS metagenome assembly FUWD01 (sample SAMEA79048168, study PRJEB19326) | metagenome | biome: marine | reverse complement strand
TTTATGTGAAGACATGTTACTGGGTTGGGAAAGATTGTTGTTGTATTCATAAAGTTTTCCTTATCAATATTTAAAACGGCTCGATATGCACTCTTAAAGTCCGGCACTCCATAACCATATTGTTCGTCTGGATTGTTATATCTATCTGCAGACGCTCGAATTAGTTGTCTAACTTCTGCACTCGTTAAATAAGGAAATGCTTGCCAAAAACAGGCTACAACGCCACTCATAACTGGAGAGGAAAAAGAAGTTCCATTTGAAGGTTTCGGCGATCCTGTTAAATGGTCAATTACAAAAACGTTTTCACCGTGCGCTAATACATCTGGTTTTATGCGATTATCTGCAGTTGGGCCAAAAGAACTAAAAGAGGCAATGTCTTCTAAGGCATCCACAGCACCCACTGTAAAAACACCAGCGGCATCTGCAGGAGCTCCCATATATTTCCAGGAGGAACTCCCTGAATTCCCAGCAGCATTTACAAGCATCATTCCGCGAGAAGCTCCTATTTCTGCACCTCGAGAAATAAAAGTCGTCTTCCCATCCATATCTTCATATGAATGATTGTAATTGGCATTATCAAAAGTTGTATACCCCAAAGAAGTATTAATTACATCTACTCCTAAACTATCCGCGCGTTCCGCTGCTTCTACCCATAAACTTTCCTCTAAAGGAACTTCATTAGCCACATCTTCCGATATAAACAAATAAAAAGACGCGTCAGTGGCAGTGCCTACAAAGACACCATCTATATAACCAGCGATGTCAGATAAAACATTTGTACCGTGATTATTACCCGTATAAAAATTTGTACTTCTATTTACAAAATCATAGCCTCCTAAAATTTGACCATTGTCTCTTAATTTTTGGAATGCCAACAGTTCATTTACATTTGGAAAACCAGCATCTATTACGGCTATGTGCATTCCCGCACCTGTATATCCTTCTTGGTGTAAAAAGTCAGCATTCAACATTGTAACTTGAGTGCTAGTGGTGCCATAGTTATAGCTAGTTTTCATTGCTGCAAACTTATTCTTATTTTTTGAATGGGAAGAACGCTGAGCGCTTTTACCTATTGTATTTAAGCTCGTGTGCGCAAACTCAATTTGAGCTACAAAAGGAAAAATTGATGGTAAATTATTAATATCTTCTTGGGTTCCTTGCACATGTATTGCATTCAACCATTTTGATTTGGCCAATACCGTAATTCCATTTGCATTTTTTATTTGGGCATAATATCCAGCATCTAAGGGAACATCTTTCATGTCCAACGAAATGTTTTGACGTGCTCTTCTTTCCAACGCGCGCTGCGACAGCATGGTTAAAGGTGTTGCTAGATAGGTATCAGAGTTCGGTTTATCCTGAAGGTGCACCCAGGCATCTTCCTGTCCAAAAAATGGTAACGAAATTAAAAAAGCGATTACTAACAATAATTTTTTCATGGGGGTTTATTTTTTATTAAATTAATTATACATGACTAAATTACTATTTTTTTAAGCAGCACTCAATTATTTTACGAGATTACCCCCGACCCCAGTAATTCTGCGTTTTGATACCAAGCAACAAACTGCCCCTCTTGAATTGCGGATTGCCTGTTTTCAAATTCGACAAACAAACCTTTCTCCACTTTATATAGGATTGCTTTTTCTAAAGTTTGACGATATCTAATTCTAGCTTCAACACGTAAATGCTCACCAACCAATAAGGTTAAATCTTTGCGAACCCAGTGTATTTCTTTGTTTGAAACAAATAATACATTTCGGTACAAACCTAAATGATTTTTACCTTCACCTGTATAAATAACATTTGTTTTAACATCTGTTTCTATCACATACAATGCTTCTTTTGTGCCACCAACATCTAAGCCTTTTCGTTGTCCTTTTGTAAAATAATGAGCCCCTTGATGCTTCCCAACTACTTTTCCGTCTTCAGATGTATATGAAAACTTCGTTGCAAAATATTGGAGTTCTTCTTCTTTACTTTCAAAGTTTGGAAGTTGTCTATTATATTGAGAAAAGTCCGAAGGAATTTTAATAATTACTCCTGCTTTCGGCTGTAATTTTTGTTGTAAAAACTCGGGGAGTCTCACTTTACCGATGAAGCACAGGCCTTGAGAATCTTTTTTTTCTGCTGTAATTAAATTAGCCTCTTTGGCAATTTCTCTAACTTCTGGTTTTGTTAATTCTCCAATTGGAAATAATGCTTTTGTTAATTGTTCTTGAGATAGCTGACACAAGAAGTAAGATTGGTCTTTGTTTACATCTTCCCCTGCCAATAATTTATATACTGAAGTACCATTAATAACTTCCACTCCCTTTCTGCAATAATGTCCCGTTGCTACATAATCTGCCCCTAGTTTTAGTGCAATGTCCATGAAAACATCAAATTTTATTTCTCGATTACAAAGCACATCAGGGTTGGGCGTTCTTCCTTTCCTATATTCAGCAAACATATAATCTACAATGCGCTCTTTATACTGTTTACTCAAATCAACCACTTGAAAAGGAATTCCCAATTTTTCTGCCACCAACATTGCATCATTACTGTCCTCTAACCAAGGGCAATCATTAGAAATAGTAACGGAGTCATCATGCCAGTTTTTCATGAAAAGTCCAATAACTTCATAGCCTTGTTTTTTTAATAAATATGCAGTAACACTAGAATCTACACCTCCTGATAGACCAACAACTACTCGTTTCATATGTAATTTTTATAGGATGTAAAGATACAAATTAGATTTTTACTTGCTACCGTATACACTTTTTAAACAGCCTAAACTTAAAAGACCAAATACTAAAGTTTTGTTTAAGTTTTGTTAAAATAGGATAAACAAAAAAAAACATTATCTATCTTTAATATGTATTAATAATAGTATAAGTATAAATAATAAATTTAAAACCTAGTTATGAAAAAATTCAAAAAGTTATTAAAAACAGCATTCATTTTAATGGTATCCACTGCAACCTTAATAAGCTGCAGCGAAGATGACCAGATACCGATAGTAATTCCTACAAATTCGATCGTAGACTTTGTAAGTTCTAACAGTGATTACAGTATGCTTTTAGAAGCTTTGCAGACCGCCGATAGCGGTATCGTAGAATCATTAGACAGTAGAGGACCTTTCACTGTGTTTGCACCAAACAATGCTGCATTTAGAGCATTTTTATCAGCAAACAACTTTGATTATTTGAGCGACGTACCGACAGCCATGTTATCGCAAATTTTATTAAATCACGTGATAGGTGGCAATGCATTAGCAGCTTCTTTATCTACAGGATATGATATTAAGAGTTTTTCTACAGCAACCCCTTCTGGTGCTGATATGAGCCTCTACATCAATACAGCCAATGGTGTTGTTATTAATGGAATTTCAACCGTAACAACTGCAGACGTATCTGTAGATAATGGAACAATTCATGCCGTAGATGCCGTTATTGGTTTACCAACAGTGGTAACATTTGCAGTTGCAGATCCAAATTTCTCTATTTTAAAAACTGCCTTAACGAGAGCGGATTTAACTTTTGATTTTGTTGGAACACTTTCAACAGCGAACGGAACAGATCCAGCACCATTCACCGTATTTGCTCCAATAAACCAAGCTTTTGTAGATTTATTGGAAGAGTTGGAAAAAGATTCTTTAGATGATATCGACGAAGAAACATTAAATGCAACTTAAAAATGCATGCTGTTGCTGGCGCAAATGTTTAGCAGCAGGTCTTAGTGATGGTTTAACAATTTCAACATTAGGAGGAGATATAACTGCAAATATAACTGGTGGTGCAACCTTAACGGATGCCAATAACCGTGTGAGTCAAATCGTGGCTGTAGACGTGCAAGCCAGCAATGGTGTAATTCATGCTATTGATAAAGTGCTTTTAAAATAAGAATAAATACATAAGAATAAAGCCTTCAAATCTCATTTGAAGGCTTTATTTATTTTTAAAACTTTCATTTGTATGTTTATTTTTATTTGGCTTTGTTGCAAGCTCTCCTTCTAAGTAGTATTCCCACTTCCCATCTCTTTTTCCATTTTTATAAAACCCCGTTTCTTTTAGGTTTCCGTTTAGCTCGAAATATTTTGCCAAACCATTGGGCGCATTGTTAGCGTACGTGATTTCTTCAATCAAAATATTTTTGCTAGAAAACTTACTAGAAATTCCTTCTAATGACCCATTTTTATAACGCGAAACTTCAGTCACCTGTCCGTTAGGATAATATACAAATTGCTCGCCTTGCAGCAGTCCGTCTTCATAGTTTTCTTTAGATATTATTTTACCATTTTGATTGAAATATTTCCAAACACCAACTCTTTTTTTATTATTTAAAAACCCTTCTGTTTTGACCTTACCTTGAATCGTGAAAAATTCAACAAATACTGAATCTGAATTGTTATAATAGGTTTTAACAATAACAGGATGCTTTGATGATGTACTATCATAAAATTTAAACACCCCTATTTCTTTGCCATTCTTAAACTGACCAGTATACCGTATTCTTTTATTTTGATAGTATTTTTCCCAAACACCCGTGCGTTCATTATTTTTATTAAACCTGTTTATTTCCTGTCCAAAAATAGTACCCACTGAGCAATAAAACACTAAAAAAATAACTACAAAAAACACCTTTTTTAAATTGATCATGTAATTCTAAATTTCTACAAATATAAACTAATCGACTGTTAAATAAAATCAACGGCCCATTCCTATTCGAGAATAAGCACTGATTTATTATGAAAAACAAACCATAAAAAGATGCATAAAGACCTTAATAAATGTCTTTTAATTCTTATTTTTGTTGCTCACAACACACCTAAAATGAACCTAACACAATTAAATGCAATCTCTCCTATTGATGGTCGATACCGAGGTAAAATTGAAAAATTAGCAAATTATTTTTCAGAAGAAGCACTCATAAAATATCGAGTACAAGTAGAAATTGAATATTTTATTGGATTGTGCGAAATCCCATTGGCACAATTAGCCAATTTTGATACGCACTTATTTCAAGAATTACGCAATATATACCTTAATTTTTCCACCGAGGATGCCCAGAAAATAAAGGATATTGAACGCATTACAAACCATGATGTAAAAGCTGTTGAGTATTTTATCAAAGAACAATTTGATGCATTAGGGCTCCAAAAATATAAAGAATTCATCCATTTTGGGTTGACTTCTCAAGATATTAACAATACGGCTATTCCACTTTCTATCAAAGAAGCAATGGATGCAGTCTATATTCCTCATTATTTTGAATTGATCACAAAACTGCAAGAATTGGCAACCGAATGGAAAGACATACCTATGCTGGCCAGAACCCACGGTCAACCTGCATCTCCTACCCGTTTAGGTAAGGAAATTGATGTTTTTATAGTGCGGTTAAAAGCGCAATTTACCTTGTTGAGTGAAATTCCTGATGCCGCTAAATTTGGAGGAGCAACTGGGAACTTCAATGCACATAAGGTCGCCTATCCCACCATTGATTGGAAAGCTTTTGGTGGAAAGTTTGTGCAAGAAAAATTAGGACTACATCATTCTTTTCCTACCACACAAATAGAGCATTATGACCATATGGCTGCCTTATTTGATGCCTTGAAAAGGATTAATAATATTATCATAGATTTAGACAGAGATTTCTGGACCTATGTTTCTATGGAATACTTTAAACAAAAAATTAAGGCAGGTGAAGTGGGCTCTTCGGCAATGCCACACAAAGTAAATCCCATCGACTTTGAAAACTCTGAAGGGAATTTAGGAATGGCAAATGCCATTTTCGAACACCTGTCTGCAAAACTACCTATTTCTAGATTGCAGCGCGATTTAACAGATAGTACGGTGCTGCGAAATATAGGGGTCCCTTTTGGCCATACAATTATTGCTTTTACCTCTACCATAAAGGGCTTGAATAAATTGCTGCTAAATAAAGAAAAATTTGCTCAAGACTTAGAGAATAATTGGGCCGTAGTTGCAGAAGCAATACAGACTATTTTAAGAAGAGAAGCCTACCCAAATCCGTATGAAGCCTTAAAGGGGTTGACAAGGACGAATACAAAAATAAATCAAAATTCGATTGCCCATTTTATTGACACCTTGGAAGTGTCAGCTGAAATTAAGCAAGAATTAAAGGCAATTACGCCTGCAAATTATACAGGAATATAAAATGATAAAAGAACCCAAAAGAAGTATAGGAAAAACGCTAATTACATTTATTTCAAAAAGAGGAAGTGCACTCTTCTTTTTATTTATGTCGTGTTTCCTGGTATTTAACTTCGCATCTTGTTCAACAGAAAAAGGAAACCCCGACCGGTTTAAAACAGGTGTTTTTGAAATCCCTGCGGGAAACGGATATAGTAAGACAAGAGTTACTCGAATTGACAGTTTACAGATTGAGGAATATGATAAGATTATTAGCGTTTCTAACGATAGTATTGTTGGAGAAAAAAAAATCAAACAAATAGATACTTTATACATCGAATGGAAGAATAACTTTTTCTATTCTTTAAAGATGAAATCTCCTAAGAAAGAATTAGATAAAGACATTCTATATGTCCAAATTACGAAGATCACCGAAAACTCTTATGACTTTTCGGTAAAAATTGGATTTAGTAAATATTTGACAGAGGGTACGCTTACTAAAATAAAATAGAATGGTTTAAAACATTATAAAATTTCTAGCGATATTTTTTCAAGTGCTCGCTAACTTTATTGGTTTATTACATCTCTCTAAAAATATAGATTGTATTTCAAAGGATATTTGTAGCTTGCCAGTGTTATAGTATCATTTAAAAAAGAAAACATTACACTACTTAAAAAATATATCGCATTTTTATTTCTGATTGCATTCTTTGCACCGTCAGGCATACAAATTATGCATGCGCTAGAGAGTCATGAACACCCCGTTTGTTATGCTGAAAACATCACGCATTTACACGAAAACAGTACAGAGTGTGAATTTCATTTCTACAAAGTAAATTCGCCTTATGTTTCAAATAGCAACTATCAATCAATAACAGCACATCACAAAACGATACTTATTGATGAATCTTATAATTTCTTCCAAAAAGAACAACCTGTATCTTACCTACTTCGAGGTCCGCCTGCTTTCTATTCATAATTAATTCTTATTAATATCCATATTAAAGCACTAAAATGATTCAAAAAATCTTTTTTTGTGCATTCTTTTGTTTGGTAACTCTTGCGAGTTATGCGCAAAAATGCACCTATAAATTTAAAGGAATTGTCACTGATTATCACAATGGAACTCCAATATTTGGAGCAAGTATATTTATTAAAAACTTAAATAAATATGCGACATCTGATGCTCGTGGGCAATTTGAAATACCCAACATATGCCTTGGAGAAATTCAAGTACTTATCTCTCATCTTTCTTGCGAAACCAAAGAAGTTTTTATCGATTTCGATAAAAGTATCTCTCAAGAATTTTATTTAGAGCACCATACTGAAGAACTCAAAGAGGTTAGAATTGTGGCTGCGTCAGAATTAAAGACCAAGACAACACAGTCTAAGATCTTAAAGACGGAGCTTATCAATGCATATAGCAGTCAAACTTTAGGCGATGTATTAAAAAACATTTCGGGAGTTTCCGCAATAAATACGGGAAATACTATTGTAAAACCCATGATTAACGGTTTGCACAGTAGTAGAATCATTTTGATGACCAATGGTGTTCGGTTGCAAGACCAAGAATGGGGTATTGAACATGCACCTAATATTGATATCAATACAGCAGAGAAAATAACGGTTATTAAAGGTGCAAACGCATTAGAATTCGGAGGCGATGCTATTGGAGGTGCAGTAATTGTCTCACCAGACAGAGTGCTCGTAAAAGATAGTCTCTTTGGCAAAAGCATACTAACAGGACAAAAAAATGGCCAAGGTTTTAGTTTTCACTCCTCGTTATCAAAAGCAACCAAAGAAGGTTGGTATATAAATGCCAAAACAACTCTTAAAAAATATGGTGATTTTGATAGTCCGAGCTACGTTTTATCGAATACAGGATTAAACGCTCAAGCCTTTTCTTTGCACACTGGATTGAAAAAGTTTGAAAGTGGTTTTAATATCTATTATACCTACGTTAAAAATGAAATTGGAATTTTAAAATCTTCTCATATTGGTAATGTTGAAGATTTGGTAAATGCCATAAATTCAGATGAGCCGTTGGTTATTAAACCTTTTTCTTACGATATTAATGCTCCCAGACAAGAGGTAACCCATCAACTGGTGAAAGTAGATTTTTACAAACGCTACCAGAATACTGGAAAATTAACGCTACAGTATGATTTTCAAAACAATCAAAGATATGAATATGACATGCGTGTTGGTTCAGATAAAACCAAACCTTCCATTGATTTAAATTTGAATTCGCATTCTTTTAAAACGAGCTTTGCGTTCGATTCAAAATCAAACCAAACGTACAAGGTAGGTTTTATGGCGGCATATCAAGATAACTTTGCAAATCCGAATACAGGTGTTAAAAGACTAATTCCAGACTATTATACGTACGATTTTGGTCTCTTTACTATTGGGAATTTTGCTTTAAATGATGCGACCAATCTAGATCTTGGACTGCGGTATGATTTTAATTATATCAATGCAAAAAAGTTCTATTTCAAAAGTCGCTGGGAAGAACGGAATTATGATATTGAATATACTGATTTAATTATTGGTGATTATAATCGAGAGTGGCTGGTAAACCCGAAGTTTAAATATCACAACTTCTCTGCTTCGGCAGGTATTTCTCATCAATTAAATGAAAATAATTCGGTGCTTTTCAACTATGCTTTATCTTCTCGTGCTCCAAATCCTTCTGAACTGTTTAGTGATGGTTTGCATCATTCTGCTGCAAGAATTGAATTAGGAGACCTTCGGATGCCGCAAGAGCGCAGTAATAGAGTTTCTGCCAGTTATAATTTTGAAAATGATAAAACGGCTATATTAATAGAACTTTTTTATAATCAGATTTATAATTTTATGTACATAGAGCCGGAAGGAACAGAGCAAACAATTCGTGGCGCATTTCCTGTCTGGGTGTATAATAAAACAAACGCTAGCTTGTTTGGAGTAGATGTTAATTGGCGCCAAAAAATTACAAAACAAATTGACTTTAAGCATCAATCATCATTTATTAGAGGAAAAGACCTTGTTAATGACCGCCATTTAATTGATATTCCTGCTGCGAGCACCTTAAATAGTATTGGGTATCAGAATAAAAAATGGCAGCACTTTAATGCTTCCTTAGAAAGTAATTTTGTGTTCAAACAACATTTATTTCCAAATAATAATTTTGATGTATTTATTCCAAGCACCAACAATACTGTTTTATTAGATGTTAGCAGCACGCCAAGCTCCTATCACCTCTTAAAATTCAATACGGATGTAACCTTTAAATTATCCGAAAAATCAAAGGTCACCGTAGGATTCACAATTACAAATATTCTAAATACCAAGTACAGAGCATACCTCAACAGGTTAAGATATTTCGCAGACGATCTTGGAAGAAATTTTGTGTTACAATTAAAATTTAACTATTAAATATTAAAACAAAAAAAATGAAATTCAATAAAACTATAATACTATTAGCAGGTGTATCATCAATTTTTTTAGCGTGCTCTAATAATGACGATCTCCCCGAAGTTATCAACGAAGAAGAATTAATAACCACTGTTAGTGCCACATTAATTCCACAAAATGGAGGAGAAACGATTCTCTTAAAAAGTATAGATTTAGACGGAGGTGATGGACCTAATGCTCCAGTTATAAGTGTTTCTGGAAATTTAACGAGCGATACGAACTACGCAGTAACTTTGGAAATTTTAAATGAAACAGAAGACCCTGCAGAAAATATTACCTTAGAGATTTTAGAGGAAGATGAAGCGCATCAATTCTTTTATTCCTTTACAAATAGCCTTGCAACAACCACTTACAAGGATCAAGACGCAAATGGAAACCCAGTGGGTGTTGTGTTTGACTTAGTAACTGGAACTGCTGCAACAGGTAATTTTAATATCACATTAAAACATGAACCTAACAAAGAAGCGGCTAATGTAAGTAGTGGAGATATTACAAATGCCAGTGGAGAAACTGACGTACAAGTGACTTTTAATCTTACTGTTAACTAAAATAAGGACTATTTATAGAGCAGTGTATCTCACAAGACACACTGCTTTATTCCTAAATAATAGCAGCAAAAATTTCTTTTTAAAAAAGGTTTTTTGCTGTTTTTTTTTGCTCTTCTAATTCATATTTCAATGAACGTACTCTTAAAAACAAAGGAAATAATTGTAAAAAAACATTAATTTATTGCGATGCTTTTTTTACTTTTGGTAAAAATTAAATCGTGCTGTTTTATATCTTTTTATAAGCAATAAAAATGCTCAACACCAAAAGCATACATGTCTAAATTACCGAAAGAGCATCAGTTTATTGACTTATCAGATTATGGTAGACCCATCGCTAGAGGCATCGCCAACAGTTTAAAAACAACAAAATTCACACCTGTAGATGTTACCATCGCCTTTGTGATTTCAGGTTTAATAGGAGTGTATTGCATCCTTGAAGGTTATTATTACGCCGCAGCATTCTTTTTAATTTTAAAGTCTGTTCTTGATGCTGCAGATGGTGAATTGGCAAGAGTAAAAGAAACACCCTCCTATACAGGACGCTTTCTGGATTCTGTTTCGGATATCATTTTAAACTTTATTATTATTACTGCAATTTGGCAAATAACAGACACCAGTTTAGGATTTGCTTTCTTAGCTTTTTTTGGAATACAGCTGCAAGGAACCTTATATAATTATTATTACGTAATTCTAAGAAATAGATTTAATGGAGATACCACTAGTAGGGTCTTTGAAGATAGTACCCCCATTGCTTTGCCTGGAGAAAAACAAAAAAATGTAACTATTTTATTTTTCTTTTACAAAGCACTCTATGGTATTTTCGATAAAATAATTTATGCTTTAGATAAAAATGCAGCTAAAGGAAAACCATTTCCTAGTTGGCTCATGACCTTAATATCTACCTTCGGATTAGGGTTCCAACTCTTAATTATTAGTGCAATGCTCGTTTTTGATTTAAAAGAGTGTATCATCCCTTTTTTTATTGGGTATTCAGTATTTATTTTTGTGTTTATTCTTATTCGAAAAGTCTTTTATTAATGAACATGTTTCGTGCTTTTTAATCTATTTAAAACAACTAAAGAAGCCACAAAAAACAATCCTAAAGAAAGTACACTCCACTGCATGGAATCTGTTAAATAAATTAAGAATCCAAATACAAAAGTACCCAAAACAATCGCTATTTTCTCTGTAACATCATAAAAACTAAAGTACGTAGTATTGTCCTCTGTCTCGGGTAATAATTTAGAATATGTAGAGCGGGTTAACGATTGTATTGCGCCTAAAACCAATCCTAAAAGAGCCCCTAAAGCATAAAAGTAGTTTTCTACATTTACCATGTCTTTTTCTAACATAAAAGCTGCTAAACAAACAACAATCCAAATAACCAAAGTAATCTTCAAGGCTTTAAAATTTCCGTATTTTCTTGAGATTTTAGAAAATACGTACGCTCCTATTATGGCTACAAATTGGATTAATAATACGGTAACAATTAAATTAATAGTTCCTAAGCCTAATTCAGAAGATCCAAAAATAGTTGCTAGTAATATAATGGTTTGTACTCCAACACTCAATAAAAAAAACGCAAGTAAAAAATTTTTTAATGTAGGGTATTGCTTTAATTCAAACCATACCTTTTGTAACTCTTTAAAGCCTTTCCAAATAAAATCTTTGGCGGGTTTTCTATTGTGAATTTTATTCGGTAATTTTTTAAAAGTAACTTGTGCAAAACCAATCCACCACAAACCAACCAATATAAAAGACACTCGCATCGCTTTTAAAGAAGCACCATTTTTAGCAGTTTCTAGAGCTTTTTCAATGGCATTTTCACTCCCATTTGCAAGAATAGACTGCGAAATACTCAAATCGAAACCAAACATTCCTGGAGCTAAAATCATTGCTAAACAGAATATTAATAAGATAATAGAACCTGTATAGCCATATATAAAACCTTTTGCGCTAATTGCATCTTGCTCTTCTGGATGCGCAACCTCTGGTAAATAAGAATTATAAAAAACAACACTAGACCAAAAACCGATGCTTGCCAAAATAGTACAAACGATTCCTATCCATGCAGTATTTAAGTCTTTAAAGAAATACATGGCGATTACAGACAACCCTCCCAACCAACAAAAAAACTTCATAAATTTTAATTTGTTTCCCGTGTAATCAGCAATTGCTGAAAGAATTGGCGACATAAAGGCTACAATTAAAAAGGAAAATGACAATGCATAACTATATAAAGTATCTGCATATTCCCATTTCATCCCCAAGAAGTATACAATTTCTCCTTCTGTAATTGCACTATAAAATAGTGGGAAAACTGCAGTACTTATGACTAAAGAATAGACTGAATTTGCCCAATCGTAAAATGCCCAGGCACCTATTAATTTTTTATCTCCAATTTTTAACATTATATTTTTTTTAATCTTTATAACTAATTCTTACTGTTTGCTATGTCTAACTAAAAAGCTGAACGCAATTGAACCCGCTGTCTTTAAATTTCTTATCTGGTAAATTTTAAAAAAACACCCGATAAGAAATCTATGAACGGCGCACAATATAGTAAAAGTTTTTATTACTTTTTTACGATTGCCTATTGCAATTCATTAAACTTGGATGCAAATTTATTAGCTATCGGTAGATAACTTTTTAAATCTTTAATTCTAGCAGCATTCGAAGGATGTGTACTTAGTATTTCTGGTTGAGAACTTCCTTTTAATTTTTCACTCATCCGCACCCAAACAGCTGCAGCTTCTCTTCCGTCATATCCCGCCATGATCATAAAAATCAATCCCAAACGATCTGCTTCTTGCTCATGTATTCTGCTGAATTTTAAAACTCCCAAACCTGAACTTACGCCATATGCAGTGTTCCATATTTTTTGTGAATCAGAACCTCCATTAACCGTTCCCAGCGCAATAAGTAACTGCCCAACTTGCTGACCATAGGAAGTTGTCATTCTTTCTTGACCATGCTTTGCAAATGCATGCGCAACTTCGTGGCCCATAACTGCTGCAATACCATTATCATTCGCATATATTGGCATGATTCCCGAATAGAAAATAACTTTACCTCCAGGCATACACCAAGCATTTAGCATTTCGTCTTCAATCAAATTGAATTCCCATTGGTAAGAGTTTGCTTCTGACAGCATCTTATTTGCTCTCATAAACCGATCTACTGCTCCGGAGATCTTAGCTCCAACGGTTTTAATTTGACCTGTCATTTCGATGTCTGTAGATAATTTATTTTCAGTTAAAAACCCCTTATACTGGGCAAAACTTGCTGGCAAAACTTGGGAATCCCCAACTAAATTAACACGTATCCGACCCGTTATTGGTACTTTACTGCAAGCATTTAAGAGAAAATAGCCAACGAATATTATGATTATTTTTTTCATTTTAATTTTTATTATCCGTTCAAATTTAAGCTAATTATCTACACATAATATCCAATATCTTTATAATTGGATAGAGATAATACCTAAAAGAATATTGAATTTAAAACATTGTGTTTTCGTTTTGACAAATGATACTTATCTTTGTAAGGGTTTCAAAATTCAGTAATTTTTTTAAAATCCTTAATTCCTAAACACACACTACCAATGAATAAATTATTTTCTTTTGTAATACTTGTTTTTTTAGCAAGTTGTGCAGGCAAAGCACAAGATAGTTCTAAGGAACAAATAAAATATAAAATTACGAAGACCACAGCACAATGGAAAAAAGAATTGACATCACAACAGTACTATGTCCTCCGTCAGGCAGGTACAGAAAGACCTTTTTCAAGTCCATTGAACAAAAATAATAATACCGGCACCTTTGTTTGTGCTGCTTGCAAAACCCCACTATATGCCTCTAAACATAAATTTGATTCTGGAACTGGATGGCCCTCATTTGATCGAGCAATTAAAGAAAATGTAATATTGGATACAGATTATAAAATAGGTTATGCCAGAACAGAGTTAAAATGCAGTATTTGCGGCGGTCATTTAGGACATGCTTTTAACGATGGTCCAAAAAATACAACAGGTAAACGTCATTGTATAAATGGAGCCGCTTTGGAATTCATTGCAAAAAACTGATTAGAACTAAATTAAAAAGAACACATTTGCCATCCCCAGCTTTTTCTTTTTTTACCATGAGGTGAAAAATATGTAACTTTTAAAGAGTAAAAGGGACATAACGAAAAAGTAAAAAACTTGAAAAAGATATTATTTTATTTCCTCTTATACCCTGCGGTCTCGCAAGTCTATTCTCAATACTTAGCAAAAGCTACAATAACATCCATAGGGAGCACTACTTTGAATTTAAAAGACCAGGGGGAAAACCTTTAAATTCAACAAAGTATTGGACAATCTAGTATTGTTGGTACTAAAAATTTTAATAAAACAAGTGTTCAACAAGGGTTTTTAAATACTATCAAAATTTTTGATATCAACAACTTAGATATCGACTTTATTGAAACCTCCCTAATCGTTGTAATTTCTCCAAACCCTTTTATCGATCATATAAAAATAAAGTTCTCAGAAACAACAAAGCACGAGATTCACATAAAAATTTATAATTTCAACGGTCAATTACTTTTTTCAAAAAAATTCAATGCTACTGCATCACTTCGAATTCCTATGAAATATTATCGTACCGGAAGCTATCTGATACAAGTTCAAAGTGGTCCAAATACATTCTCAAAGAAACTTTTAAAACATCGTTTTAATGAATAAAAACTTATTTTTAATCTTAAACCTGGTCCTATTTGCCAGTATGTTAAATGCGCAAAAAATTTATGTTGAGACTGGCTTTGAAAATGCCTATTTTAAAGGCTATTTGAATAACTTAGGTGAAAATACTTTGGATTTAGATTATTCTAAATCCCAAATGCCTTTTTTAGAAACTGGCTTTCGATTCCAATTACCAAACGATAGATTCTCCTGGAATACAGGAATAAGTTACAACACTTATAAAATAAATACAGGTTTTAATAGTGGAAAAGTGAGTGTTCCCCTTACTTATGAGTTAGCATATGTTGCCTTAAAATCGGGTATTAGTTTTTCATTTATAAACAGACGCACTTTTAAGATGCAGGCACATGTGCACCTATCTGCAGACTGGCTGACCTCTGGATCAAGTCGCTACCAAAATAGAATTAACAATCTTTACAAGGAAAGAACACTAGATCGGAATTTACTGAGATATCACAGAGGTTTGAGTGCAATATATACGATATCTAAAAAAACATCCATCTACATAAATTATAGTATAGCAGATAGTTTTAAAGAAAAAAATAATGGCTCCAACCCTGAAGAAAAATATTCTTTGCACACCAATGCATATTCCTTTGGAATACATTTTACAGTTCAACCCTCATACTCCATATAATGCTGTTTTTAAAGAAAATAGGAATCCTTCTCATATTATTTTACACAAGTTTCCTTTGTTCGCAGACGGCCGGTTTTAATTATCAAGCACTAATTTTAAATTCTGAAGAAATTCAAATTCCTGGAACCAATGTCTCAGAAAACAAGTTTCCTTTAAGTTTAGAGGCTATCGTCTTACGTTTTACAATCACCAATCAATTAGGAATAGAGTATGCTGAAAAACATACAATAACGACTGATAAAAGCGGAGTAGTTTCTGTTATTGTTGGCCAAGGAAAAGCAATCACTGCTAATTTTAATGATATAATTTGGGATGGAAAACTTAAATATTTGAACGTCGAACTTAAAATACTAAAAAACAACAATGAGTTTATTTTCTTAGACACACAGAAAATATTGTATATACCTAGTCCTTTCAACTACAAAGGCATCACCATTGTTGAAACTATATTGGAACTTCCAGAAGAAAAAAGCCCAGGAGATTTAGCATGGGTGAAAAATAATGATGGAAGAAATATACCGATGCTAATGATTTGGAATGGATCGAAAATGATGCCCGTTAACCAAGATTTTGATGCAACAAACGAATTTTCACTTTTAGTTGTTGCAGATGAAATTGCCAGAGACCTTCAGTTTAAGGCACCCAAAATTGGAGATGAAATTTGGAATCAGCAATGTGCTTGCCAAGAAGTTTATGACGGTATAAATTGGGTTTCTATAAAAAAACAAGAAATAGTCGCTGATAACGGACTCTATTTAAATGAGGATACAATACAATTAGGGGGGGCTTTAACAAGACCTTCAGTAATTACAACAACTGCTATAAACAGTCTGGCCTTTCTCGGTTTGCAAGAGAGCACTAATGCCGCAGACCCAATTTTAGTTATCGATAAAAGTACAGGAGTTCTTAAACATAAATACCAGTCTTCAAAGTCTCAAAAAAAAATAATTCTTACTGTCGCATCCGAAGGTCAACTAGAATTTACGACTCCTTTATCTTTTTCCAAAACAACGGATATTGATGTATTTAGAAATGGTGTTCGCATCAGTTTTACTGCTGTAAACAGCAATACGGTCAGATTAGAAATTGAAGCACGCTGCTATGAAAACGATCAAATAAGAATCGTGCAGTTATATTAACAAACATTTAAATTTTAAGAATATGTAAACAAATTACTTTAAAAATAACGCAAAAACAATAATTAACAAATATTTAAAATTAAAAATCATGAAAATAAATTATTTAAAATTAGCTATATTAAGTCTTATATTGACGTTTGGGTTTAGCGTAAATGCACAAAATTCTGACCCCTCTACTGGTGTAGGTCAAGGAGATTCAGCTGGACCTTCTATTAAATTAATAGACAATAAAGGTACTATTAAGTACATGCAGTCTAATAATGGTATTACTACAGTTACCTCTTCAGCAGATGGTAATAAAACGACCACTACTTGGCAATTAGGAGGTACTTTAATTGATGCTACAACAATAACGACCACAGCAGACACTGGAACCTTTACAATAGATGGTGAAGAATTTAGCCTTGAGAACATCGCTACAACGACTGCGGCAAAAGCAGCAACTACCTCAGCGGTTTCTAGCGGCAGTAGCTCTGGTTACACTATTTTGGTGAGAAATGAAGCTACAGGTAATATTGAGAAACTATTGGCTACAAATTTAATAAGTGGTATTAGGGTTGAAATGACTCAAGAAACTAACGCCACAGCTGATGTCCCAATTACTGTTGAAGGTCTGCCAACTTTGAACACCGGAAGTGCCATTGCCAAACTATTTGTATTTAGAAACGGTATAAAATTAAGATCAGTTACAGATTTTGTTGCTACCGCGGGTATCGTAACTATTACCTATGACGCCGCTGATTTACCAATGTACGCCGATGATATTATTGAAATACAATACATCAAATAACTATTAATTAATTTACTTTACATGGCTTGTAGAACTGCAAGCCATGTAAAACAAATAGAAATCGACAAAAAAGAAATAAAAAGTTGACGAATTAAAAAATACACTCTTACGCAAATTACATTACCTAAAATAGCAATGCAATACTTTCTAAAATCTTCTTTACTTATTTTTGTTATCACACTATTTATTGTGACTTTTACCAATGCACAAGAAATCAAAGTCGTAGACAGTAAAGGAACTATAAATAAGATTAGAAATAACAATGTGTATACTTCAGAAACAAATCCTAATACTCCATCAACTATTGCCTTAGAAAATGATTTGTGGATAGATACTTCAACCACACCAAGCACTTTTAAAGTTTGGAATAACAGTAATGAATGGATTCCTATAGAATTTGGTAAAACAATATATTCTATAGCTACAACAGTGGTAAACCCTGATGTGTCTTTCACTCCTTCAAACAATCAAGTAAATGATAATCTGTGGGTTAACATGGACACCGCGTTACCCTCAACAAGTATTGCAGTGAAAGCTGGAGACTTTGTGGATGTAAGGGTGAATATATCTGAAGATTTTCCTTTGGTAAATATTATAAATGGTAGCACTTATGATGCCATTGGAGACGTATTCCGTTTTTATGCAACGGATCCAGCCTTAATAGGATCACCAGCGATGATAGAATCCTTAATAACAGGTGGAAATAACTCCTTTGAAATAGCAGCAGGCTCATTAAATCAATTGTTTACGGTTACTGAAAATGGCACGCTAACAATAGGGATTCAGGTTAAATATAGCTCTAATAATCCAAGGGTATATTCAACTGAACGCTCTGGTAGAGGAGGCTTACAAGTAATAATTTACAGATAAAAACATTAAACCTTTCGAAATCACATACTACATTTTAAAACTGTAAAACCTCTATAATAGCCCAATAAATAGAAAAAGTTGCAACCTTTCAAAAGCAAAATAGACACTTAATACGATATAAAATATACCAAAACGGAATCTAAACCACCGGATAATAAAAATAGAGTAAGAAAAATAAGACTAAGATTCCAAACACTAAAATAAGAAGCAGATTCCTTTTACCACTTCTTCTTTTATGAACTTCCAAATATATACATCTAATGAATATGTGATTTTCCTTGTTTCTATAGTCTAAGATCACAAAAAACTACGTGTATTCTCTTTACTAATCGTGACTAATTCCTATATTTGTGATTCCAAAAAGAGACACAAATTATGTTTAATAATTTAAGCGATAAATTAGATAAAGCCTTACATACCTTAAAAGGACACGGTAAAATCACAGAGGTAAACGTTGCAGAAACCTTAAAAGAAGTTCGAAGAGCTTTATTAGATGCCGATGTAAACTTTAAAATTGCCAAAGAATTTACCAAAAAGGTACAAACCCAAGCTTTAGGTCAGGATGTTTTAACAACCCTGAACCCTGGTCAATTGATGATAAAGTTAGTTAAGGATGAGCTCACTTTATTAATGGGTGGAGAGACCGTTGGTGTTAATTTAGCAGGATCCCCAACTATTATTCTAATGTCTGGTTTGCAAGGATCAGGTAAAACCACTTTTTCTGGAAAACTGGCAAATTTTTTAAAAACAAAAAAATCTAAAGAAGTACTTTTGGTGGGTTGTGATGTTTACAGACCGGCTGCTATCAATCAATTACAAGTGGTTGGAGCACAAATTGATGTAGAGGTATACGCTGAAGTTGGCATAATGATCCTGTAGAAATTTCTAAAA
>FUWD013364900.1_pt3 | contig 19209 bp, 16 predicted proteins | sample 1063281 | NCBI WGS metagenome assembly FUWD01 (sample SAMEA79048168, study PRJEB19326) | metagenome | biome: marine | reverse complement strand
ATTTAGCATATGAATATAATATCAATGAATCCTCAAATTTAAGATTCTTCTATACATTTGTTGCTTATTTTTAGGAACAGGATACTTACTTTATTATTATATTGTTCATTTAATACTTAAATTATAAATATTAATGTAAATATTATATTATATATTTATATATTATGACTAACTTTACTTATAAAATTATAAAAGATAAATATGATACTAATGAAATGTTTATTAGAAAAGAAGAATTTATAACAGTATTAAATCCAAAAAATAAAAAAGATTTAGATTATAGTATAAATTTAGCTAATATATTTAATAATATGTTAATTTTAAAATGTAGATATCCAACTAAGTTAGAACAACTAATATTTGAAACCTGTACTAAAATAAAAAATAAATTAAATTTTAATTGTGATATAAAGAATTTAAATATTTTATAAATTATTAAATTATAGTAAATATATATATTCTATTTACTATTATTGCTGTTATTTTTATTAGTACGGTTAGTCCTATTATTACTGATAGTGTTGTTATTTGTAGTGCTTGTATTACTGTTAGTGCTGTTATTACTGTTAGTGCTGTTATTACTATTAGTGCTGTTATTACTGTTAGTGCTGTTATTACTATTAGTGTTGTTGCTATTGCTATTATTGCTTTTACTTATTATTAATATATAAGTGTTAATAATTTCTTTTACATTTAATATATCATCATTTGTTAAATCTTTATTATTTATTATTTTATTAAAATGTGTATTATTTATTATTTTATTAAAAAATGTACTATTTATTATTTTAGTTATATTTTCAAATATGTATAATATTATAAATAATATTGCTGTTATTTCATAAAATGAATATTCGATATGATCAACTGTATTTATAAATACTAATTTTAGTTTTAATTTATTTTTTATATATTTTATCCAAATAAATAAATTATTATCAGTTGATACATTACTTAATGTTAACTTTCTGGATAAACATTTTTTATGTAAAGATGTGTTATTAATAATACATTCATTTGTATTATTTATTATAGATAAATATTTATTAGATATTTTTTTATATAATTTTTTATAATAAAATTTTTATAGTTTAGGTCACTTGATATATTTGGTAATGATGTTCTACATATATCTATAAAAAATACTTTATAATCTATAACATTAGGATTTGATAATAGAGAATGTAAACTAATTTCTAATGTAGATTTATCATAAATACTTGTATATATTTTATTATTACTTTTAATTTTATTTAAAAAATTATTATTAGTATTTCCTATTATTTTATTATTAATAAGATTTCTAAATAAGTTATTAGATTTATTATTAATTATTTCTTCTAATTTAAAAATACCATTTATCATATTTCCAAGTATTTTTTCATTTTTTTTTTTAAAAAAACGAACAGTTTGATTATTACAAATTGTTCCTTCTGTGTAAATATGATTATCAAAAACAATATCATGACTATAATTATCTTGTATAATATCAGCTATTTGTTTATCAATATTACCTTGTACTTTTACAGTTTTCCCAATAGAACCTGTAAATATTAACTTTTTATTTTTAGGTACTATGAAATATGATTTTTTATTTTCTTTATTTTCTTCATTTAATCCTCCATGTGCTGATAATAAATAACAGTTATTATATAATGATTTTTTAATATTTGTTTTAATTTTTCTATATTTTTAGAAATAGAAATTTGTAACTTAATATTATCTATTTCTACATAACTTAAATTAATCAATTTATCTATTATATATTGATTGATATTTATAATTTTTATAATACTATTATATACTTCTTGTAAATTTAGTAATTCTTCTTGGTTATTATTATATTTTAGCATTAATTCATTATATTTAATATTAATATTAGATAAATCTAAACTGTTAATATCATTTAAATCAATTAATTCATCAATATATAGTTTTGATTTTAATTTATTTAATTTATAATTAATATTAACTAATTTCCTAGAAGTTTTTATTAATTTATTATTAATTGTATTAATTATAGAATTATTAATATTATCAGAAACACCAACAGTTTCATCAGTATTATTAATATTATTAGTAAAAATATTTTGAATTATTTCACTTTCAAAACTAATATTTTTATTATCTAATATTAAAATAATAATATACCAAATTATAGATTCATTTAATAAATTATTATTAATTAATAAAAAATTATCTATTAAATATTTATTAACATTATTATAAATTATTAAACAGAATATTGTTAAATATTCAGAAAGTCCATTGATATTTAAATAATTAATTAAATAATTATTAATATATTTTGACCAAAAAAATAAATTTTGTTTTAATATACTTTTAGTTTCAATATATTGTGTATCTTCAATATATTTTATTTTATTTTTAAGATCAAATGTTAAATAATTACTATTTAAATTTATAAATAAATTATTATATTTTGTAATAATTCCTGATAAATTATCAAAATTATTATTTATAAAATAATTACCACTAAGATTTAATGTTGTTAAACTATTTGGTAAATCATGTGGTATATTTCCAGTTAATTTATTTTTTCTTAAATTTAGGATTATTAAATTTTGTAATTCAGAAATATTATTATTTATTAATCCAGTTAATTTATTTTTTCCTATATTTATTTCTAATATATTTATATTTAATTCAAATAATGGAAGATTTCCATAAAACTCATTATATTGTATTTTTAAAACTTCTAATTTATCTAAAGTAAATATATAATAAGGCAATTGATCTTTTATTAAATTATAGGATAAATCTAAATAAATTAAATTAATAAGTTTCTTTATTTTAATAGGAATTGGTCCTTCTAATAAATTATTACTTAAATTTAAATATGTTAATTTTTCAATATTATATATATTAATAGGAATCATACCATCTAATTTATTATTACTTAAGTTCAAATAATTTAAATTAACTAACTTTGATATTTCTATAGGAATATGTCCATTAAATTTATTATTACTTAAATTTAAATTTATCAAATTTTTAAATTCAAATATAGATATTGGTATTGATGTTTTATAATTTTTATTACTAAGATTTAGATGTGTAGTATTTGAATCAATATTGTTAATATTGTTAATATCACCACCTATATATTTTTTCATTGATATTATATTTTTTTTACTTACAATCTTACATTTATTATATACTAAATCATTTTTTAATAATTTACCAGGAGTCATTTTAACGTTTCTTTTAATAACTTGTAATTTAGTTCCTATTTTATTTGAATTCATTATAAATTTAATAAATATATAAAATTTATCCAATTATTCTATATAAAAATCATAATCATATAATATAAATTATAGTTAATATTATATACACTTAATAAATAACAGGTATTAAATGTTAGTATAGAATAATTTATTAATAAATATTAATAAAAATGATTTTAGATAATTCTGTAAATAATATTAATAATATTATGGAGTCTGAAAATAAATTAACTAAACATAATAAAAATAGATTAGACCAATTTTATACTAACTATGATATAGCATTAAAATGTTATGATAAATTAATAAATATTATAAATATCAATGATTATGATATTCATTTAGAACCAAGTGCTGGTTCTGGTTCATTCTTTAATATTATGGATAAAAGAAAAAAAATAGGAATAGATATATCCCCGCAAAATAAAGATATAATTAAAATGAATTTCTTTGATTATAACCCAATAAATAATAATAAATATATAGTTGTTGGAAATCCTCCATTTGGACGTATTTCCTCTTTAGCAGTTAAGTTTTTCAATAAAAGTGCAGAATTTGCAGATTGTATAGCATTTATAATACCAAGAACTTTTAAACGAGTCAGTATTCAAAATAAATTAAGTTTAAACTTTGAGTTAATTTATAATGAAGACTTACCAATTACCCCTTGTTGTTTTACTCCTAAAATGACTGCTAAATGTTGTTTTCAAATTTGGATAAAAACAAATACAATAAGAAAAATTATTAGATATGACAAAACTCATCCAGATTTTAATTTTATAAAACATGGACCAAACGATAAAAATAAACAACCTACTCCACCTACTAATTGTGATTTTGCAATAAAAGCATATGGTAGTAATTGTGGCGAGATTATAGATATAAATTTAAATTTACTAAGACCAAAAAGTTGGCATTGGATAATATCAAATATTGATATTAATTTATTAAAAAATAGATTCAACAATTTAGATTATTCCATGTCAAAAGATACGGTTAGACAAGATAGTCTTGGTAAACAAGAATTAATATATTTATATAAATTAAAAAATGGTTAGAAAATAGCAGTATTATAAGACATTTCATATTTAGTAGATGATGTCAGCATTTTAAACTACTATCATTGTTTGTAGCTGGAGTATATCTTAAATAACATTAATATAATACACTATATAATGAACAAGGGTTAATATAATTGTTGATTATTGTTCAATTCTATATATTATAATCATCACCTGGTTTTATTTTTAAATCATTTCTATATATTACATAAATATTAGTAAAAGTGGGGTAAAATACGAACCATTATACATTTATCTGTTAATAATTCGTATTAACAATATTATAGACATCTATATACAATACTTCTTTTAAATTAATTAATATTTTGATATTCTTATAGTTATTTATCTATATTTCATTAACTTGTAATTTAGTTTATATTTTTTTGTATTCATTGTAAATATGTAAAAGAATAATTAATTATTCTTTATTATAGTTAATATATAATATTTTTTTACCAATTAGATAATAAGCTAAAAATGCTATCATTATTGTTGTTAATAAATTAATAAAAAATGGATTAAATAATCCTCCTATCATTCCTAATGCAACTGGTGTTTGTTTATCATTATAACTATACGTTAATAATATATGAATTGTTATAATAATAAAAAAACCATATATAAAGTATTTACTAATTCACCATATTCTGGTATATCGCTAAAATTAATCTCAAATATTGAATTTGACATTATATAATAATATATTATATAATTATTTAAATTTCTTAAAAAAATCTTAGTATAAATATTGCGTTATTAATTTTAAATTTGTTTATTAGTAATGTAATAATATGTTGAGCACAATTAAAAATTGATATGTAATAAAAAAAAATCAATTGAAAGTAAAAATATAAATGAATTAACATTAGAAGATAAATTAGTTTTATTAAATGGTATTGAATTAAATAAAGAAAATTTAATATTTAATATTAATGAATTAATTAATCTACAAAAAGTAGAAAATAATATTATAAATGAAAATATTTATATGGATTTAGAAATATTTAAAGATAATGATATGAAAACTCAAAATTCTGTTTTTAAAAAAATAAATAATACAAGTACCTTATTTGGAGAATCATATTATATTAATGCGTTACAACATCCAACAACAAATATTAAAGAAATTAAATTAAAACAGAATTATATAAAAAATATTATAGATAATGAATTATTATATACAAATATTGATGTAAATTTAAATAAATTACAAAATATTGAATCTGATATATTATGGTTTTGGCAAGAAAGAGAAGACCATATAAATTCATTATTTGATTTAGTTTATTTTAATTTTCCAAATCTAAATATTATAAATAATTATTTAAATAACGATGAAATTATAATGTCAGTTGTTAATTGGTATAAAATGGCAATTAATCCATTATCTGCCATTTTTACACCAATTTTATCAATTTTAATCCCACTTATATTATTAAAATTTTATAATGTTAAAATATCATTAAAATCATTTATAGATATTTTAATTAAAAAATGTATTTCATTTGATAAATTTGAACAAGTATTTGGTAAAAATATATTTTCTAAAATGATAGCATTTTCAAGTGCTGTTATATATTTAATCTTTTATGTACATACTTCTTATAATTCAGTAAAAATGTCAGCAAATATAAATAAATTTATAAATATATTACATACTAAATTAAATTTAATTTCAAATGTCATAGATAAAACAGACCAAATTATATATTATTGTAAAAATTATAAAAATGAATTAATATTATCGTATGAATTTGATAATTTAACAACAGTAATTAATTCATTTAAAACTTTATTTACAGATTTAATATTTAAATCAGAACCTAAATTTATAAATCATAAAGGATTAATATTATCAACATTTAAAAAATTTATTAAACAAAAGGATGATATGTTATTAATAATAAAATTTATAGGAAAAATAGATTTATATTTTTCATTATCAAAATTAATAAAAAATTATGATAAATTTAATAATAAAATATGTTTTACAGAATTTGTTGAAAAATCAAAAAAACCAATACTTAAAATAAATAAAATTTGGCATCCATATTTAAATGATTCTCCTGTTCAAAACAATATAGAATTATCTAAAGATAAAGGACGTAATATGCTAATTACAGGACCAAATGCAGCAGGAAAATCCACATTTATTAAAACAGTTGCTATTAATATTTTATTATCTCAAACATTAGGTATATCATGTTCTAATAATTTTGAATTAACACCATTTAATATAATAGATACATATTTACATATTCCTGACTGTAAAGGTAAAGACTCATTATTTGAAGCTGAAATGATAAGATGTAAAAAATATATAGATAATGTTAAAAAATTAGATAAAAATGAATTTATATTTGTAATAATGGATGAACTATTTTCATCAACTAATTATATAGAAGGTTATTCAGCAGCATATGCTATATTAAAAAGTTTAAGTAAAGCAAAAAATAGTATGTCTATAATAACAACTCATTATACAGATTTAACAAAATTAGAAAAAACGACAAAAGGTAATATTGTAAATTATAGTTTTAATATACATCGTGATATTGAAAATAATATTAAATATTCTTATAAATTAAAAAAAGGATTATCAAAACAATATATTGCTTTAGAATTACTAAAAATGAATAATTTTGATAATGAAATAATTGATATAGCAATCAAAGAATCTAAAAAATTATTAAAAAAAGAGGTAAAAAAGAAAAAAAGGAAAAAAAATGATACTATAACAAATAAACAAATTAAAAAAAAAAAAGTATCATAGTTATAATTTAAAAATATATGATAATATGGATTCTGATTTATTATTTATAACATATAAAAACACATCAGTTATATTATTATAACTTTATACCATTACTTTATTTATATATTTTTAGGTACATATAATAAAACATGTGAACTTGGACACTTATTTATTATTGGTTTATCTAAATATATAGTGTAGTAAGTTTAAAAATATAAATAAATATAACAGTGTTAATAAATGGAAAATTATATATTAATATTATTAATTGCTTTGATTATTATGATTGTTATTATTGTTTTTTTTGCAAATAAAAAACTAAGACATGTTGAGTTAAAAACAAATAAAAATGAAATGGATATTATAGGATTTAAGGATGACCTAACGAATGCTATTTTACATTTTAATTCAAATAATACTATGAATAATGATATTATAAATAACGAAAATTTTAATTTTGATAGACCACAAATGAATAAACTTAGAGATATAATGGGAGAAAATATGGAAGATATTTTAGAAGAAAAAAGTAAAATTGATTCTATATTAAGAAAACCGTTTAGTCATAATATTATAGATGAAGAAGACATAAGTGATAGTGATGATAAAACGCATATTGATAATAAGGACAGTGTAGATGATAAAGATGACAACAAAGATGAAGAATATGAAGACGAAGAAGAAGAAGACGAAGAAGACGAAGAAGACGAAGAAGACGAAGAAGATGAAGATGATGAAGATGATGAAGATGATGAAGATGATGATGAAGATGAAGATGATGAAGATGATGAAGATGATGAAGATGAAATAGAAGAAGAAGAAGAAGAAGCGGAAGTGGAAGTAGAAGAAGTAGAAGAAGTAGAAAAAGAAGAAGTAGAAAAAGAAGAAGTAGAAGAAGTAGAAGTAGAAGTAGTAAAAGAAGTAAAAGGAGTAAAAGGAGTAAAAGAAGTAACAGAAGATAATCCTAGTATTAATATAATCAAAAAAAAAAGAGTACCTAGTTCTAATTTAAAACAATTAAATATTGGTTATAAAGAAATATCGAAAAATGATGGTAATTTATATAAAGTTGTTAAAACAATATCTGGTAAAAGATGGAAACTAATAGAACAATAGAACAATAGAATAATATATTAATTATTATAAATATCTTGTTTAATGACAGATACATAAATTATAAAATTTTAGTATATTATATAATAATTCATATTTTATTAGTTATAGTTCCTTTTTTAATTATTATATTTATTTATAACATAGAAAAACACAACCAGTTCTATTATTATATTTTAATACCATTACTTTTTTAATTTTATTCTTTTTTTTAATATTTGATAAATTTGATATATTTGATAATACAGAACAATCATTTACCCACGAGATTTGTACAGCAGGATTTCCTATATATGTACCCCCACATAAAACGGAATTGTTATTAATTGTTCCTTTATTAGTTATTAATCCAATATTAGTTATTAATCCATTATTAGTTAATTCATTATAATTATTTAGCACACCATTATTACGATTCATTATTTGTACTATTATATCATTAGACGTTGATTTATTAATATTTATTATTCCATTATTATTTATTATTCCACTATTATCTATAGGACCAGTGTTAGTTATAACACCGTTCATATCATTCGGATTATTATTTATTGTCCCATCATTAAATATAGGTCCATCATTAGTTATTAATCCATCATTATTTAATATTCCATTTGTATAATTAGTTACAGATCCTTTTATATCACATGTAAATATTCCTCCTATATTATTATTTATTACCCCCATCATTATCTATAGGTCCATTATTAGTTATTACTCCATCATTATTTATTGTTCCCATTGAATTATTAGTTATTTTAATGGTTATATCACTGGGGGTATCAAAAGTAAACTTTCCTCCTATTTTATTATTTATTATTCCATTATTAATTATAGGTCCAATATTAGTTATTAATCCATCATTATTTAATATTCCAGTTGTATCATTAGTTACATCTCCATATATATCACCTGTAAATATTCTTCCTATATTATTATTTATTGTTCCTTTATTGGAATCTATAGTACCATAGTTATTATTATTTAGCAATGCATTATTATTTATTATCCCTCCTTTCATAATATTTAAACGACCATACTTATTATTATTTATTATTCCTCCTATATTATTAGTCATTATACCACTTGTATTAATTCTAATTATTCCAATATTAGTTATTGTTCCACCTATATTAATATTAATTGAACCGACATTAGTTATAATTCCAGATACATTATTTTTAATTGTTCCGCTATTAGTTATTGTTCCACCCATATTAATATTAATGTACCAGTTATTAGTTATATTAATTGTATTATTTAAAGTATATCCTTTATAAATAGTCCATGTAATATATTTAGCTATACTTATGTCGTCGTTAGTACTAGGTTTATATATTTTAGTAGATTTGTCTAATATAAACCCAATAATAAACAATTATTTATAATATAGAAATGTACACCCAGTTCTATTATTATATATTAGTACCATTACTTTCTCCTTATCTTTTTTGTTAATTTTGGTAGGTAATGATAATAACTCAGGTGAACTATGGCATTCAGAACTTATTTTATTACCACTTGGGTCGTTGTCCTGATATGTACCTGAATTATCTATAGATGTTAATATCCAACCAGTTGTTTTAATATTTACAGTAAAAGCTACATTAATAATCCAGTTTAAGAAAGGTGGTTGTGTTGTATTTATAATAGATGTATATGTATTATTAGCATATGTAAATCCAATAATTGGTTGTCCTTGAAACGTAATAGTATAAGATGTATTATATTTTAAATAAAATATTTTATATTTAAAATATTTTATTTAAAATATAATATTAATATATATAAATGAGTACTTGTAATAAAACATCTAATAATAAATATTTTAATTGTCCCGCGAGAATGTCAGATGGTAGAATGTTTACTGATTATAGAGAAAGTAATTATGTAAATAACTTAATTAGATATAATAATAAGAGCATGAGTAGTTATGTATATCGACAATTTTTAATTGATAACGCATCTGAATTAATGAATGTTAATAATAAGTACAATGAAAGTAAAAATAGTTGTGCGCCATGTAATAGTAATCAAATAAATAATGAAACTGAATGTGATTATAATAATAGTTATGGAAAATGTACTATAAATGATTGTAATGGAATTGGATTAAAAAATAAAGGAAATGCTCCATCAAAATTAAAAAATTTTAATAATAATTTACAAGTACCCGTTATGATGGATTTAAATAAAAAATTAGGAAACAATACTAAATTAGTAAATCGTGCTGCTTCACCTATGAATAAAGCATTTCAAATTGATATGTCTTAATTATTTAATTATATAGTTAATAAGAATAAATATAATAATTAAAATAGTATATAATTAAAGACACATCATATTGATATGAATTATTAATTATTAATTATTAATTATTTTAATTATTATATTTTATAATATATATAATAATGACTGAAGGAAATGCATTTTCAGGAATAAATTTTGGGTATGATTCTAATGAAATATTTAAATATAGAAATGAAAATATGTGTTCAAAGTGGAACGAGTCTAATATACCAAATTTATTAGTAGATTTTAAAATACAATCAAATCCATATGGAAATTATATAGTAACTGGTAATGTTAATGATTATTTAAAGAAATTAATTAATATTAAACCTGTTTTTTGTAAATATTGGGCAGCAGCACCACCCAATTATACAGCAAGTTATGCTGGGTCTGGGTTACCATATAATAATGAAAAAGAAGCATTAGATAATACTCCAAATAAAGGAGTTATAAAAATAGATGGTGATAAATTTATATTTTATCTTAATTATCCAAATAGTTATTATATTAATATGGGCACTTCTTTAATTAAACCACAAGTAAAAATATTAATATGTGATGAAAAAAACAACCAATAAGTAATGTTTATACAATTAATCTAGGAAATAGTATTCCATTTAGAAGTTTAACTTGGTCAGAAAAAAGAAAATGGAGTAAAGGACCTATGTTTTTTTCTAACCCAAATTTACCAATTAGAACACAATCACAAATATTAAAGGATTCTGGATATCCATGTACAAACGAAGAACCATCAAATTTTTGGGGATTAATGCCATCGCCTTAATAATATTTATTAATTAATTATACAAAAATGTTATTATTTTAATATTAAATTATTTTATTTAATATTAACCATATTTTTATTATTAGAGAATATATTAGAATGATAATTAGTTAGTGGTATTATTTATATCTTAAAACCATTTGTTTTGTTTCTTTTTTTTAATTTTGTTAGATGTCGTCAATAACCCTCCGGGTGGACTTGGACATTTAGCTATCCATTGATTACCATCTGGAACATTACCCGTGTAAACACCTCCACATATTGCACCATAATTAGTTATTATGTTAATATTATTTATTGTTCCATTTATACCAGTAATTACGTTATTATTAGTTATTGTTCCTTGTACATTATTAATTATTGTACCCCTATTAGTTATTGTTCCTAGTACATTAGTAAATAGATTATTATTAGTTATTAAGTGTGTATTTGTTATTAGTCCGCTATTTACAAAGGTTCCAGATGTATTCATTTTATAATTAGTTGTTATAGTACCTGTTTCTAGATTATCAAATATCCCAGATTTTGAATTAGTAATAGTTCCGTTACTTGTTATAAATATATAATTATTAAATGCTAGGTTATTAAGTATTATTGAATTTTTAGTAGCATTATTTATATTACCTCTATTATTTATAACCCCGTTATTTGTTATATTATTATTATTAATTATATTACCTGTTCCAAGTGTATCTTTTGTATTTGTTAATGTTCCTTCATTTATAATTAATAGAGTTCCATTATTTATTATTTTTTTAGTATTAGATAATATAACATTTTTTCCTATACTTAATGTATCCGTCACCCCAATGGTATATGTAGAATTAATAATTGTATATGTATTTGTATCTATATCATATTGAAAATCATTAGGATATAGGGTTTTTCCATCTAAATTAATAATTGTTCCACAGCTAGGATTAATAGGATTTCCTGTAAATTTAACAGTCGTAGCCATGGTAGAAGGTCCACATATAGCAGCATTATTGTTAATAACAGTATTATTCTCAAAAGTAAGCATAGGATTAGTATTATTCTGTATAGTTTTTAGAGTACCATTGTTAGTAAATGAAGTATTATTGTAATTTCCAGTTGATACCCCCTTAACTGTAATTGTACTATTATTAGTAATTAAACCATTATTAATAATATTACAATTAATAAAATTAATATCACTATTATTTGTAATATTACCACCAACCGCAGGTATACCAGCATTCATAAAATTTGCAGCTGTTGATGTATTAGGAAGGGTTATTATATTAAACACATCATTAATAGTTATATTGCCCCAATTAATAAAATAACCAGTAGAAATGAATACAAAAGTAGTTAATGTTGTATTATTTGTAAAATTTCCATCATTTCCATTTGTTATTGTTCCCAAATTTTTTATTGTTCCATTATTTACAAATATACCATTAGTTATAAGAAACCATCCTATCGCAATATTCAAAATATCATTTACATCTACAGTATAACTGGACTGTATAATTGTATATGTGTTTATAGATTCCTGATATTTAAAAATTTTAGTAGGGTAAGGCGAGGTTCCGTCTAAATTAATAGTTGTCATATATATATAATTTAAATTGATAAATCTCATATATTAGATATTAATTATAATTGTATTTTGTTTAGATAATCCTATTATTTTATTTAAATCTTCTGTGTATATATTTTTTTTTTTAATTAATAAATTTGCTATTTCTGTAATATAATTAAAATGTTGAAGGATAATATCTTTTGTTTTCTTTTTAATTAATTTTACTAATTTTTTACACTTTTTTTCAATTATAAATTTGGTTTTTTCACTACAATTCTCTTTTTTTAGATAATTATCATTTTCTAAAACTATATATTCTCCAAACGATTTATCAAATCCAAATAACTGTACATATTTTGTAATATATTTATTAATTTCTTGTAAATCATTAACCGCACCACTTGTTACTAAATTTTTACTTATAATTTCTTCTACAATTCTTCCTCCTAATAAAATACAAACTTGGTGTATTAATTCTTGTTTGGAACTTAAATTTTTTTCTTCTGGTTCACTTTGAGAATATCCTAGTGCACTTTTAACTCTTGGTTCAATTGATACTCGACTAACTGTTGGTGTATATTTTAACAGATATTGTAATATTGCATGTCCTGCTTCATGATATGCAACTATTTTTTCTTCATTTTTAGATAAATTACCCCTTAACTTTTTACTTCCTAATATATGAATTTCATAAGCTTCATTTAAAGTTTTGTGCTTAATTTCCTTATAACCATCTCTAACTGAAATAAGTGCTGATTCATTTACAATATTTGATATATCTGCCCCTGTCATGCCTGGTGTTAATTTAGCAAATTCTTTTGATAGTTTTTTATTATCTTTACATTTAACTTTAGATAAATAGTGATTAAATAGGTCATCGCGTGTTTTAAGGTCTGGTTTTATAACTGTTATTTTTCTATCAAATCTACCAGACCTTGTTAATGCACTATCTAATACGTTAACTTTATTAGTAGCTGCGATTATTAATATATCATTTAATTCATTAAATCCATCCATTTCTTGTAAAATGGCATTAAGAGTTGTCATGCGTTCATTATTACCACCACTTGCATCATAACTTCTTTTAACCCCAATAGCATCTATTTCATCTAAGAAAATAATACATGGTGAATTTTTTCTTGCTGCGTCAAATAATTGTTTTACACGTTTTGATCCAACTCCTACATATGTATCGCAAAAATTTGAAGAATAAGCTAATATAAGAGGTAATTTACATTCAGATGCCAACGCTTTAACTAACATTGTTTTACCAACACCAGGTTCACCTTCTAATAAAATACCTTTAGGTAATCGTGCACCAATATCTTTATAATCTTTAGAATTTTTAATAATATGTAATAAGTCTTTTATTTGAATTTTAGCTTCGTCGCAACCACATACATCATCTAATATAATATCTGATTTATTAAATATTTCATAAAATTCTGTTTTTTTATTAGATATATTATCTAGAATACCTGTATTCTCATTTTTTTTATAAAAATAATAAAAGAATAATAATAAAAATATAAAAATAAAATTAATTAAATAATTCATACTATTTTATAATGTTTTAATTTTCATTCTTTTTTTAAAAAAATGATGATATTTTATATTATTATTTAGATGATTATATAATTATTATGGTATCAAATATGAAATCTAATAATATTGTCTCAAAAAGACATTTGCCTCTTACTAAGCGCTCCTTTGATCAGTTTTTACTGGATATGGAATTGCTTAACAAAAAGGTTTACAATGGTAACGATGAAAGAACCATTGTCGAAGTACTTGGTGGAACTGTTGCGCGTATAATTAACTGTACCGCAGACCCCACTTGTGCGAAAATCACAGTTGAACTCCTTGATGAAACTACATTTACCGTAAAGCTTTTTAAGTCTTACGTTGAATACACAGAAGAATCGATTAGTTCACTTGTAGGAAAAGAAATTTATTGGAGCAAGAAGATGCTTTTTCTCATCGAGAAGAAACAACTTTGGTATCCCCAAGATTATGACATTGTTCATTTCAGAACTATGTATGAACAGCTTCGCCCTACTGGGACATTCCCAGTGCAGAGTATGTTTATCAACACCGCAGTTATTTCCGCCAAAAATACATCATCAGGAAAGGATATTTATTTCAATCTTGATGATACTGGCATGGTTGACCTTCTTAAGACGTTATATCGTCTGAACAAGTACGACCACAGCGAACTCAAAATTGTGTTTGATGATGGGGAGTTTAAGGACATTTATGTCCCAATTACAAGCCTCCCAAAATCTGACCGACGACTCGGCGTAACTCGAGATTTGAATCTTATTCATCGCATGATGGGTAATATTGAATATCGCAACGTCGCAGAACTCATCAATGACTGTCTTAATACCAAGTCTCACCCATCTCGTCCCAACATGGAACCAGTAGAAGAGGCTGGAATTGAGTACATTAGTTTATCGAATGTGATAGAAACCCTTGTATTTATGTATCAAAAACCATCAAAGTCTCTTAGAGGCGATAGATGGGATGAGATCGAACTTGCAAGAGAGGCACAAAAGAAAAAGCGAAATGAAAAATGGCAACAAAAATTAGAAGAAACCGCAGCTTTAAAAACTGCTGATTCGTCAAACAATGTTGCAAATATTACAAGTTTAATGAACAATCGTTATTGTAAATCTGCTGATTCGGTTCAACCTGAATTTAACACCAAACGCAACGAACATGTTAACCCAACTTGTGGAGATTCATGGGTAGATGATGATATTCCGGTCAAAGACGACACTTCACCACGTGAAGATGTTCTAAACGATTGGGAAGATTTCGATACTTCAACAATTATAGTTGAACCCACAGCATCTCCTGTAACTGACACTGAAGTCCCCGCCACATTGGTTAAGACTGAAGAACCTGTTATCGCTGTCACTAAAGACACTAAAGCAAAAGCCATTATGGCTAATGTTGAAGAAAAAGACAATGCCGACACTAAAGCAAATGCCCTTATGGCTGATGCTGAAGCAAAAGCAAATGCCCTTATGGCTGATGCTAAAGCAAAAGCAAATGCCCTTATGGCTAATGCAAAAGCCCTTATGGCTAAAGCTACAGCAGAAAAAGAAGAGAAACCGGTATTTACACCGCCTCCTCCTCCATCTGTGCCACATCCTGGAAAAATGCATACCGCACAACATCCAAATGTACAACATCCAAATGTACAACAGTTCGGGCATATGCCTTCTATGCAAATGTATAACACACCGTATAATCATATGATGTATCAACAAATGCAACAAATGCAACAAATGCAACAAATGCAACAGATGTATCAACAACAAATGCGCCAGATGCAACAGATGCAACAGATGCAACAGATGAACCCTTCTATGCAACAACAAATGTACCAAATGCATCCTGCTATGCAACACCAACAACAATTTAAACATAATCGCGGTCAACAACATTTAGGAGAACCATCTAGTTCTCCTGATATTACTGGAACCAGATAATGTACAAAAAAAATAAAAAATTAAAAAAATAAAAATAAAATGTATAATGTTAATAATGTATTATAAATAGTTAATCCCAATTTTTAAATTAAAAAATAAAGTTTTATAAATTCATTAATATAAATGACTATATTAACATTAGTATATTAGAGTTTAATTTTGCTTTTTATCTATATTGATTTGATTATTATTTGGAGAAATATCAATAAGTGAAGTATAAATAGATATTTTATTGTGTTTATTTTTTATATCATTCTTTTTTATATTATTTTTGTTTATATCATTAAAAGTATGGTTATATGTAATATTTAAAAATGAAGATATATTATGTCCCATATTTAAATTATAATTATATTTAATAGTATATAATATGCTTATGTGTATTTAATAGTATATAATATAAATAGTGCTATTGTGATATCAATTTATTTAAATTTTAAAATTAACTAATAATTATTAAATTTATTATTTATTTTTATGATACAGTGTGAAATTATAATTGAAAATACAAAATATAATAATATTAAGATTAATACAAAATTAATAATAATGTTATTATATATCATTGGAGAAGGAGCCTATGGTATTGTTTTATTATCTAATATGAATAAATATATTATAAAAATAATTAAAAATAAAAAAGTAACAACCACTACTGGTATTGAAATAAATGAATATTCAATATTTAAAAAATTAATAAATATACCAATAAATAGTTATAACAAAAATATTGCGGAAGCAATTGCTATTGGTTATTTAAATAATGATTTAATAATTAATAAACAGTTATTTTTAAAAAATACAAAATTACTTATTATGCCACTATATGATACTTTTTATGAAGTAAATCCAAGATATAATTATATATCATTAATATATTACAAAGACTATAAATTATTCATTATTAATTTTATTTATAAAATTATAGAAGGTTTGATATTTTTAGAAGAACAGCTTGGTATTATTCATTTAGATGTTAAATTAGATAATATATTATATTATAAGAAAGAGTTAATATTAATAGATTTTAGTTTATATTATAATATAAAAAATAATAAACTTTTTAATATAAAAAATAATAATTATAAATACTGGCCAAATAAAAAATGCGAATTTAATAAAATACCAATATATGGATTAGCTATTACAATTATACAATTAATTAATATAAAACATGATATATCAATAGCTATTAATTTAATACAGAGTATAAAAATAAAAATATTATTACATAAAATGATTAATTTAGAATTAACTAGTTACGAGGTTAGAGATTATTTAAATAATAATTTTAAAAAGTATATAATCACAAATACATATAATCAAAAAAAAACATTTATGCAAACATATTTTAATATATTTAAATGTTTTAATTAATTATCTATTTTCAGGATTAACATACTCCATATCTAAAAATTTAAAAATTGATTTCTCGGTTTTTAAATTTATATATTTATTTGTTTTTAAATCAAGTAATCCGGTGCGAGTTAATTTATAACCTTTTTTTTTTGCAAGTCCCCTTATTTTTCTGGAAAAAGAAACACCAGACCCAAAATAAAGCATATAAAAATGTAAAATATTTTTAGGAACCAATCGTATATCAATATGTCTAAAAATATGAGGTTTAAATTTATTATATGATTCTGGTATTTTGCCTATTATTAAAGCACTGTTAATTTCATTATCTATTTTATCGTATATTATATTACTATATTCTAATTTACTAATTATTTTTTTAAATAGACCACTTGTTTTTAATTGGTCTTCATTATTAATTTTATCAGAAACAATAATAATATCAATGTCTTTTGAATATTCTTGTCCAGTTCTATATGAACCTGCCAAATAAATTTGAAGTTTAAAATATTTATTTAATATTTTTGAAATTATATTTTTAAAATACAGAATTTCATCTCTTGGTATTTTTTGTTGCAAATCATTATAATATTTAATTCCAATAACTTGCATTTTTGATAAATATAGATTGCCAGTTTTTAGTTGTTTCTTTAAATCTTGTATAGTCCTTATATTTTTATTAATTAATTTTTTTGAAATTTCAGGACCAATTCCTAATATTTTTTGAAGTTCTATTTTATTTTTGATATTAGGATTGCTATTAATATTATTAACTATTTTTACAGAACCTTTATCTATGATTTCATTAATTTTTTGAACTAAACGATTACCAATACCTTCCAAATGTTTAAGGTCATCTCCTTTTGTAATATTACCATTATATTTTTCTAACGATTTTATAGCTTTATTATATTGAAATGATTTGAATTTAGCTTTTAAATCAGTTTTAATTAATCCTTTATAATATTCAGATAATTTTTTAAAATTATTTATTATAATATCTTTTATATCTAATTTATGCCCACCTTTCAATTGTAACGCAATAATTTTAACTAAAGGAGTTGACTTTGATATTTCTTTTATTAATATAATTTCATTTTTAAAATTATCTTTTTTATATTCATCTTTATGATTTGTTTCAAGTATCATTGGGACTTTTAATTGTGTTATTACATATATAAGTTGTTTTAAAGCCTCTATACTACCGCCTAATTTATTATTAAAGATATATCCTTTTCCTATTCCAGCATGTCTATCTATTTTACTATTTAATTCAACAGCAGAATCATTAATATGAATTAATTTTATATATTTAATACCAATACATTTATTAAATTTATAAAAAAAATCATCAACACCTTTTATAGTGTTAATTGGATACCCAGCTGCAAATATATGTTGCGTGTCAATACATATTCCAACTCTTTTTTTTTCTAACTCTGAAAATTTATTATATAGTATTGCAAATCTTTCAATTGTACCCGCTATTTTATTTGGTTCATTTGCACATAATTCAATGTATATTTTACTAGACTTTTGTGTATTTTT
>FUWD013232515.1_pt1 | contig 19221 bp, 11 predicted proteins | sample 1063281 | NCBI WGS metagenome assembly FUWD01 (sample SAMEA79048168, study PRJEB19326) | metagenome | biome: marine | reverse complement strand
TTTTGCAGTTCTGGCCCACAGTTGTCTTGCTGCTTTTTTTAATGACTTAATATCAGTTTCAAGCGCACCAGCTTTAAATCCATCTCAATCTTAAACCTTTTAAATCACCAATAAACTGCTCATCAATTATTACTTTATTATCTTCCATTATCTCAGTTTTGAATTCCATATCTTGTTTTAATCCTCTTGCAAGCACACTGGCTCTTTTATCGATAAAAGTTTTAGTAAGCTCTTCATGTAGTCTGTCAGATAATCTGTCCTCTAATAATTTTGTTTTTTCTATCCAATAACTTTGGTTTTCAACCCAATTAATTTTATTTGAAACATATGACCAAGTTCTAACATTTGCAATTCTATTTGACAGAGAATCAACATTTCCTTCTAATTTATCCAATTTTAATAACTGTAACCTCATATAATCATTAGTAATTTTGCCATCCCTACCATTTAAAAAGCTGAAAACCTTACTAACCACCTCAAGATGATTGCCATAAGTTTTTTTTACAAAATCAGGAATCTGACAACATTCCCAAAGTAGTTCCAATGTTTCTTGGTTATTTCTAATATTATAACCCTCCATATCTTTTAAAAAATATTTTAAAAGTTTTTCATCTCCACACTCATGTATTTTTCTTAACCAATCTCTATTAGGTTTTTCTTCAAGTGATTTAATTAAACTTAAAGCGTTATTAAAATTTAAATTAGAATTTCTCCAAAAAAGCATCTTAATTTCTTCAAATTTGTGATTTTCGAGCAGCTCAACCTCCTCTGCAGAAATCTCTTTACAGTCACCAGTAATTCCAAAATTTCCATCATTTAAATATCTGCCAGCTCTTCCAGCAATTTGTCCAATTTCAGACATGTTAAGACGCCTTAACTTTCTTCCATCAAATTTTTTTAAATTTGAAAAAAAAACATTTTCTAAATCCATATTAATTCCCATTCCAATTGCATCAGTTGCAACAAGAAAATCAACATCACCAGACTGATATAATTGAACTTGAGCATTTCTCGTTTTAGGGCTTAATGACCCCATAACAATAGCTGCTCCACCTTTTTGTCTTCTAACAAGCTCTGCAATTGCATAAACTTCTTCAGTTGAAAAAGCTATTATTGCTGTCTTCCTATTTATTCTTGAAATTTTTTTATGACCTACATATGAAAGTTGAGAAAGTCTTTCTCTGTTTATAAATTCAGTATCCTCATCTAGTTTATTTACTATACTTTTAATAGTGCTTGAACCCATAAGCATTGTTAGTTTTTCTCCACGAAGATTTAATAATCTATCAGTAAAAATATGACCTCTTTCATGATCTGCACACATTTGTATTTCGTCTATCCCAACAAAATCTAAATGTTTATTAATTGGCATAGACTCAACTGTACAAAGAAAATATTTTGCATTTGCAGGGATGATTTTTTCTTCACCAGTAATTAAAGCAACTTTATCTATGCTTATTTTTTCAATAATTTTGTCATACACTTCACGTGCAAGTAGTCTTAGAGGAAAGCCAATCATACCCGAATCAAAAGAAAGCATAGTTTCAATTGCTAAGTAAGTTTTACCGGTATTTGTTGGACCGAGAACAGCTGTGATTTTATTTTTAGACATTTCTATTGATGGTACCTCTAATATTTTCTCCACCACATATTGTTGCTCATAAAGAACAAAAATAGACTAAAACATGACCGAATCGTAAGGATAAAAGTTCTCATTTTACTATTTTTAAATCAATCTGATTAATAAATATGTCCGTTAACTATAACATAGTGTAACAATTATTTTCATTAATAAAAATAGGAGAAAAAATGTTTAAAAATTTATTCAAAAAATTTGCCATAACATTGTTCTTGATAGCTAGTTTTGCAGGTAAAACATATTCTGCAGAGCTTTCTTTCTTTACAATTGGTACTGGTGGAACTGCTTATACTTATTATCCAGTAGGAGGAATGATTGCTAATGCAATTTCTAAACCCCCAGGATCAAGAGAGTGTGGTAAAGGTGGAAGTTGTGGTGTTGATGGATTAATTGCTTCAGCAGTTTCCTCAAGAGGATCAGTAGACAATGTAAATGCAATTTTATCTGGTTTAAGAAACTCAGGTTTTGCACAGTCTGATGTTGCATACTGGGCTTATACAGGAACTGGAACTATGGAAGGCAAAGAGCCTGCTAAAGATTTAAGAACGATAGCAGCTTTATTTGAAGAACATATCCACTTAGTTACTTTGAAAAAAAGTAAAATAAACTCTGTTAAAGATCTTAAAGGAAAAAAAGTATCATTAGATGAGCCAGGTTCAGGAACATATGTTGATGCACTTTTAATTTTAGAAGCAAACGGTCTTAGTGAAAAAGACTTAAAAGCAGAAGCATTAAAAGGTAATGCAGCAACAGATGCCCTAAGAAATGGTAAATTAGATGCAATTTTTGTAGTTGCAGGGTATCCAACTGGTGCTTTAGTAGAACTTGCTTCTTCTGTAGAAATAAAATTAATACCAATTGATGGAGCTGGTGCAAAAAAACTAACAAGTAAATATGGTTTCTTTTCACAGAGCTCAATACCAGAAGGCACTTATGAAGGTGTTAAAGCAACCAGCACGGTAGCTGTTGGTGCACAATGGTTTACATCTGCAAAAGAAGATGATGAATTAATCTATAATATTACTAAAGCATTATGGAATAAAGAATCTCGTAAATTAATGGATGTAGGTCACTCAAAGGGAAAAACTATCACGCCAGAAACTGCATTAGCAGGCGTTGGTGTGCCGTTACACCCTGGAGCGGAACGTTTCTATAAAGAAGTAGGCCTTATTAAGTAGATAGCACATTAAACCCTGGGCTTAAAACCCCAGGGTTTTTTTATGAATAATCAAATCCTTAAAAAAAAAGAATTAGAAGAAATTGAAAAAAATTATGATCCTCAACTTTCATTTAGAAAGTTAGGCATAAGACTTGAGATAATAGTTTCAATATTGTTAGTTTTAATGTCTGTCTACCATTTTTGGGCATCTGGTTTTGGTTTAGTAAGAGAGGTGTTGCATAGAGGAATTCATATTTCATTTGTTTTGGCACTAGTTTTTTTATTATTTGGTTGGAACAAAAAAGAAGATTTAAATAAAACTAACCAGGGGTATTTTTATTTTCAAAATATTCCTATTTTAGATTATATATTTGCATTTTTAGCAGTTGCATCAGCTTTATACTTACCACTGCTTCCTTCTAAAGAACTTGCAAGTATAGTAGGTAATCCAGGATCGGTAGATGTTTTTATAGGTTCTATATTAATAATCTTAACCTTAGAGGCTGCAAGACGATCTGTAGGTTCAACCTTACCAATTATAGCAATTATTTTTACTTTATTTGCACTTTTTGGTCCATTAGCACCAGGTGCTTTAAAACATGGTGGAACTAGTTGGTTAGGTTTTGTTAATCATATCTATATAACAAATCAGGGAGTTTACGGTATTGCCGTGGGTGTCATGGCTCAATATGTTTTTCTCTTTATTCTTTTTGGAGTTCTTGCAACTAAGGTTGGTTTAGGAAAATTATTTATTGATTTAGCTATGGTAATTGCGGGAAGATTTTCAGGTGGGCCTGCAAAAGTAGCTATATTTTCATCTGCATTTATGGGTACTATTTCAGGATCATCAATAGCAAATACAGTTACAACAGGATCATTAACAATTCCTGCTATGAAAAAAATTGGTTATCCAGCACATTTTGCAGGAGCGGTTGAAGCAGCCTCCTCAACAGGTGGCCAAATTACTCCTCCGATATTGGGTGCTGCAGCATTTATAATGGTTGAGTATTTAGAGATACCACTCAAGGATATTTTAGCTGCAGCATTAATTCCAGCATTACTACATTATTTTGGAATTTTTATTATGGTTCACCTTGAGGCAAAAAAATTAGGATTAAGAGGATTAGAAGATAAAGAAATGCCAAATTTTTTTTATGTTTTAAAAGAAAATTGGCTGTCCATAATACCTCTTTTTATTTTAGTATATTTTATTTTGTCTGGAAAGACTCCAGATTTTGCTGCTATTTATGCAATCATATCTTGTGTGGTTGTAGGAATATTGAGACCTAAAAATAAACTAACATTGAGAGATTTGTTTAATTGTTTGGCGTCTGGTGCAAAAAACACTTTAGCTGTTGGTGCAGCAGCTATCTGTGTTGGAATAATTGTTGGTGTTGTTACTTTAACTGGTGTTGGTTTCAGGTTAGGTTTTGTTGTTTTACAAACAGCAGGAGATATTGGAATTTTTTTTGGAAATATTTGGCCTATTTCATATTTCTCAATTGAAGAATTAACTTTATTCTTCTCACTAATATTGATTGCAATTTCGTGTATTGTTATGGGTGCTGGCATACCAACAACAGCAACATATATAATACTTGTAGCTGTTGCTGCTCCAGCACTTACACAGTTAAATATTGAGCCTTTGGTAGCACACTTTTTTGTTTTTTATTATGGAGTTTTAGCAGACATCACTCCACCTGTAGCTTTGGCAGCTTATGCTGCATCTGGTATTGCTAAATCCAATCCTTTTCAAACAGGAAATACTGCTTTTAGATTGGGTATAGCAAAAGCTCTTGTACCGTTTGTATTTGTTTTTTCACCTTCTTTACTTTTAATAACAGATGATTTTAATTTAATAACTTTATTAATAACCTTAGTAGGAGCAATGATTGGTATTGCTTTAATTGGTATCGCTTTTTCAGGCTATTGGTTCAAACCGTTATCAATTTTAGAAAGATGGGTTATAGGCATTGTTTCATTATTTTTTGTTGCTCCAGGAATAAAAACAATGATTTTTGGCTTTATTGTTATTAGTCCAATTTTCATTTTACAAATATTAAAAAAAACTTCTAAAAGTTAAGTTTAATAAATTATCCACCAGGACCAAGATCAGATGGTTTTATTTTTAAAATTTTCCATATCCCCGATGCTGAAGTTATAATTTTATCATTACATTTGAGCTCACAAAATAAAAATACCAGTGTATTAGTTTTTTTAAGAATTCTTGTAAAACCAGTAACTACATCACCCACTTTAGAGGCACCAATAAATTTTAGATCTAATGAAATAGTTACGCAAGGTGCATTTCCAGATGCTCTGTGAGCTGCAGTACCCGCTCCTGCATCAATTAAGGCTGATAAATAACCACCGTGAGTTATCCCAGCAGCATTTAAATGATTTTCATTAATTGTAGTTTTAAATTCATATTCTGTTTCAGAAATAGTTCTAAATAAAACACCACCATTGTGTTTCATAAAGCCAGGCTTAATACTTATTTGCTCAAATTCATTACTCATAGTTCTTTATAATACGAAAGTTAAAATTAATAAAATTATAAAAACAATTATAAAAAAATATATAACTGATTTTTGTAGCGATGATTTTAGTAGCCAATCTAACATTTTATTTTTCCTTTTTGGTGGACCGCCCAGAACTCGAATCTGGAATCTCCCGGTTCGTAGCCGAGCGCCTTATCCAATTTGGCCAGCGGTCCTTAATTAAATAATTTACCCAACATATCAAAGTTTTTGATGTAATTTAAGTTATAAAATATTATGCTGTATTATCAATGAGCAAAAAACCAAATGATGTAGTTATAACGGCAGCATTAAGAACGCCTATAGGCACATATAAAGGATCTTTAAAAGATCTTAGTGCTGATAAACTAGGTGCACTAGCTATTAAAGAATCTGTCTATAAATCAAAATTAAAATCTGATGATATTGATGAGGTGATTATGGGACATGTTCTCACTTCAGGATTAGGACAAAACCCAGCAAGACAAGCTTCTATTCATGCTGGAATTCCAGTTTCAAAACCAGCACATATAATTAATCAAGTATGTGGGTCTGGATTAAGATCTGTAATTTCAGGCTATCAATCTATTAAATTAGGAGAAAGTAAAATTATAGTTGCTGGTGGACAAGAAAATATGTCTAGAGCACCACATACAATTTTTTATCGAGAAAATAAAAAATTATCTGAAAATAAATTAGTTGATACGATGGTCAATGATGGACTAACAGACTCATTTAATAACTATCACATGGGTGTTACTGCAGAAAATGTAGCAGATAAGTACCAAATCTCTAGAGACGAACAAGATATGTTTGCATTAAATTCTCAAGAAAAAACTCAAAAAGCCATAAATGAAGATAAGTTTAAAAATGAGTTAATCAAATTAAGTATTAATACAGATGACAAAAATTTTATTTTTGAAAAAGATGAACATCCAAGAGGTAATGTAAACTTAGAAGATTTAAAAAAATTAAAGACTATTTTTAAAGAAAATGGAACAGTTACTGCAGGTAACTCATCAGGAATAAATGATGGAGCAGCAGCAACTATATTGATGTCTAGAGAAGAGGCTGAGCTAAGAGAAATAGAGCCATTAGCTAAAGTGGTATCCTGGGCATCCTGTGGTGTTGAGCCATCATTGATGGGGCTTGGTCCAATACCAGCTGTGAATATGGCTTTAAAAAAAGCTAGATGGAATATTGAAGATGTTGATTTATTTGAAATCAATGAAGCATTTGCAGCACAAAGTATTGCTGTAATTAGAGACCTTAAAATCCCTAAAGAAATTATAAATGTGAATGGTGGTGCAATTGCATTAGGACATCCGATTGGAGCCTCAGGAACTAGAATTTTAGTAACCCTTATTCACGAAATGGTAAGACAAGGTAAAAGTAAAGGTTGTGCCACTCTTTGTATTGGTGGTGGAATGGGAATAGCTATGTGTATTGAAAGAAATTAAAAGTTTATCTTTTAGTTATTTTAAAGTTTTTTGTTCAATAAAAATACAGGTGTGCATAAAAAAGCCTAATAGTGTGCTAAAATAATAAGAGATATACTTTTTTTTAGGTATATAAATCGATTTAAATAATGAGCGAAAAATTACTTGTTCCAGATATTGGTGAATTTGAAAAAGTTGAAGTTATTGAACTTTTAGTAAAGCCAGGAGATCAAATAAATTCAAATGACCCTGTTGTTACTATTGAAAGTGACAAATCTAGTGTCGAAATTCCATCAACAATTTCGGGAAAGATAGAATCTGTAAATGTTAAAGTGGGTGATAAAGTTTCCAAGGGTGATTTATTATTAAGTATTGAGTCTTCAAAAGAGAGCTCCCTCAGAAAAACCAATTCCCAAAGATACAGAAAGCATTATTAAACAAGCTGAATCAGTTTTAGAGAATGAAAAAAAAGAAGAAACTATTCAGCAAAATCCAGTTGAAGAAAAAAAACAAACAATAATTCAGGTTACAAATGATAATGATATTGATCCTTTAGAAACTCAAGATTGGTTAGAATCTTTGTCTGCAGTTGTTGCAAAAGATGGAAATCAAAGAGCTCATTTTTTGATAAAAGAATTAATTAATAAAGCTTATCGAGAAGGAGCAAACATTCCTTACACGCAGCACACTCCTTATATCAATACTATTCCACCAGAAGCAGAAGTTAAATCAAATGGTGATCAGAATATTGAAAGAAGAATTAGATCTTTAATTAGATGGAATGCAGCAGCCATGGTTGTTAGAGCAAATAAAAAATTTCCAGAATTGGGTGGCCATATAGGTACATTTGCATCAGCAGCAACACTTTATGATGTAGGTATGAATCATTTTTGGAGAGCCAAAAATAATAAATTTGGTGGAGATCTAGTTTATTTCCAAGGTCATAGTGCACCAGGTGTATATGCTAGAGCATTTCTAGAAGGCAGATTAAATGAAAAACAATTAGATAGTTTTAGACAAGAAGTAAAACCAGGTGGACTTTCTTCATACCCACACCCTTGGCTGATGCCAAAGTTTTGGCAGTTTCCAACTGTATCAATGGGTTTAGGACCTATGCTTGCAATTTATCAAGCAAGGTACATGAAGTATTTAATTAATAGAGGGTTAATTAAAGATGAAGGGAGAAAAGTCTGGGCATTTCTTGGTGATGGAGAGATGGATGAACCTGAGTCTTTAGGTGCAATAGGATTGGCTGCTAGAGAAAAGTTAGATAACTTAATATTTGTCGTAAACTGTAACCTTCAAAGGTTAGATGGACCTGTAAGAGGTAATGGAAAAATTATTCAAGAACTAGAAGGAAGCTTTAGAGGGGCTGGTTGGAATGTAATTAAAGTAATTTGGGGTTCTTATTGGGACTCTTTGATTGCTAATGACAAAACAGGTCATTTGGTTAAAGTTATGAATGAAACTGTAGATGGTGAATACCAAGCAATGAAAGCTAGAGATGGAGCTTATGTTAGAGAACGATTTTTTGGAAAATATCCAGAGACACAAGAGTTAGTTTCCAGTCTATCAGATAAAGATATTTGGAGATTAAATAGAGGTGGTCACGACCCTCATAAAGTTTATGCAGCATACGACCAGGCATCAAAAAACCAAGGAAGCCCAACAGTTATAATAGCAAAAACTATTAAAGGATATGGAATGGGTAAGACAGGAGAAAGTGTTAATACTACCCACCAAACTAAAAAATTAGATGTTGATGACTTGTTGTACTACAGAGATCGTTTTGATGTCCCATTAACAGATGAACAAGTAAAAAATGTTGAGTATTTTAAGCCTGATGAAAAATCATTAGAGATTAAATACATTAAAGAAAAGAGAATGAGACTTGGTGGTTTCTTACCTGAAAGAACAACATATTCAAAACCTATTAAAGCACCAGCAAAAGATATTTTTGATTTTATGAAAGTATCAACAGGTGAAAAAGAAATGTCTACAACCATGGCATTAGTTAGAATGTTTACAAATTTATTAAGAGACAAAAATATTTCACCAAGATTAGTTCCAATTATTCCTGATGAAGCAAGAACTTTTGGTATGGAAGGATTTTTTCAAAAAATAGGAATATATGCACACGAAGGTCAAAAGTATGAACCAGAAGATTCTGCTCAGTTAAGTTCTTATAGAGAAGAAAAAACTGGACAGGTTCTAGAAGAAGGAATTAATGAAGCTGGAGCAATGTCATCATGGATTGCTGCAGCAACATCCTACACTAATCATGATATTGAAATGATACCAATTTATATTTTTTATTCTATGTTTGGTTTTCAAAGAATAGGTGACCTTGCATGGGCAGGTGGAGATAGTCAGGCTAGAGGTTTTTTAATTGGAGCAACCGCAGGAAGAACTACTTTAGCAGGAGAAGGATTACAGCACCAAGATGGTCATAGTCATTTAATTGCATCGACAATTCCAAATTGTATTTCATATGATCCAACATTTCATTATGAGCTTGCTGTGATTTTTAGAGAAGGCTTGAGAAGAATGCATGAAAAAAATGAGAACGTTTTTTATTATATTACCACTATGAATGAAAATTATACACATCCAAGTATGCCAAAAGATAAAAATTGTGAAGAAGGAATTCTTAAAGGAATGTATAAAATTAAAGAATTTAATAGATATAAAAAAACTAAAATTCAACTTTTAGGCTCAGGTACAATATTGAGAGAGATGATGGCTGCTGCTGAAATTCTTCAAAATGAATACCAAATAGATAGTGAAATTTGGAGTGTTACTAGTTTTAATGAGTTGAGAAAAGATGGTATGGAAGTTGAAAGATATAATCTTTTAAATCCAGATAAAGACCAAAAAGTCTCATATGTAGAACAGTGTTTAGGAAAAACAGAAGGACCAATTTTGGCTGCTTCAGATTATATGAGAATGAATTCTGACCAAATTAGACCTTATACTGATAAAAGTTTTTATTCTTTAGGGACAGACGGTTATGGAAGAAGTGATACTAGAAAAAACCTTAGAAGATTTTTTGAAGTTGATAAAGAGCATATTGTTGCTTATGGATTAAGTGTACTAGCAAAAGAACAGCTAATAGCATCAAAATATGCAAAAGAAGCCATAAAGAAGTATAATATTGATGGCAACAAACCAATGCCAACGAAACTATAAGATGTCAGATCAAGAGATAAAGGTTCCAAATATTGGGGAATTTAAAAATGTTGAGGTAATTGAAGTGTTGGTTTCGAATGGCCAATCAGTATCAAAAAATGACCCACTTATTACAATTGAAAGCGATAAGTCTAGTGTTGAAATTCCATCTTCTTTCGAGGGGAAGATTAAATCAGTAAATGTTAAGGTAGGAGATAAAATTTCAGAGGGAGATACAATATTAATTTTAGAAAATAGTGAAATAATCAAAGAAGATATTCAAGAGCAGCCTAAAGTTGAAAATGAAGAGGCAAAATCTCAAACTAAGAAAGAAACAATAGTTAATGATGTACCAAAACAAGATTTCGTAGAAAAAAATATTTCAGGGGTTTCTGCGGCAAGTCCTAAAGTACGTAAATTTGCAAGAGAACTTGGTATAGATATAAACCAAATTAATGGAAGTAAAAGACTAGGAAGAGTTGTGGAGAGTGATGTAAAAAGTTTTATATCTTCTAAAATCAACAAACAATCTGAAATAAAAGAAGATCAACCAAAAAAAATTAAAAGTGAGTTTTCTCATTCAGATTTTGGAGAAGTTGAGGTTAAGGATATGCCAAGAGTTAAAAAATTGGCATCAACTTATTTAGTAAATTCTTGGACAACAATACCACATGTAACCAATCACGATGAGTTAGATATAACTGAAATGGATGAATTTAGAAGCTCTCTAACAGACATGTATACAGGTGAGAAAAAAAAAATAACTCCATTAGCATTTATAGTTAAAGCTTTAGTTTCATCTTTAAAGAAATTTCCAAGCTTTAATTCATCGATTGATGACATTGAGAATGGAAAAATTACTATGAAAAATTACTTTCATATTGGGATTGCAGTAGATACACCACATGGTCTAATGGTGCCTAAAATAAGAAATGCTGATAATAAAAATATTAGCTATATAAGCAGTGAATTAAAAACTGTCAGTGAACAGTGTAGAAATTTAAAGATAGATAAAAAAGAATTTTTTGGTGGATCTATGACAATTACTAGTCTTGGAGGTATTGGTGGTTCATTTTTTACACCAATTATAAATTTTCCTGAAGTTGCAATTTTAGGAGTTGGAAAATCACAAAAAAAACAAATTTTTATTAATGGTAAATTTCAAACAAGAACTATGCTTCCAATTTCGTTATCTTATGATCATAGAATAATTGATGGTGCTGAAGCTGCTAGATTTAATAACGATCTAAAAGAAAATTTAGGTAAAAATTTTGCATATAAATTAGCTATATAAAATTTTATGTCAAAAACAGCATCATTATTTAGCGCATTACTTTGCACATTAATTTGGGGAACAACTTTTATTGCTCAAGATACAGGGATGGATGATATTGGACCCTTTACTTTTAATGCTGTTAGGTTTTTTGTTGGGTTTTTAGCAGTAGCACCTTTAGCTTTTCTTTTTGAAAGAAAAAAATTTTCAAAATCAATAAAGAAAGATAAAAAAACATTCATTAACTTAATAATTTTAATAGGCCTATCCTTATTTTTAGGATCAGCCTTACAGCAAGTTGCTCTACTCTACACAGATGTTGCTAATGCAGCTTTTTTTACTATTTTTTATGTGCCGATGGTCCCATTCATCATTTTTTTTATGTATAAAAAACCAATACATTGGAGTATTTGGCCTTCAGTTTTCCTCTGTGTGATGGGGGGCTATCTATTAACTAATTTTTATAGTGCAACTGTTAGAATTGGTGACACCCTTGTAATAATGGGTGCTTTTTTTTGGAGCACACACATTATTTTTACTGGCAAGATTATAGAGAACTATAATCTTCCATTAACAATTGGTGCAATTCAAACTTTAATAGTTGCTTTTTTATCTTTAGTTATAGGACTGATTTTTGAAGATTTTATTTGGTCAAATATACTTAAAGAAAAATTTCAAATTCTATATGCTGGAGTTTTATCTGGAGGTCTTGCTTTTGTACTTCAAATATATGCACAAAAAAATATTTCCCCTGCTCCATCAGCAATAATTTTTTCTTTAGAGGGAGTTTTTGCAACAATTGCTGCTTGGGTTTTGCTAGATCAAATTTTAGATATAAATAATTTATTTGGATGTTTGTTTATCTTATTTGGAGTTTTATTTTCTCAACTAGTACCAATATTCAAAAAAAATTAATTGTATATTATTATAAATAAAATTATTGAAATAATTATTCTATAAATCACAAACACATTTAAAGAAAATTTGTTTATGTACTCTAAAAAAAACTTAACAGTAAAATAAGAAAATAAAAAAGAAAGAGTAATTGATATTAGTATAAGATAATTGAATTCAAAACTTTGTCCAACAGCATTTTTTAATTGAAGCACACTTGCTCCTGCTATAGCAGGTATAGCCAAGAAAAAAGATATTTTACTTGAGTCAAATCTATTAAACCTAAAAAGTCTTGCAGCTGTTATTGTAATTCCTGCCCTACTAACACCTGGTATTAAAGCAAGTATTTGAAATAAACCAATATATAATATTGTTTTAAAATTTAAGTTAGATGATATTTTTTTATCAAATTTACTTTTGTCTGCCAGATATAAAATAATTCCAAAAATTAACGTTGTCCAAGCAATTACCTTTAAATTATCTTCTAATAAATTAATTATACCTGTTGTACTTATTATGTATCCAGCTATTACAAGTGGTATAGATCCAATAATTACTAAAGATAATAATTTTTGATTATTTTTAAGATCTAGTAATTCTCTTCTAAAGTAAAACATGATTGCTAATAAAGAGCCCAGGTGAAGACTAACATCAATCATTAGTGAGTTAGAATTAAATTCAAAAATTACCTGAACAATATTCAAATGAGCTGAAGAGCTTATAGGCAAAAATTCTGATATACCCTGAACTATTGATAGGATTATAATTTCAATTATATTTGAGAGCATTTAAAGCTTCGTAACTTAAAAATTCTTTAATTTAAACAATTCCATTTGAACATATTAGGTATGCATAAGTTGTAATATTCATATATAATACTAATTATTTTAAATTTAAGGTCATATATATTGACCTTGTTTGTCTTTTATTAACAAAAAGCATAATATATGCTTTATTAATTAAAGGGTAAATATGTCAGAAAAAATGCTTAAATTTGTTAAAATAGGTCAACAAACTCCACCTAAAAGAGAAGTTGGTAATAGAAAAGAAGATTTTAATGAAATTTATAAAGAATTTATTAATGATAAGGCTAGCGAACAATCTAGTAGATGTTCTCAATGTGGAGTTCCTTTTTGTCAAGTACATTGCCCATTAAGTAACAATATTCCTGATTGGTTAAAATTAACTGCAGAAGGAAGGTTAAAAGAAGCATACGAATTATCACAAAGCACAAACAACATGCCAGAAGTGTGTGGAAGAATATGTCCCCAAGATAGATTGTGTGAAGGAAATTGTGTAATCGAACAGTCTGGACATGGAACAGTAACCATAGGTTCAGTTGAGAAATATATTACTGATAATGCATGGGAACAAGGTTGGGTAAAGCCTATAAAAGTTAAAAATGAAAAAAGTCAAAATATTGGAATTATAGGAGCAGGTCCAGCAGGATTAGCTGCAGCAGAACAACTTCGTAAGTTAGGGTATCAAATCACAGTATATGACCGATATGATAGAGCTGGTGGTTTAATGATTTATGGGATCCCAAATTTTAAGTTAGAAAAATTTGTTGTAGAAAGAAGAACTAAATTATTAGAAGAGGGTGGAATTAAATTTGTTCAAAACTTTGAAGTTGGAAAAGATGCTACTTTAGAGCAGTTAAGAAAAAAACATGATGCTCTATTAATTGCAACAGGAGTTTACAAAGCACGTGAAATAGATCTACCAGGAAAAGATTTAGGAAATATTTTTCCAGCAATGGAATTTTTAACAGCTTCAAATAAAAAAGGACTAGGAGATAAGGTAGAATTATTTGATGATGGAACTTTAAATGCTGAAGGAAAAAATATTGTTGTAATTGGAGGAGGTGATACAGCAATGGACTGTGTTAGAACCTCAATCAGACAAAAAGCAAAATCAGTGAAGTGCCTGTACAGAAGAGATAAAGAAAATATGCCTGGATCTGCTAGAGAAGTGGCTAATGCAGAAGAAGAAGGAGTAGAGTTTGTATGGCTATCTAGTCCTAAAGAATTTATTGGAACAAATAAAGTTGAAGGTTTGATGGTAGATAAAATTAAACTTGGTGAACCAGATGATAGTGGTAGACGTAAACCAGAAATTCAAAATAATTCTCACTTTAATATTAAAGCAGACATAGTAATTAAAGCTCTTGGGTTTGACCCTGAAAATTTACCAAGACTATTTGGATCTGAAGATCTGCAAGTTACTAAATGGGGAACATTAAAAACTGATTTTGATACAATGGAAACAAATTTACCAGGTGTTTTTGCTGCAGGAGATATTATTAGAGGAGCATCTTTAGTTGTTTGGGCTATAAAAGATGGAAGAGACGTAGCAATATCAATAAAAAGTTTTTTAGAAAGCAAAGAGCTTAGTGAAGAAAAGGTTGCTTAATGAAAAATTATAAAAAGAACCTTAAAATTCTTGAAGATGGTCATGTTTATTCAAAAGACATGGAGCACGATGCTTGTGGAGTAGGATTAATTGCTTCTACAGAGGGTAAAAAATCAAGAAAAGTAGTTGAATATGGAATTAATGCCTTAAAAGCGGTTTGGCACAGAGGAGCTGTTGATGCTGATGGAAAAACAGGTGATGGAGCTGGAATTCATTTAGAAATTCCTTCAGATTTTTTTGCTGAAAAAATAGAAATTACAGGTCACGACCATGATGGTTCAGAAATTTGTGTGGGTATGATTTTTTTACCAAGAAATAATTATCAAGCACAAGAAAATGCAAGAACTTTAGTTGAAAGTGAATTAACAAAAAGTAATTTTAGTATTTATGGATGGAGACAAGTTCCAGTAAATCCAAAAGTTTTAGGTGAAAAAGCAAATCTTACGAGACCAGAAATTACTCAAGTATTATTCAAACATAATAATAAAGATTTAACAGAAAAAGAATTAGAAAGAAAAATTTATGAATCTAGAAGAAAAATTGAAAAAGAAGCTATTAAAGATGCGATAGAAGGTTTTTATATTTGCTCACTAAGTTCTAAGTCAGTTATTTATAAGGGAATGTTTTTAGCAGAGTCTATTGCAGATTTTTATTTAGATTTAAAGGATGAGAGGTTTATATCTCGATTTGCAATATTCCATCAAAGATTTTCAACAAACACAGCACCAAGTTGGGATCTGGCACAACCTTTTAGAGCATTAGCTCATAATGGAGAAATAAATACACTAAAGGGAAATAAAAACTGGATGAAAGTTCATGAGCAAGAAATGGACAGCCCTTTATTTGATGATATGGAAAATTTAAAACCAGTTATACAGCCAGGATCATCAGACTCTGCTGCATTAGATAGTGTTTTTGAACTTTTAAATATTTCTGGCCAATCAGCACCACTCGCAAAATTAATGTTAATTCCAGATGCCTGGTCTAAAAAAAGTCAAACATTATCAAAAGATCACCAACAACTATTTAATTTTTTAAATAGCACAATGGAGCCATGGGATGGACCAGCTGCTATTGCAGCTACCGATAATGAGTGGGCTATAGTAGCTGCTGATAGAAATGGGTTGCGCCCGATGAGATATACTATTTCAAAAGATAAAATACTATGTGCAGGGTCAGAAACAGGAATGGTTGAAATTGATGAAAAACAAATTCTCAAAAAGGGAAGGTTAGGACCTGGAGAAATTCTTGGGGTAAGAATAGCAAAAGGTAAAGTGTTTTCTAATGTTGAGATAAAAGACTATCTAGCAAAAGAGTTTAAACATTTTAATAATCAAATAATTGATTTAGAAAAAAAATTTCCAATAAAAAATGAAAAATTTACTTTTTCAGGTGATGAACTTAAAAAAAGACAGCATACTTTTGGTTATAGTTTAGAAGATTTAGAGCTTATTCTACATCCTATGGCAGAGGATGCAAAAGAAGCCATTGGTTCAATGGGTGATGATACTCCACTTGCAGTGTTATCTGACCGTTATAGGCCACTTTATCACTTCTTTAGACAAAATTTTAGTCAAGTTACAAACCCACCAATTGATTCTTTAAGAGAAAACAAGGTTATGAGTTTAAAAACTCGTTTTGGTAATCTTGGAAATATTTTAGATTTTAGTAATTTAACGGAAGAAAATATATATGTTTTAGATAGCCCCATTTTATCAAACTCTCAATTAGAAAAATTCATTAATTTTTTTGGTCAAAAATCAATAACTATTGACTGTACTTTTGATAAAAGTGAAAATCTTGAAACCTCTATTGAGAGAATTAAAAAAGATTCTGAAATTGCAGTTAGGCAGGGTCTTACTCAATTAGTCTTAAGTGATAAAAATACTTCTGAAGAAAGATTGCCCATTCCAATGCTATTAAGTGTTGGTGCAATAAATACACATCTCATTAAAAAAAAACTAAGAGGCTATGCTTCAATTAATGCTCAAACTGGAGAAGCATTAGATACACATTCATTTGCAACACTCATAGGTGTTGGGGCTACAACAGTTAATCCTTATTTAGCATTGGATAGCTTATACCAGAGATTTGAAAAGAAATTATTTGGAAAGTTTGGGTACGATGAGTGCATAGAGAGATATGTACAGTCAGTAAATTATGGTCTTTTAAAAATAATGTCAAAAATGGGAATTTCAGTCATAAGCTCCTATAGAGGTGGATGTAATTTTGAAACAGTTGGCTTAAGTAGAACAGTAGCATCAGAATATTTTCCAGGAATTTTATCAAAAATTTCAGGTATAGGCTTAAATGGAATAGAAAAAAAATTAAGAACTATTCACAAAGAAGCATTTGAAGGTACAGATACAGTTTTACCAATTGGAGGAATTTATAGGTACAGAAAAAATGGTGAAGTACACCAATATCAAGGTAAGCTTATTCATCTTTTGCAGAGTGCAGTTTCTTCAAATTCTTTTGAAGCTTATAAAAAATACACAAAAGGTATTTATAATCTTCCACCTATACATCTTAGAGATCTAATTGGATTTAGAGAAAAAAATTTAAATCCTTCTTTAGATATTACAGAAGTAGAACCAATTGAAAATATTTTAACAAGATTTGGAAGTGGAAGTATGTCTCATGGTGCATTATCGAAAGAAGCACACGAAACTTTAGCTATAGGAATGAATAGAATTAAAGGAGCCTCTTGTAGTGGTGAAGGTGGTGAAGATGAAAAAAGATTTACTAAGATGAAAAATGGAGATAGTGCTAATTCTAGAGTTAAACAAATAGCTTCAGCAAGATTTGGAGTAACACTCAAATACCTTAATAACTGTAACGAAATAGAGATTAAAATTGCACAAGGAGCAAAACCTGGTGAAGGTGGCCAGTTACCAGGGTTTAAAGTTACAGAAGAAATTGCTAAGTTAAGACATTCAACACCAGGTGTAACTTTAATCTCACCACCACCTCACCATGATATTTATTCCATTGAGGATTTGGCACAATTAATTTACGACCTTAAGCAAGCAAATCCAAAAGCAAGAGTGGGGGTAAAATTAGTAGCATCATCTGGCATAGGAACAATTGCAGCTGGTGTGGCTAAAGCTAAAGCAGATATAATTCTGATTTCTGGACATAATGGAGGAACAGGAGCAACACCACAAACAAGTGTTAAATATGTTGGGATACCCTGGGAGATGGGTTTGACTGAAGCTAATCAAGTTTTAACTTTAAATAATTTGAGACATAAAGTTACTCTAAGAACTGATGGGGGAATTAAAACAGGAAGAGACGTTGTTATTGCAGCCATGATGGGTGCTGAGGAATATGGGGTAGCAACGACTGCATTAGTAGCTATGGGATGTATAATGGTTCGACAGTGTCACTCAAACACGTGTCCAGTCGGAGTTTGTACTCAAGATGAAAAATTAAGAGAAAAATTTTCTGGCACACCAGAAAAAGTAGTTAACTTATTTAAATTTATTGCAGAAGAAGTGAGAGAAATCCTAGCCGAGATAGGTTTTAAATCTATGAATGAGATAATTGGTAGAACTGATTTATTAAGACAAGTGAGTAAAGCCTCACCAAACTTAGATGATTTAGATTTAAATCCTTTATTTGTTCAAACAGATCCTGGAGAAAATACAAGATACTGTAAAGTTCCAGAAATAAATTCTGTTCCAGATACTTTAGATCAAGAAATTCTACCTGAAATCAAAGATCAAATTGGAAAAGTAAAAATTATTGAAAAAGAGTATATTATTAAAAATACTCATAGAACTGTTGGTACAAGAATTTCTAATCATCTTTATGAGAAATATGGTTCTGAAAAATTAGAAGATAACTTTTTATCTCTAAAATTTAAAGGTTCAGCAGGGCAGTCTTTTGGAGCATTTGGAATAAAGGGCTTAAAACTTATTTTAAAAGGTGATGCTAATGACTATGTTGGTAAAGGTTTATCAGGTGCAACTGTGGTAGTTAAACTTCCAGATGAAAGTAATTTAATTTCACAAGAAAATACAATAATTGGAAATACAGTTTTATATGGAGCAACATCTGGAAAGCTATTTGCAGCAGGTCAAGCTGGGGAAAGATATGCAGTGAGAAATTCAGGATCAATTTCAGTTATCGAAGGTTGTGACTCAAATGCTTGTGAATATATGACTGGTGGTACAGTTGTAGTTTTGGGAGATGTAGGAGATAATTTTGGAGCTGGAATGACAGGTGGAATGGCCTTTATTTATGACATAAATAAGAAATTCGACAAAAAAGTAAACCCAGAAACTGTAGTATGGCAAACACCAGAAACAGATTATTGGATAACTTATTTAAAAAATCTAGTCCAAGAGCACTATGAGGAGACAAATTCAGACTTTTCTAAAAAAATAATAGAAAATTTTGATAAAGAAATTTCTAATTTTATCCAGGTTTGCCCAAAAGAAATGATTGATAAACTAAAAAATCCCATAAGCTTAAACTCTATTATAAAAGAAGTAAGTTAATATGAAGGAGATAAATATTTTTTGTTTTGGCTTTGGCCAAGTAGCAAAAAACTTTATAAAAAAACTTAACACTGAAAAATATAATATTAACTTATCAATAACATCAAGAAGTGGGTCTTCAAAAGAAACTTTTAAGGGCATTATTTATGAGAGTTATTTATTTAACAGTGAGAAATTTGATCAAAACCTAGTAGTAAAATTAAAAGAAGCAGA
>FUWD012867368.1_pt1 | contig 19227 bp, 20 predicted proteins | sample 1063281 | NCBI WGS metagenome assembly FUWD01 (sample SAMEA79048168, study PRJEB19326) | metagenome | biome: marine | reverse complement strand
CTTTCAATTTTAAGTAGCAGAAAATAAAGATTTGTTCAAATCGGACCATGTATATACATATTCATCTGGAAATATTTTTTGTAAGTTGTTTTTGTGAATTTCAATATTTTTTGGATCGATAAAAAAAATTCTAAAAATCTTTTATTTTCATCATGATTAAATAAATTTTCTAAAGAAGATAAATTTATGTAAGCAACATTTTCGTTAAAGTCAGCTAAGCCACTGTCAAATATAGATGATATTTCAAAAGTTTCTTGTTTAGGAAGTGTCCCTACTATAGTTTGAACTCCGGAAGGAGACAAGATCGTAACTTTGTCACCAATATCCAAATTAAAGTTAAAACTTAATTCTTTTCCTATGGATATTGATTTTTCTATTAAATTTTTGGAACCCTCAAAGTATTCATTTAATACGATATCTAAATTTTTAAAATCTTTATTTAAATAACCCTTTAGCAATAATCCTTTAGTTAGAGTTTTGTTTAAAAGCACTCCTTCACCATCGTTACTAGTCACAACATTTTTTATTGTTTTTTCTATTTGGTGATTTATATAACTATTCTCGATTAATTTATTGGAATAAGGTTTAACAACAGCATGTGCATTAAAACCGACAATTTTATCAATTAATTCAGTTCTAAAACCATTCATCACTGACATTACAATTATTAAAACTGCAACACCAAGAGAAATACCAATAAAAGAAAAGATTGATATTACATTTATAAAACCATCTTTTTTTCTTGTTTTAAGAAATCTAAAAGTTACTTCTTTTTCTAACTGTGAGATCAATTTGATTTTAATTTATTAATTTGATTGGTTATTTCTTCAATTGTAAGTTTTTGGGTTTCTTTACCAATTTCTTTAAACTCAAAAAGATCGCCTTCACTTTTTTTACCAATTATTAACTGAAATGGAATTCCTATTAAATTAAATTTTTTAATTTTTGCTGAAATATTTTCATCGGTATCATCTATAATAGGATCAACTTTATTTGATTTTAAATAATCTAATATTTTGTTCGATTTCTCTAAATTTGATGAATCATTTTTATTTATAATTGGAATTATTGCGCAATCATAAGGAGATACAGATAAAGGCCATTTCATAATTTCATTTTTATCGTCATATTTTGCTTCAATTATGGCACCGACTAATCTCGATACACCTATTCCATAAGACCCCATTTTTACAAATTCTTTTTTTCCTTGAAAATCAACAGAAGCATTCATTGGTTTTGAATATTTGTCACCAAAATAGAATATGTGACCCACCTCAATTCCTTTTGTGTTTAATCTGAATTCTTCCGGAACTTTTTGTTCAAATTCATTTTTGTTAAATTTTTCATCTGTAACTGAATAGAAGTTTTCATATTCATTTCTAAGTTTTTTTAATGAATTTTTATCAAGAATTGTTGAATTGCTGTCGACTTCAAAAATTCTTTTATCTGTATAAATTTTACTTTCCCCTGTATCAGCTAAAATTATAAACTCATGAGATAAATTTCCACCAATAGGTCCTGTGTCGGCTGCCATTGGAATTGCAGATAAATCTAATCTTTTAAATGTTCTTAAATAAGATAGGAAAAATTTATTATAAGAAAAAGAAGCATCATCATCATTTAAATCAAAGGAATAAGCATCTTTCATATAGAACTCTCTACATCTCATAATTCCAAAACGTGGTCTGAGCTCATCTCTAAATTTCCATTGAATATGATACAAAAGTTGAGGTAAAGATTTGTATGATTTAATACTAGATCTAAATATTTCTGTAACTAGCTCTTCATTGGTTGGACCATAAAGCATTTCTCTATTTTGGCGATCTTTGATTCTTAACATTTCTTCACCATAATCTTCATATCGACCGCTTTCTTTCCAAATTTCACTTGATTGTATTGTTGGCATCAACATTTCTTGAACGCCAATTCTATCTTGTTCTTCTCTAACTATTTGCTCGATTTTTTTCATAACTTTAAATCCTAGAGGCAGCCAAGAATAAATTCCGGATGATGATTGTTTTATCATACCTACTCTCAACATAAGTTGGTGTGATTTTATTTTAGCCTCAGCAGGATTATTTTTTAAAATCGGTATAAATGCTTTTGAAAAGTACATCTGATCAATAAATTCCTCAAATTTAAATATTTATAATTAGTTAACAAATATATAATTATATAAATAATTGAAGTATAGCAATGTTCAATTAAATTCTCACTAGGTTGATATTTGTTAATGGTTTTTTTCCAGTTTTCTTTTTTGTAAACTTCCTACATGTAATTTTTAGAGCATCAATCAAATTTATTTCATGATTTTTGTTATTTAGAGAAAATGTTTTAATTGTTTTTTCGATTTGTTCTTCAAGACCATATTGAAACTCTTCTTTTTCAATAATGGGAAGGCCTTTAAAAGTTAATACTGGTCTATTGTGCATATTTCCCTTTGGTGTTATTAAAATTGTAACCTCTATAAAACCGTTAACAGATATATTTTTTCTTTCTTTTATTGATTGAGAATCTTCCTCAACACTGATAGATCCATCAAGATAAAGTCTCCCATTTGGAGCCTTGTCATACACTTCTGGCTTATCTCCTGGATAAAGTCTAACAATATCACCATTTTCGACTTTAATTGGATAAGGCACTTGCATTTCTTTAGCAAAATTTATGTGTTCAAGCATATGTCTATGTTCACCATGCACCGGTATTACAGATCTGGGTTTAATCCAATTGTACATATCTCTTAAATCTTCACGATTGGGATGACCTGATACATGTATAAATTCATTTTCTTCTGAAATAACCTCAATACCTTCTTTGACTAATTCATTATGTAATTTATATAATTTTTTTTCATTTCCAGGTATAATTTTAGAAGAAAATATAACAGCATCATTTTTTTCAATAAAAACATCAGGATGTGAATAATTTGAAATTCTTTTCATTGCACCCATGGGTTCACCTTGGCTGCCAGTGCATAAATAAATTATTTTCTCACGAGCAAATTTTTTTGCTTCTCTGGCGTCAATTGGTTCGATTATATTTTTAAGGTAACCGCATTGTTTTGCTGCTTTGTAAATTCTATGCATTGATCTTCCTACTAATGAGATTTGTCTTCCAACTTTTTTTGCACAGTAAAATACTGTTTCCATTCGCGCTACATTAGAAGAGAATGAAGTAATAATAATTCTTTTTTTAAGTCTTTGCATGACATTCAGCATATTTTTTCGAACATCTAATTCTGAACCTGCTCTTCCTGCACTAAATACATTGGTCGAGTCACAGATCATTGCTATTACACCTTCTTCACCTATTTGTTTTAATCTTTTAGAATTAATGTTTTCTCCGATTAATGGATCTGGATCACATTTCCAATCTCCTGTGTGTAAAATATTTCCCACGGGAGTTTCAATTTTAAGACCGTTGGGTTCTAATATTGAATGAGTTAAAGTTACAAATTCAATTTTAAATGGTTTTAATTTAAGTGTGCTATTTAATTTAATTATTTTTAAATAACCTGAAATATCTATTTTTTTTCTTTAAATTTTTCTATAATTAATGCTGAAGTAAATGGTGTAGCAAATATTTTACATTTAAGTTTTGGCCAAATATGAGATATAGCGCCAATATGATCTTCATGCCCGTGTGTTAATATTATTCCAAGTAAATCTTCTTTTTTATCAATTATAAATCCTGGGTCTGGATAAATTAAATCGACTCCAGGTACAGCATCATCAGCAAAAGTTACGCCTATATCAACAATTATCCATTTTTGATTATCTGGTTTTCCGTATGCGAACAAATTCATGTTCATTCCAATTTCTCCAGAACCACCTAATGGACAAAATATTAATTCTTCTTTCATTATTTATGATTTGATAGCTACTTTCAAAATACCATTAATTGTTAAATCTTTTTTAATAATTGCTTTTCTCTTAATTGAATTCTTGAATAAGTGAGCCAAACCACCTGTAAGAATTATCTTAAAAGATTTACCGGTTTGTTTAATAATCAATTTAATTATATTGTCAATTAATCCTGAATATCCATGATAAAAACCCGATCTAATAGCTGTGTTAGTACTTTTTCCTATAACGTTCTTTATTTTTTCAAGTTTTGTATTTTGAATTAAAGAAGCCCTATCTACAAGATTGTTAAGAGATAATTGCACACCTGGAGCAAGAATACCACCAATATACTGATTTTTTATTATCACATCAAAATTTGTTGCTGTTCCAAAGTCGATAACAATAAAGTTATTTTTATTATCAATTGCTGAAATTGCATTTGCCAATCTATCAGATCCAATTTGATTTCTATTTACTTTAATTTTAACAAATTTATTCAAATTACAATTTTTAAGTTCTAAGCAACGTATTGTTATAATTTTTTTTAAAATTTTTTTGATAAGCTTAAATAATTTTGGAACGACCGAACTAAATAAAATAGTATCTATTTTATTTTTATATTTCTTCAGAAATTTTAAATTATTGTAAAGATATTTTTTATTCAAAGATGATGTGGGGAAATTAATTTTTTTAACTGATATTAGCTTAGAATTAAATAAACAAATTTTAATATTGGTGTTACCTATATCTCCAATTAAATACATATTATTTATTTTTTAAAAAAATTTATATTTTTTTCGTACTTTAAATTTATTTCTTTAAAGAGTTTTATTTTATTAATTTTTTTTTTACTATAGTTATTTAAGTAAGTAGTTTCATATTTATTTACATTTGGACTATTAAATATGTTTATTCCAATCCCTACTATTAAAAATTTTATATTATTTTTAAAAATTATTTCTTGTAAAATTCCACATACTTTTTTTTTATCAATTAAGATATCATTTGGTAATTTAATACTAACTTTAGATTTTACTTTTTTTGATATAATTTTTTTTATGATTGCAATATTTAGTTTGGTTATTTTTTTTAAAGATAGTTTATTGTTAATTTCAAAAAAAGGGACATAAACAAATTGCCTTTTCTAGATATCCATTTATTGACGTGCCGTCCTCTACCTTTGCTCTGACATTCCGTCAAAATTGCACCTTTTTTGTAACCTTTATTAATTAGTCTTATTGCGGTGTTATTGGTGCTTTGAACTTTTTTATATAAATACTTTTTTAACTTCATTAAATAATATTTATTTTAGAAACAATCTCAGTTAATCCATTTGGATAAATGAAATAGATCAGAATAAATATTGTAGATACAGCAAGTGTAACCTTTAAACCTAAATGATGATTGGTTTCATATTTTTCTTTTTCAGGATCAAAATAAATTATTTTTATAATTCTTATATAATAAAAGGCAGCAACTACGGTCGATAATAATCCAATTATAGCTAAAAAATACATCGATTCTTCTATAACTGCCATGAAGATATAAAATTTTGCAAAAAAACCTGCTAATGGTGGTATTCCTGCTAGAGAAAAAAGAATAATTAATAGAGAAAATGCTAATAATGGATGGTTTTTTGATAAACCTGACAGGTCATCAATTTTTTCATAGTATTTCTCATTTCTTCTAAGCATAAATAAACAACTAAAAAAAGCTAAGTTCATTACTAAATATATAGATATGTAGATTATAGAGCTTTGAATTCCTTGATTGGTTTCTGTTGATAAACCGGCAAGAGCATAACCCATATGGCCAATTGAACTATAAGCGACTAATCTTTTTAAATTTTTTTGACCAATGGCAGCAACTGCACCAAAAAGCATTGATGCAATTGATAAAAACACTATAATCATTTGCCATTGTTCGCTCATATTAGCAAATGGAATATATAAAAATCTAATAAACACTGTTAATGCAGCAATTTTAGGAAGAATTGCAAAAATTATAGTTACTGATGTTGGTGATCCTTGATAAACATCCGGTGCCCACATATGAAATGGCACTGCAGAAATTTTAAATGCAAGTCCAGCTAAAATAAAGACAATTGCAAAAGTTAAACCATATTGTGATTCTTTTGAATTATTTAGTATTTCATTAAAATTTGTAGTTTCAGCAAATCCATAAACCAAAGAACATCCATACAATAGTAAGCCAGAAGAAAGTGCACTTAGAGTAAAATATTTTAATCCTGATTCAGTAGATAATAAATTGTCTCTGTTAAATGATGCTAAAACATAAAGAGCTAAAGATTGAAGTTCTAGGCCCATATAAAAAACAATCAAATCGTTAGAACTAATCATCACAATCATTCCAAGGATTGAGCTTAATATTAGAACAGGATATTCTATTTTGTTTAACTTATTAATTTGCAAATACTTTGAAGTAGTTAACATTACAAAAATTCCTGAGCCAACAACTAAAAGCTTCATGAGAGTTGCTAATTTATCAATTTTATAACTTCCATTAAATATAGAGGTATCGGATATTGAACTTAGGTTATATATAAGTGATAATAATACTATTAGACTTATAGTTGATAAATTGTAAACTAAAGAAGAACTATTTTTTTTAAAAACTCCAATCATCAATAAAAACATTATCGCAGTGGAAATAAATATTTCAGGTAAAATTAAGTTTAAATTTTCCATTAGTTTTTATATGCAAGATTATTGGTTATATTTAAATTGTACATATCTAAAACATTTTCTACAGAAGCTTCTATAGAATTCATCAATGGTTCTGGATAAAAGCCAAAGAAAATAATTGGTATAACTAAGCTAAACAAAATTAATATTTCAAACCTTTTTAAATCGAGCATGGATTTTAAGTCTTCATTAACAATTTCACCAAAAATTATTCTTTTGTATAGCCATAACATATATGCGGCTCCTAAGATGACACCTAGACTAGCTATGGTTGCAACTAAAAAGTTTTTCTTAAATGTCCCCATTAAAACTAAAAATTCACCAACAAACCCACTAGTACCAGGTAATCCGATAGCAGCTAATGTGAATACCATAAATACTATTGCATAACGTGGCATGATCGATACTAATCCACCATATTTACTTATTAATCTTGTATGATGTCGTTCATAAACAACTCCAACGCATAAAAATAGTGCTGCTGATACAAGACCATGGCTTATCATTTGAAAAATACTTCCTTCGATACCTTGTTCGGTCATTGTAAAAATGCCAAGAGTAACAAAACCCATATGAGCAACAGATGAGTAGGCTATTAGTTTCTTCATGTCTTCCTGCATCAATGCAACTAAAGAGGTGTAAACAATCGCTATCAAACTTAAGGTATAAATTAGAGGAACAAAGTATTCTGAGGCTATTGGGAATAAACCTAGAGAAAATCTAATAAAACCATATCCGGCCATTTTAAGGAGAATAGCAGCTAATAAAACCGATCCAGCAGTAGGAGCTTCAACGTGCGCATCTGGTAACCATGTATGAACAGGCCACATAGGTGTCTTTACTGCAAATGAGCTAAAAAATGCTAACCATAATAAATTTTGATATTTAGCATCAATTCCAATTTCGAATAATCTCTCAACATCTGTGGTACCAGCAATCCAATAAATAGATATGATTGCAATCAGCATTAAAACTGATCCCAACAATGTATATAAAAAGAATTTAAATGCAGAATAAACTCTTCTTTGACCTCCCCATATACCAATAATCAAAAACATAGGAATTAAACCTGCTTCAAAAAATAAATAAAAGACAACTAAATCAAGAGAACAGAAAACTCCCAACATGAAAGTTTCCATTATCAATATAGCAATTAAAAATTCTTTAAGTTTGTGTTTGATTGTTTCATTCACAGAAATAATACAAATAGGTGTAATAAATGTTGTTAAGATAATAAATAAAATTGATATTCCATCCACACCAACTTTATAGTTTACAAAACCAGCTAACCATTCTCTATTTTCTAAAAATTGAAAATCTACAGATGTTTTGTCAAATATATACCAAAGATACAAAGATAATAAAAAATTTGCTAATGATATAAATAACGCAACATATTTGCTGCTTTGATATTTATCATTTGAAGATTTAGCAAATAAAATAAAGATAGCACCAATTGTAGGCAATAATATTAAAGATGATAAAATAGGAAAATTCATTAGTTTAATATTAATAAAGTTAATAATATAGAAAATCCAATAAGTATTACGAAAGCATATTGATAGATAAATCCACTTTGAAATTTAACAGCTCTAATAGAAAAATTTTTAATTAACTGAGATATTCCATCAGGTCCAAATCTATCAATAATTGATTCATCAATTTTTTTCCATAAAAAATGACCTATTCTTTTAGAAGGACTTACAAAAATGTAATCATAAAGCTCATCAAAGTACCATTTGTTTTTCAAAAATAGATAGAGTGGTCTATTCATTCTGACCAATTCTTCAACTACTCTTTTATTTATAATAAATAAATAAAATGAAATTGGTATTGATATTATTACAAGTGCTGGAGTTAAAAATAAAAACCAAGTTGGCGGATGTTTTATACTTAACGGTTCTAAAAACTTGATAGAACTACCCCAAAAATCGTAAGACATTTCATGTCCGATAAACAGTCCTTTAAATAATATTCCTGCAAAAATTGAGCCAATAGCCAAAACTAATAAAGGCAAAAGCATTACTAATGGTGACTCATGCATGCTTTCAATGCTAACTTTTGAATTATTATAATTTCCATGAAATGTCTTAAAAATAAGTCGCCATGAATAAATTGATGTTAGTAATGCGACAAATATACCTGAGTATGCCGCAAACATGCCAAGAGTATTACCTCTCAAAAATGCAAATTCTATAATTGCTTCTTTAGAGTAAAAACCTGATAGAAAAGGAAATCCTGTTAAAGCAAGAGTTCCTATTATCATTAATGAGTATGTATAAGGTAGTTTTTTCCATACACCTCCCATTTGATTGATATTTTGTTCGTCTTTAAACGAATGGATTACAGAACCAGAACCCAAGAACAATAGTGCTTTAAAAAATGCGTGGGTAAATAAATGAAACATAGCAACATTATAAGCTCCTATACCTGCCGCAAAAAACATATATCCAAGCTGACTACAAGTTGAATATGCAATAATTTTTTTTATGTCTGACTGAACCAATGCAACAGTTGCAGCAAAAAAAGCTGTAAGTATTCCTACTATCGTTATTATAGATAATGCTAATTCAGAATACTCATATATCGGTGAACATCTTACTACCAAAAATACTCCAGCAGTAACCATTGTTGCTGCATGAATTAATGCAGATACAGGAGTTGGTCCTTCCATTGCATCTGGTAACCATGTGTGTAGTAAAAATTGTGCAGATTTTCCCATAGCTCCGAGAAATAATAATAAACAAATCAAATCAACTGATTTAAAATTAATTCCTAAAAAAACTAATCTATTATCTAAAAACAGTGGAATTTTTTGAAAAACTTCATCATAATTAACTGTATCAAAAATATAGAATATTAAAAAAATTCCTAAAGCAAAACCAAAGTCTCCTACTCTATTTACAACAAAAGCTTTTATTGCGGCTGCATTTGCGCTTTCTTTTTTATACCAAAAGCCAATTAAAAAATAAGAACATAGACCAACACCTTCCCATCCGAAAAATAATTGAATAAAATTATCAGAGGTTACTAATGTTAACATGGCAAAAGTAAATAAAGATAAATAAGCCATAAATCTTTGTTTATGTGGATCATGTGACATGTATCCAATTGAATAAATATGAACTAATGATGAAACTAAAGTTACAACAACGAGCATTACTGATGATAATGCGTCCACATTTATTGACCAATTTGCATTTAAAGATCCAGAATTGATCCAAGTAGCAATAATTAAATTATTTGAATATCCATCATTTATCACTCTATAAAAGACAACAAATGATAAAATTGCTGATATTGAAACGAATAAACTAGTTATAATTTCCGAACCTTTGTCACCAATAAATTTTCCAAAAAAACCTGAAATAATTGATGCAATTAATGGTAAAAACAAAATTGAATATTCCATTTTATCCTTTTAGTTTATCTATTTCTTCAACACTTATGGTTCCAGAATTTCTATAGTAAACAACTATAATCGCTAATCCTATTGCAGCTTCAGCAGCTGCTACTGTTAAAATAAATAAAGTAAAAATCTGTCCGCTTATATCATTTATAAAAATTGAAAAAGAAACAAGATTGATGTTTACTGCAAGTAAAATTAATTCAATACTCATTAAAATAACTATAATATTTTTTCTATTAAGAAATATTCCAGCAACACCAATAGTGAATATTATTGCAGCTAGCGTAAGATAATGGCCTAGGCCTATGCTAAACATCTATTTTTACTCCTTTATTGCTTTCCACCTCAACAAGCTCGACTCCTTCTGCTCTATCTCTTGAAATTTGTTTAATATAACTTTGTCTTTTAAGACCCGATCTATGTCTAAACGTTAATACAATAGCGCCAATCATGGCTACCAGAAGTATCATTCCAGACAATTGAAATAGCAATATATAGTCTGTGTAAATTACATTTCCTAATGAATGCGTATTGCTTAATTCACTAGAAATATTTAAAGAAATTGAATCTTGTATATTTGTTTTATATTTCCAACCTCCTATTACAATTATTAATTCAAAAAATACAATTAGACTAACCAATAAACCTATTGGTATATGAGAATTGCTTTTTCTAGCACTAAACCATTCATTTTTTTGTTGAGCAACATTTAGCATCATAACAACAAATAAAAATAAAACTGCGACAGCTCCTACATAAACAATTAACATTATCATTCCCAAAAATTCGGCACCTATCATTATGAATAAACAAGAAATACTTATAAAATCTAAAATTAAAAAAAATACAGAATGTACCGTATTTTTTGAAACTGTTAGCATTATAGCTGAAACAATTGCTATAAATGAAAAAATATAAAAAAAAATTGCGTGGGTTATCATTTTTTTATCTATGAGAAATGTCAGCATTAATATTCGCTGCTAAAACACTTTCCCATCTATCTCCATTATCTAATAATTTTTCTTTGTTATAGTAAAGTTCTTCTCTTGTTTCTGTTGCAAATTCAAAATTCGGTCCTTGGACTATAGCAGTTACAGGACACGCCTCTTCACACAATCCGCAATAGATACACTTAAGCATATCGATGTCATATCTTGTAGTTTTTCTACTTCCATCTTCTCTTTCTTTAGATTCAATTGTAATTGCTTGTGCAGGACATACGGCTTCACATAATTTGCAAGCTATACATCTTTCTTCGCCATTAGGATATCTTCTTAACGCATGTTCCCCTCTTGCTCTTGGACTGATTGATCCTTTTTCGAAAGGGTAATTAATAGTTTTTTTTGGCTTAAAAATCTCCTTAACCGCAATTATTAATCCAGCTAAAAAATCAATCATAAATATAGTTTTAATAAATCTTGTAAAATTCATATTAATTCATCGGTAATAAATCAAAATACAATAAGTATCCTGCTGTTAAGACAACCCATATTAAAGATAATGGAAGAAATATTTTCCATCCTATTCTCATAAGTTGGTCGTATCTATATCTTGGTACAATTGCTTTTACTAAAGCAAACAAAATGAACAATAATAAAATCTTAAATATCAACCATAATGGTCCTGGTATTATATTAAATGGAAAAAGATCAACTGGAGAAAGCCATCCACCTAAAAATAGAATTGAACCCATGGCACACATTAATAAAATATTTGCATATTCACCTAACCAAAACATTGCATACATCATTCCTGAATACTCGGTTTGATAACCTGCTACAAGTTCTGCTTCAGCTTCTGGTAAATCAAAAGGTGGTCTATTAGTTTCTGCTAATGCTGAAATAAAAAATATAACAAACATTGGAAATAAAGGGATAACAAACCAAATATTTTGTTGAGCTTTAACAATATCACTTAAATTTAATGATCCAACACAAAGTAAAACATTAATAATTATAACCCCTATGGAAACCTCGTATGAAACCATTTGTGCGGCAGATCTTATTGCGCCTAGAAAAGAATATTTAGAATTTGATGCCCATCCACCCATAATTATTCCATAAACACCTAATGAAGAGACAGCAAATAGATAAAGAATACCAACATTTATATCAGCTAGAACAAGTGTTTCGCTAAAAGGTATTACTGACCAAGCAATAAGTGCCAATGTCATTGTAACAATTGGTGCCAAGATAAATATAATTTTATTGGAACTAGCAGGAATTATAATTTCTTTAAACACATACTTTAGACCATCAGCTAAAGATTGTAGTAAACCAAATGGACCAACAACATTAGGCCCTCTCCTTTTTTGAACAAAAGCCCAAACTCTTCTATCCAACCATACAATCATAGCCACAGAAACCAAAACAGGGATCAACAAAAATAATATTTTATAAATTTCAAAAAAAAATATATTTATATATTCTAACATTAATTCTCAGTTCCTGTTTTATAAAAAGTAATTCTTGTGTTTTTACAATCAGTCATTGTTTTAGATGATCTGGCTACTACATTCGAATGATAATAGTCAATTTCATCAACAGTTATATTTTCTTCGAAAAAATCATAATTGGGTAACTCAAAAGATTTACTTTCTTTATTAAGTTTTAAAAAATTCATCATTGAATTAATTAATTCATCTTTATTGTCATATAAATTTTTTCTTTTTAACAAAGCGGAAAGTTCATTTATTATTTTCCAATCTTCCTTAGAATCTCCAGGCGGATAGGAAGCTTTGTAAGCTTTTTGAATTTTTCCTTCAAGGTTAGTAAAATAACCATCTTGCTCGGTATATGCTACTCCTGGTAAAATAATATCAGCAATTTCTGCACCTTTATTTCCGTGGCTTCCTATATAAATTATAAATTCTTTAGATTTTTTAAACTTTAAATCATCTTGACCAAATAAAAATATAATTTTGAATTGATTTTCTTGAATTTTTTTAAAAGTTATATTTTCTCCATTTTTAGAACTTAATATATCTAGATCATACGCACCTACTGTTGATGCATTTCTTGATAAAACATTTAATGAATTCCAATCATTACTAATTTTGCTATTTTTTAATAAATATTTTTTTATTTCCTCAAATATATAAATACCAGATTTCATTTTTAAAATTGATTGACCAATAATGATTGTTGGTTTTTTTGAATTAATAATTTTTTCAGACATAACGTTTTTATTGTTAATAATATCTTTGATTAATTTTGTATTATTGTCTAATACTTCATAGGGATATGTAAGATCTCCTAAATCGCCAACAGAATATATTTTGGTTTTATTTTTTAGATAAGCTTTTCTAATTCTTGAGTTCAAGATGGTAGCTTCAAACCTTGGATTTGTTCCGATTAAAAGAATTAAATCACTTTCTTCTAATCCTTCTATTTTAGTATTAAAAACATAATTCATTCTTTCGTTTGAATTCACATAAAAATCATCGGATCTTGAATCTAGATTTTTTGATTTAATTATTTTTTCAAAAAATTCTTTTATAGAAAATAAAGTTTCCATGTTATTCATATCGCCAGTAATTCCAGCTATTTTGTCTGATGGAGTTTCAGAAATTTTTTCAAATATTTTTTTATAAACTTCAGACCATGAAGTTTTTTCAAATTTATTATTATTCTTAATATATGGAGTATCTAATCTTTGATTTTTTAAACCATCACATGCATATCTTGTTTTATCAGAAATCCATTCCTCATTAATTTCTTCATTTATTCTAGGTAAAACTCTTTTTACTTCCCAACCATATGTATCAACACGAATATTTGAACCTACCGCATCCATAACATCAATAGTCTCGGTTTTCTTAAGTTCCCAAGGTCTTGCTTCAAAAACATAAGGTTTTGAAGTAAGAGCTCCTACGGGACATAAGTCTATAACATTTGCTGATAATTCGGATTCCATAGATTGTTCCAGATATGTTGAAATTTGCATATTTTCACCTCTTCCAATTGCTCCTAATTCTGGTACTCCAGCAACTTCAGTTATAAACCTTATGCATCTTGTACAATGAATACATCTAGTCATTTGAGTCTTAATTAATGGACCCATATTTTTTTCAGAAACATATCTTTTGTTTTCTTTAAACCTTGATTTGTCAATTCCATAATACATTGATTGATCTTGTAAATCGCACTCTCCTCCTTGATCGCAAACTGGGCAGTCCAAGGGATGGTTAGTTAAAAGAAATTCCATCACACCTTTTCTTGACTTCTCAACTTTTTCAGTATTTGTTTTAATAACCATTCCATCTGTTGCAGGCATTGCACATGAAGCAATTAGTTTTGGAGAGTTGTCCATTTCAACTAAACACATTCTGCAATTTCCTGCTATAGAAAGTTTTTCGTGATAACAAAATCTTGGTATTTCAACACCAGCTTGTTCGCAAGCTTGTAATACTGTTAAACCTTCTTCCACTTCTATATCTATATCGTTAACTTTCAGTTTGAGCATTTTCTTTCTCTAATAAATGTTGATCTACTAAATATGGAATATTCTTTTTTTTCTTAACTACTGGGTCAAATTTATTTCTTTCTATTATTTCATCTTTAAAATTTCTAATTAATCCTTGTACTGGCCAAGAAGAACCTTCTCCAAAAGCACATATGGTATGACCTTCTATTTGTTTTGTTACATCCATCAACATATCTACTTCATCTCTAGTTGCATCACCTTTAGCCATTCTTTCTAACATTCTCCACATCCAACCTGAACCTTCTCTACAAGGTGTACATTGACCACAACTTTCATGTTTGTAGAACCTGGCTATTCTTGCCATACATTTAATAATATCCTGATCATTATTAATAACTACTATACCTGCCGTTCCAAGACCGGTCTTATTTTCTACACAGCTATCAAAGTCCATTTTAATAGTATCACAAACTTCTTTTGTTAATAATGGCATTGAAGATCCTCCTGGAATTACTGCCTTCAAATTATCCCATCCTCCAATTACTCCACCGGCATGTTTTTCTATTAATTCTTTTAATGGTATTCCCATTTCCTCTTCGACATTACATGGATTATTTACATTTCCTGAAATACAATAAATCTTTGTACCTGTATTTTTGGGTCTGCCTAATGAAGCAAACCATTTTGCACCTCTTCTTAAAATTGTAGGAACAACAGCTATAGTTTCAACATTGTTTATTATAGTTGGACATCCATACAAACCAATTAATGCGGGAAATGGAGGTTTTAATCTAGGTTGGCCTTTATTACCCTCTAAACTTTCGAGTAAAGCTGTTTCTTCTCCACATATATAGGCGCCTGCTCCATAATGAATATAAATATCTAAATCCCAACCTGTGTCTGAAGAATTTTTTCCAATTAATTTTTTCTCATATGCTTCATCAATTGCGTTTTGTAATTTTTGACCTTCATTATAAAATTCACCTCTAATATAAATATAACACTTGTGAGCATTAACAGCATAAGAGGTAATTAAACAACCTTCGATAAGCTTGTGTGGCTCAAATCGTAGAATATCTCTATCTTTACAAGTTCCTGGTTCTGACTCATCTGCATTTATAACTAGGTAGTGTGGTCTCGAGCCAACTTCTTTAGGTGCAAAAGACCATTTTAAGCCTGTGGGAAAACCAGCTCCTCCTCGTCCTCTTAATTCGGATGTCTTAATTTCATTTATTATCCAATCTTTTCCTTTTTCACAAATTTCTTTTGTATCTTTCCAGTCGCCCCTACTCTGAGCTGAGTCTAAACTTGAGTTGCTATCATTATATAAATTCTGAAAAATTCTATCTTTATCTTCAAGCATTCTTATTTCCTAATAATGTTTTTCTTGTATTTTCCGGTTCAGAGTTAGTTCTACCTCTATAAGATCCTGGTTTTGGAGTTTCATTTTTATTTATTTTATCTATTATTTTTTCTAATTTTTCAGAATCCAAGTCTTCAAAATAATCATCATTAATTTGTAACATTGGTGCATTAACGCAAGCACCTAGGCATTCAACTTCCATCCATGATGATTTTCCATCTTTTGAAATCTGACTTTCATTTTCTGAAATCTTTTTTTTACAAACATCAACTAACTTGTAAGCACCTCTTATCATGCAAGGTGTTGTAGTGCATACTTGAAAAAAATATTTACCAACTGGAGCTAAATTATACATAGTATAAAATGTGGCTACTTCATAAACTTTGATATAAGGCATATCCAAGAATTTAGCGATATATTTCATGGCAACTAATGGAATCCAATTATCATTTTGTCTTTGTGCAAGATATAGCAATGACATCACAGCACTTTGTTGTCTGTCTTCTGGATAATTTGAAATAACTTTCTTTGCTGTTTCTAAATTTTTTTTATTAAATTCAAAAGTATTTGGTTGTTCCTTTGAAATTTTTTTCATACTCATCGATCAACCTCACCAAAAACTATATCCATTGACCCTAGTACCGCAGGAACATCCGCTAACATGTGACCTTTAATTAAATAATCCATTGCTTGTAAATGAGAGAAACCTGGTGCTCTAATCTTGCATTTATAGGGCTTACTTGAACCATCAGATATCAAATAAACTCCAAATTCTCCTTTGGGAGCTTCAACAGCTGTATAAATTTCATCTTTATCTACCCTATATCCTTCGGTGAAAAGCTTAAAATGATGTATTAAAGCTTCCATAGATTGTTTTATTTCAATTTTAGAAGGTGGACTAATTTTTCCATCAGTTGTTTTAATTGGTCCTTTTGGTAAATTTGTCAAACATTGTTTAATAATATTTATACTTTCTCTCATTTCATCTATTCGACACAAATAACGGTCATAACAATCACCATTTTTTCCTATGGGTATTTTAAAATCTAATTGCTCATAACAATCATAAGGTTGTGATTTTCTAAGATCCCAAGGAACGCCTGAGCCTCTTAGCATAACTCCTGAAAAAGAATAATCTAAAGCATCTTGTTTTGATACAACTCCAATATCAACATTTCGCTGCTTAAATATTCTGTTATCAGTTAATAAAGTTTCTAAATCATCTATAATTTTTGGAAATTTATTACAAAATTCAGCAATGTCATTATCTAGTCCTGTTGGTAAATCTTTATGTATTCCTCCGGCTCTAAAATAATTAGCATGTAGTCTTGAACCAGAAGCTCTTTCATAAAAATTCATTAAAGTTTCTCTTTCTTCAAACCCCCATAAAGCTGGAGTCAGTGCTCCTACATCAATTGCATGAGTTGTTACATTTAAAATATGACTTAGAATCCTTCCAATTTCACAGAATAAGACTCTGATATATTGAGCTCTTATTGGTACCTTTATGTTAAGAATTTTTTCTATCGCCAGTGCAAATGCATGCTCCTGATTCATTGGAGCAACATAATCAAGTCTATCAAAATAAGGAACGGCTTGTGTGTAAGTTTTATTTTCAATTAACTTTTCAGTTCCTCTATGAAGTAAGCCTATATGTGGGTCAGCTTTTTCAACAACTTCACCATCTAATTGCAATATAAGTCTTAATACACCGTGGGCAGCCGGGTGTTGAGGGCCAAAGTTCAAATTTAATGTTTTTTTTTCTTTTGACATTATTCTTTTGTTTGATCTTTAATATATTTTGTGCCTTCCCATGGACTTTCATAATCAAAATTTCTATAATTTTGTTCTAGTTTTACAGGTTCATAAATTACTTTTTTTTCATTTTCACTATATCTAACTTCTTTATGACCTGTTAAAGGAAAGTCTTTTCTAAGAGGATGTCCTTTAAAATTATAATCGGTCAATATTTTTCTCAGATCTGGGTGATCCTTAAATTCAATTCCATACATGTCAAAAACTTCTCTTTCCATCCAGTTTGCTGATGGAAATATTGATGTTATTGAAGAAATGATATCATTTTCTTTAACATAAAAATCAATAATAACTCTTTGATTGTTTTCATGACTTAATAATAAATACACTAATTTAAACCTTCTATCTTTTTCTGGATAATCAACTGCCGTTATGTCGATTAATTGTTTAAATTTAGTTTCACTGTTTGTTTTTAAAAATAAAACAACATTTAAAATATTGCTTTCATTAATATTTAAGTAAATCTGATTATGATTTATCTTAGAAATATTTATTTTTGTTGTTAACTCAGAATTGATTTTTTTTTCAAGATCTTCGATTGTTTTCATTTAATTATCTTTCTAAAGAGCCTTTGTTTCTGATTTTTTTTTGTAATTGTAATATTCCATACAAAAGAGCTTCTGCTGAAGGGGGGCAACCTGGAACATAAATATCAACAGGTACAATTCTATCACAACCTCTAACTACTGAGTAAGAGTAATGATAATATCCACCACCATTAGCGCAGCTTCCCATTGAAATAACATATCTTGGTTCTGGCATTTGATCATAAACCTTTCTTAAAGCTGGAGCCATTTTATTAGTTAACGTTCCAGCGACTATCATAACATCTGATTGTCTTGGTGAAGCTCTTGGGGCTGTGCCAAATCTTTCTAGATCATATCTTGGCATTGAAGATTGCATCATTTCTACCGCACAGCAAGCAAGACCAAAAGTCATCCAATGCAAAGATCCTGTTCTTGACCAGTTAATTAGATTATCTAATGATGTTGTAATAAAGCCTTTTTCACTAAATTTTTCTGCTAAGTTTTTTAAATTCATGTGGAATTTTTCTTTCTCTTTCTTCTAAATTCATATTATTTTAATCCCAGTCTAAAGCTCCTTTTTTCCATTCATATACAAAACCAACTGTCAAAATGAATAAAAAAATCATCATAGATATAAAACCAAATAAACCAATCTGGCCTAGCGAAATTGCCCAGGGGAATAAAAAGGCAATCTCTAAATCAAATATAATAAATAAAATTGCTACTAAATAAAACCTAACATCAAATTCCATTCTTGAATCGTTAAATGGTTCAAAACCACATTCATAAGTTGATAATTTTTCTGGGTCTGGATTTTTTGGAGATGCCAAATAGTTTATAGCAATAAAAGCCATACTCAAACCAAGAGCTATTATTAAAAATAATATTATTGTAAAATAATCTTTTAAAAATTCTGCAAGCATAATTAATCTATATAGCACCTATTATAACAACTAAAAGAGTAGATAGGTCACATATTTAAGGCTTGTTTTATATGAAAATTTCTGGCGGGAGTGAAGGGACTCGAACCCTCGACCTATCGCGTGACAGGCGATCGCTCTAACCAACTGAGCTACACCCCCGTATTTTGGTGGGCAGTAAAGTACTCGAACCTTTGACCCCCTCGGTGTAAACGAGA
>FUWD013428779.1_pt11 | contig 19231 bp, 23 predicted proteins | sample 1063281 | NCBI WGS metagenome assembly FUWD01 (sample SAMEA79048168, study PRJEB19326) | metagenome | biome: marine | reverse complement strand
TACAAAATAAGTTAGTTGCTGCTTACATTCCAGGTATTGGTGTTAAACCAACTTTATTCAAAACAATCAAACCCATGACAAAACCAGATGAAACTGGCGGATTTGTGTCATGGAATACTTACAAGAAAGGATATTACCCTAATGATAAAAATTGGTACGATGGAAGTGTAACTACCAATCCAATAACTTGGGATGATTCTAAAGTAACAACTTTAGAGCAACACAAAGGGTTTTTATACACCAACAAAAAAATCTATGATCAAGCACTTAAAATAGAAATTTCTGATGGTTTAGTTTGGTCTAGTAATCCTAAGTTTCCAATGAGACTTTTTATGTCTCCAATTAAGAATTATCACTCTGGAGACATAAATTTATTTTGGCAGGATATAAAAGAGAATTCTGTTCTAAGGTTAAAAACATATTTGAGCAAAAATTAGCCAATCTTTTCTTTTAAGCGATCAATTTCTTTTTTACTATTTCCAATAAAAATATCATTTTCCACTAAAAAGACTGGACGCTTTAAAAAAGTATATTCCTCCAAAATAAATTGTCTATAATCGTCTTCTGTAATCACTTCATTTTTTAAGCCCATGGATTTGTATTTCTTAGCTCTTTTATTAAATAATGCTTCGTAACTATTTGAGAAAGAATACATTTCTTCTAGTTGAGAAACTGTTATAGGATTGGCTTTAATTTCATGTTTATCAAAGCCTTCTAAGTTAATTTCTTTTAAAATTCTTCGGCAGGTATCGCAAGTTTGTAAAAAATATACTTTCTTCATGTTTTATGAGTTATATTTGATAAAATTACATTAAAAAAATGAAGATACAATTCGATATTCTAACAAAAACACGTGCTATAGTTCTACATTATATTTCAGGATTAAGCCTAGATCAAATGCATGTTATTCCTGAAGGGTTTAATAATCATATTGCATGGAATATTGCTCATTTAGTAGTTACTCAGCAATTATTGCATTATAAACTTTCCGGAAAAGATTGTTTGGTTTCAGATGACCTAATAGCGGCCTATAAAAAAGGATCAAAACCTTCTAACGCATTTACTCAAGAAGAATTTGATGAGGTAATAACATTATTTAAAGGGCTCCCTAAAACTTTAGAGGAAGACTATGAATCCTCTATTTTTTCAGAGTACTCATCCTATAAAACTAGTACTGGCTTTGTAATTGATACCATGGAGAAAGCAATTATTTTTAACAACTTTCATGAGTCTCTTCATTTAGGGGTTATTATGTCTTTGAGAAAACTTGTTTAAATAATCGATTAGTTTTTCGATAGATTTTATTGTAATTATTTGATATTTAAATCAATAGGTAATTGCCAATTAGCCCTTACCTCTTGTATCTCAGGAAAGTATTCTACACTCTCTGGTTGTAATTTCAATAGATAATTACCAGTATCCCATTTACCATTGGTATTGGTGTCGTAAATAACCCTAATCTTATATTTTTTTGGAGTTAAGTATTTGAAAGAAATTATATTGCTTTTAGAGGTGACTTCTTGTGCAATAGTATTATCGTTTATATCTGTTAACTCAATGATAACAGGTGTGTTATTTGGATTTTTAATAGAGAGTGAAATTTCTCCGTAATCATCCATACCTCGTGTTCTAAACAAAGAGTTGAGAGTATCATTACTAGTTTTAAATAGGTCTGTTAAAGCGCCAGGATATAAATTTAACTTATAACTAGTTTCTAATTTTTTTTCAAAAAGAAAACCAACCTTACTTTCTTTCTTCGAAATAAAAGGTTTATAAGGAATTTTGATAGTATCTCCGTCTACAAAATAGATGTTCAACGTATCTATTTTTATAATGGGGTTATTTGTAGCAAAGAAAAGTGTGTCTTTAAAATTTAACACACCACTTGTTGTTGGTGTAACTTTTAGAGAGTCAATTTCTTTCTTTCTTAATCTAATTGTAACCGTATCAGAAATCCCATTAGTACTCACTTTAAAAATTAATGAATCTCTTTCAATGGGTGTATGCCACAGGTTTATGGTATCTTTCTCTTTTTCAGGAAAAGCAATCGCTTGAAAATTGTCTGGAACTGTAGAGAGTGTCTCTACTTTTATTTTTGAAGCTTTCCCTTCATAACCAAGAATAAGTTGCCCTTTACTAATTTCTTTTCCACGCTTAAATTTATAGGGTAATTCTTCTTTAAAAATGGAAATAATATCTTTTAAAATACTATCTCTAGGCAATGAAATAGTGTCTTTTAAAAAACCTATTTCGTCAGTTTTAGGATTAAATAAATAATCACTTCTTTCATCATTTAATGCCACTAATAAATAATTTCCTTTACGAAGGTTTGAAAACTTATAATTGGATGTATCTAAACTACTCGTTACATAATCAGGTTTTCTTTTGTAAACAGCAGAGTCAGTGTAAGAGCTATCTAATCTATACAATAATAACTTTATGTTTTTTAAATCATCAGATTTAAAAGCGTTTTTGACATTGCCTTCTAAAGTTAAAGAGTCTATATATGTTCCTGTGGAAAACACATATTTAAATCGTTCTAATACATTAGACTCATTATTGTCTTGAACACTATTTCCAAAATCAAAAATATAGGTTGAATTTTCTTTAAAGTGTCTAGAATTTTAATGTTGATGAACTTGCTTGGACTTCCTTGAGGTGAAATTAGTGAAGGATTAGCAGGATTTAACGGAGGAGAAATAATAAGTTGTTTATTAAGATCTTTTAATTTTATGTATTCATTAAAATAGATATTGATTTCATTTTTATCAAAATTGATACTTTCATAGGGAGGATTAGCGGTTACAAAGAGTGGAGCATCTTCATCCTTTGGGCCACCTCCTGGTCTTCCTTTTTTTGCACATTGCGAAAAAAGTATTACTAGGAATGCAAATAAAAGGAAGTGTATTTTTCTCAAGAATGATATTTTATTACAAATAAACAATATATTTTTTGGAATGTAATGTCAGAATTTTGTTAATTTTTTTATTCAGTTAATGCAATCGTAGCGATGCTAATTTTTATATTTTCTGCTTTTAATAATTCTTTACAACAAGCCTCAAGAGTAGCGCCAGTGGTTACTACATCATCAATTAAAAGAACATGTTTATTTTTTAATAGTGTAGTATCTGTAATACTAAAATTAGTCATGAGGTTTTTAAATCTTTCTACTCTGTTTTTAAAAGTCTGAGTTTTTGAGGTAGAATTCCTTATTAACACATTTTCAAGGTATTTTATATGTAAAACAGTACTTAAACTTTCACCAAACTTAGTCAACTGATTATAGCCCCGTTTTTGCTGTTTTTTAATATGGAGGGGTACAGGTATTATATAGTCCAAATCGTTAAACGTAGAGCTTTGAAGCAATCTTTCCCCAAACCACCTTCCTAAAAACACACCAACCTCTTGATTATTTTTATATTTTAATTCATGAATAAGTTTTTTCACTTTTCCACTAGGATGATAATATAAAAATGAAGCTCCTTTTTCGATAAGAATTCTACCTTCAAAAATAAGTGTCAACTGGTTTGATCTAAAATCTCCATTTTCTACAAATGGAAGATCTGCTCTACACTCAATACAAATTATTTTTTCTTGATCTAGTAAGTTTTGCTCGCAACAAATACAGGTTGACGGATAAAAGAGATTGAAAAGATGTTTGACTATTTTCATTTTTGAGGGATTTTTTGATTGGTAAAATTAAAAATAAATAAAATCTACTTATTCTATAGAATAAAGTAGGGTCTATTTTTTCTTGAAAAATTTCTTTATTCCTGTATCTTTGCAAAGATTATGGCACAAAAAGAAGATCAGTTTAAAAAAGTACTATCACACGCAAAAGAATATGGTTATATTTTTCAATCTAGCGAAATATATGATGGCTTAAGTGCGGTATATGATTATGCTCAAAATGGAGTAGAATTAAAAAAGAACATAAGAGATTATTGGTGGAAATCTATGGTACAAATGCATCAAAATATAGTTGGTCTAGACGCCTCTATATTAATGCATCCTACCACATGGAAAGCTTCGGGTCATGTAGATGCTTTTAATGATCCTTTAATAGACAATAAAGATTCCAAAAAAAGATACAGAGCAGACGTCTTAATTGAAGATTACTGCGCTAAAATTGAAGGGAAAATTAATAAAGAAGTTGCGAAAGCTTCAAAACGCTTTGGGGATGCTTTTAATAAAGAAGAGTTTCTATCTACCAATGGAAGAGTTGTTGGATATCAAGAAAAGATCAAAACAATTTTGTCAAGAATGGGAGCTTCTCTGGAAAAAGAAGATCTTAAAGACGTAAAAGCTCTAATAGAAGAATTAGAAATATCAGATCCTTTAACAGGTTCAAAGAATTGGACAGATGTAAAACAATTTAACTTAATGTTTGGTACTCAGTTGGGTGCATCTGCAGAGAGTTCTATGAAAGTATATTTACGTCCAGAAACCGCTCAAGGAATTTTTGTTAATTTTTTAAATGTTCAAAAAACAGGAAGAATGAAAATTCCGTTTGGAATTGCTCAAACTGGAAAAGCCTTTAGAAATGAAATTGTTGCAAGGCAATTTATTTTTAGAATGCGTGAGTTTGAACAAATGGAAATGCAGTTTTTTGTAAAACCAGGCACTCAAAAAGATTGGTACGAGCATTGGAAAGAAACCCGTTTAAAATGGCATAAATCATTAGGAATGGGTGATGAGAATTATCGATTTCATGATCATGATAAATTAGCTCATTATGCAGATGCAGCCTCAGATATTGAGTTTAATTTTCCATTTGGGTTTAAAGAATTGGAAGGAATTCACTCAAGAACAGATTTTGACCTAAAAGCTCATGAAGAATTTTCTGGAAAAAAATTACAATATTTTGATCATGAAGATAATACAAGCTATACCCCATATGTGGTAGAAACCTCTATTGGATTAGATAGAATGTTTTTAGCGGTATTTTCTAATTCTTTGGTTGAAGAAGAGTTAGATAACAATACAACTAGAACTGTATTAAAGCTTCCTGCAGTTTTGGCACCTACAAAAGCGGCTGTTTTTCCTTTATTAAAAAAAGATGGATTACCAGAAGTGGCTCGTCAAATTATCGAAGATTTAAAATGGGATTTTAATGTTTTCTATGATGAGAAGGATGCCGTTGGTAAACGCTACAGAAGACAAGATGCTGCTGGAACACCTTTTTGTATAACAGTAGATCACGAGACTTTAGAAAATAATACAGTAACTATTCGTCACAGAGATACAATGAAGCAACAACGCGTAAACATTTCAGAATTAAAAGAGATTATAAACCAAGAAGTTGATGCAAAAAATTGGCTTACAAACATGTAATAAATTTTTTATTTATAAATACCAAAAGAGCCTCATCTTCTAGATGAGGCTCTTTTGGTATAAGAAATCAGTAAAACTAGTTATTGGCTATTGCACTGTATACTATCTTTTCTAATTTAGCATTAATATCATTATTAAATGGAGAAGACAATACTTGTCTCAATTGAATAACAATTAAGTCATTTACTGGATCTATCCAAAAAATGGTACTGAATGCACCACCCCATCCATAAGCTCCATCAGGTTTTCTAGGGTGATTTTTAGCAACATCAAAACCAAAACCAAATTCTAGTCCTGGTCTAAATTTGAGTGAATCAAGTTGATTTTGATGCATAGATTCAGCTGTTTTAGCTTTTAGTAGGGTAGTACCGTTTAGTTTTCCATTATCTAACATTGCTTGACAAAAAAGAAAATAATCACGAGCTGTACCAGTCATTCCTCCTCCTCCAGAATGATATGTTTTTGCTCCTTCTGTAGGGTAATTAGGGATATAAAAAAGCTGCTGAATATTTGGTATTTGGGTAATTTTACCTGTAGGTGTTGGCATAAAAGCTTTGGTAAGTTTATTGCTCAAAGAATCATTAAAATAAAAATCAAGCATTTTAATTCCAAGAGGTTCAGTAATTTTTTCTCGAATGTAATCATCCAAATCTTTACCTGAGGCCACTTCAACTACTCTGCCTAATACATCTGTGTTTAAGCCATACATCCATCTTGTTCCTGGTTCAAAAGCAAGAGGTATGTTTCCAACCTTACTCATTGTCTCTTTGGTAGTCATTGGTAAGAATGTATTTAGGTCTGGTATTCCATTTTTAGCAAGTAAAATTTCATAAACATTTGGACTTATAAAACCATATGGAACTCCAGATGTGTGAGTTAATAATTGTCTAATGGTAGGGGTGGAAACAGATGGTGAGCTAGTCCAACTTGAATCTGCTGGGTTAAAGCTTTGTAAAATGGTTGTTTCTTTAAATGTTGGAATATAGTTTCCTACAGGGTCATCTAGCTTAATTTTTCCTGCTTCAATTAATTGCATGGCAGCTAAAGATACTATAGGTTTAGTCATAGAAGCTAGTCTAAATAAATGATCTTTTCTGTAGGGTTCAGTTCTTAATGAATCTGACCAACCTATCTCAGACTCATAAACAATTTTACCATTCTTGGCAATTAAAGTAACAGCACCAGGGTATTTTTTTGCATCTACAAAATCCATCACCATTTTTTCAATTTTTACAAGGCTATCAGAAATCATACCCACTTCTTTGGGTGTTGCAAATTGAAATTTATTAGATGTTTTATTTTGTTGTTGTTCTGAACAAGAGCTTGTTAATAAACAAACGATAAGAAAAAAGGTGAGAGTAGTTCTATTCATTTTAATTGATTTTGATTTGAGGTTAAATTATTAAAGAGTTAATAATCTTTGCTAAAGGCTTAACAATATAAGTTTTTAATTTTTTACAAATATCAACAATTATGTCTAATTAAAAAATGGCTTTTAAATTAATTGATCCCGTGTGAATAGTTTTGGAATTTAAACTCTTTCTTCCTTTATAATTTAGGTTTAAGTTTAAGTAAGAGTTTAGTTTTTTACTCCATAAAAAAGTCCAAGTGTAATTTGTTCCTTCTTGAAGACCCTCTAACATTTGATATCCAACAGGTGAGTTTGGGTTTCCATTAAAATCATTAAAAAAAGTTGTAAAATTAGCATTAAATTGTGTTGTAGTCTTTTTTTGGTAAAAATATTCAATTCCAATTTTTTGCTGTTTTAGTTTTTCAAATTCTGAGAGGTTATTCTTTTTATCTTTTACATGATAAAATGCTGAAAACCGGTTGTTATTATCTAAAACATAACTTATTTTTGGTTGGAAAGCATAGGTGTTTATCTCATAATTTCGATTGTTGAAATTTTCAGTTTCTAAATTATTTTCTGAAAGTTTTCCTTGTAAATCAACCAGCCAAAATTTGCCAAGCTTGTGTTGAAAATCTATTTGTTGATACTTAATGTCTGTATCTTGGCTTCCGATACTAAATTGTTGTTTATTTTCGGTACTTGCAAATGTATAAGTAGTACTATATTTTTGAAGCCCTCTATTAAAATACAGACTATTTTTAATTGCATAATTAATACTTATCTGATTATTTGTATCTGAAATGAAAGGATTTAAACTAAACTTGTTTGAGGTGCGTTCCACTTCATTACTGCTGCTTAAAAAAAATTGATGGTAGAATTTTGAAAGTATTTTTTTAATTCCTGTTTTGTTGGCCCATTGACTAGCATTTAACGTAATAGATTGGTTTATTTTAGCACTTTGGGTAGGGATAAATTGTAAGTTAGGTAATGGAACTCGTAAGAAATTTGCCTGATCTTGAAATTCTGCAATTTCGAATTCATCAAACTCTTGAATTCCATTATCATTGTAGTCTTTCCAAGTATAAAAACCCTGTCCTGCTTCAACTTCTACATAGATAAAATCTTGTTGTGCCACATTACCTGAAGAGGTTTCGTATCTAGTACTAATAGTAATAAAATTTTTAAAAAAGCGTTGGTTGTAAATAATCCTTGAATTTAATGACTTTTGATTGTCTGAAAAGGTGTTTTTTGTTTCTCTATAATTTGCATATAAAGAAAGGTTTGTTCGTTCAGTTTTAATAATTTTAGCATCTAAGTAGTAGGTTTTTCTGTTATTTATTTCTGTAAACGTATTATTTCTTATACTGTCATTATCTCTATAACTATAACCAAGTTTTGCATATACATTTGTGCTATCTCCTAAACCTAAATACGCCTCATATTCTTTAAATCTATGATTAGTAAGAATAGATTCTTGTGATGGTTTTACTTTTCCATCATTAGTCTCTAGATTTAAAAATCCACCAATCCAAGAGCTAGATAAGCTCTGCTCTAATCCTGCTTTTACCCTCAGAAAATTATTGTTTTGTAGCGAAGAGTTATTTGATAAAAAACTACTATTTGTATAAAAAGAAGTAGTATTAAATTGCATTTTAGACTTGATTAAATGCTTGTTTCCATCAAAATTATCTGAAAATTTAAGTTGCTGAAATGAATAGGTTAAGAAATTTTCTTCCCCATTTTCTAAGCTAATATCAACACCTATTTGTTGCTGGTTACCTGATGGATTAACTAAATTCCAATCTCTGTTAAACTCTACTGATTGAAATCGTTGAATGGTTTTAAAATTCTTGTGTATAAATAGATAGTTTACATCACTAGTGAGTTTCCATTTTTTATCTAATAATAGTTGTTTCCATTGTAGCTTTGTGGCAGCCCCTTTATTTAAATTATTATCTATGGAAGAGAACAAATTTTGATCATTATTACTAAATGCTAATTCTGATGAAATTACAGACTTACTAGTTGGTTTAAACGTAGAATTCAGGACAGCTATTTGTAATTTTGTTGGAGCTATTAATTGTGTAATTGGGCGATAGTTTCCTAGATTAGTTCCAACATATAAAAATACATTTCCATTGGCAAATGTGTTACCTAATATATAATCTCCCTCATTAGATCCAACATTTTTAAACGTTACGGTAAATAAATCATCATTTTGGTTGGTAGAATATTCATAATATTCTGTTGTTCCGGTTTGTGCTTTTTTATATAGAATTCTGTTTGCATCATATACATCTGGATAGGCACTTTCTCCCACCATTAAATCAGTATTGTTACCAGCGTTTGCTAAAATTCCTTTTTGGATATCTGTTAAATTTGATTGTATTGGTTGATTTTTGACATCATTTTCGTTGTAAAAATATCCTGAGAGTTCAATTTTATCATCTATGTACTCTGCTTTTTCATAACTTACAAATCTATTGTAATTTCTATTCGAGTATTGAAATTCTATACGAATACGCATGTCATTAGTGATGGGAAAAGTAGTGTTAAAACGAATTTCACCAATGTTATAATCTATCAGATAATCATCATTTATTCCTTTTGTAATAGCAGAACCATTTACAAATACTTTTTCACTACCGGCAATGATTACAAAGTTAGGTTCATTATTAGGACCAAATATTTTATAGGGCCCTTGATTTCCCTCATTTCCAATAAAATTATATGAACTAAACTGCCCTCTAACAATAGCACCTGATGCAGCTGCATTTGTTTTTTTAGTAATGTTAGCGGCAACTTCTAAACCAGACACCTGTTTTTCAAAAGCTAAAAAGTAGCTTTTTTTATTCTTTAAACTAATATCTCCAGCTTTCACTCGCCAATCTTTGCTATATAATTCTAGAAATATTCTATCAAATTCTGTAATGCTTTGTGAATATCCATTTTCTTGTAGAGGAATATTTGTGTCAAAAATATTAGCACGAATAGATACTTTGTCAGAAATTTTTCCTTCTATATTGATATCCATTGAAGAATTTGTTACTGTGCTTTGATTATTTCCTGAAGTAACCCCTCTATTTATATATCCACTTGTTTTTAAACCCTCAAATAATGTTAACTCAGATGGTTTCTTATTAGTTGTTAAGCTATAAGAAAGTTTGTATTGCTATTGTTTGGTACAATAAAACGTTTATCAAAAGGACTGTATTTTTTTGTTATAAATTCTGGATATTTAAAATACTCAATGGTAATTTTCTTGTATGTTGCGGCATCTATAATTAAAAGAGCTTTGTTGTATAAAACTTTATATTCACTAGGATACAGTATTTTTTTTTGATGATTTAAAACTCTAAAATTTTGAGGATTTATAGGAATGGTATCAAACTTAATGGTGTCTTTAGTAACCATAATTTTCTTAGATCTAAAATCTGATGAATTATTTTGACCATTGGCAAAAAAGCCAACAAAAAATAGCAATAAAAACCAGACTTTTTTTATCATATACTAGTAACGTAGTAATCCTAGAATTAGTCTAAAATAGCGATTGTTGTTTTAGAGGGTTTTCATGATCTAATAACCATTTCTTTCTCCATACACCAGCAGCATAACCTGTTAATGAACCGTCTGATCCAATAACTCTATGACAAGGTAATACTATACAAATTGGGTTTTTTCCGTTGGCAGAAGCTATAGCTCTGACGGCTTTGGGCTTCCCAAGACTATTGCTTTGATTAAGGTAAGATATAGTTTTTCCAAAAGGAATTGTTATTAGTTCTTTCCAAACAGATTTTTGAAATGGAGTACCCTTAGGATTTAAAAGGATGCTAAATTTTATGCGTTTTCCATTAAAATATTCTCTCAATTGGTCTACACATTCCTTTAAACATAGAGGCACATCAAAAGGAGATTTTATATTTTTAAGTTCTTCTAATTTATTAATATCCTCTATAAAAATAATAGAACTAATTCCGTGGTTGTTACCACTTATTTTTAAAAAACCGATAGGAGTTTTATAATATGTGAACTTATATTCCAAAAACTTCTTTTGAATTTTCAGTTGTAATTTTAGCAATATCGTTAAAGGAAACCTTATAAATTGTAGCTAATTTTTCAACAACATAGGTAATGTAACTGCTTTCATTTCTCTTTCCTCTGAAAGGAACAGGAGATAGATAAGGTGCATCGGTTTCAAGAACAATATTCTGTAAAGGAATTTGAGAAAGAAATGTATCTATTTTTCCGTTCTTAAATGTAGCTACTCCACCGATACCAAGTTTCATATTGTAAGAAATTGCTTTTTTGGCTTGTTCCAAAGTTCCAGTAAAACAATGAAAAATACCACGTAAATTTGGTGCTTTTTCTAGTTCTAATATCTCAAAAATTTCATCAAAAGCCTCTCTGCAATGAATCACAATTGGAAGATTTTTTTGTTTTGCCCATTGTATTTGTAGCTGAAAAGCTTCTTGTTGTTCGGCTAGAAATGTCTTATCCCAATATAAATCAATTCCTATTTCACCAATGGCTACAAATGATTTTTTTTCTATCCAATTTTTAACATGTTGTAATTCATTTCTAAAGTTTTCTTTTACTGAGGTGGGATGCAACCCCATCATTAAAAATACATCACTTGGGTAATTTTCTTTTAGAGAAAACATTCTTTCAATATAACTACTATCAATTGCAGGAATAAAAAATCGCTGAACTCCAGCATCTTTGGCTCTTTGAATCATAGCGTCTCTATCTAGATCAAATTGCTCTGAATATAAATGTGTGTGCGTATCTGTTATCATTTTATGATGCTTAATTTTTGTTTTACTAAACAAAAAGTGTTGTCAGGAAATTCAATTTATTTAAATGTATTTTTGACACTTCAAAAATACATTTAAATGAGTGGTCTAAAAAAACTATTGTACAAAAAGAAATACATAAAAATACCTCTAAAGAAAATGGTTACCAATCATATGGAACTAGATGCGAAAATTAATGGGGTAGTGGGTAGGTTTATTTTAGATACTGGGGCTTCAAATTCTTGTGTTGGAATTGGGATGATTGATTATTTTAAAATTCAAGCAGAAAAAAGTGAAACTAAGGCTGCAGGAGCTGGAGCTACTGATATGGAAACCCAACAATCTGAAAACAACAATTTAGAGATTGGAAAATGGAAGAATAAAAGCTTTAGTTTGGTATTATTTGATTTGGTTCATGTAAATAAAGCGTTAACTCTTCATGACGCTGAGGAAGTTCATGGAATTATAGGAGCTGATATTTTACAAAAAGGGAAAGCTATTATCGATTACAATAAGAATGTATTATATCTAAAAAAAATAAAAAAACAGGATTAGAATTGTATCTTTGATTCGCTAAAATAATATACCTATGAGCTTGCAAAAACAAATAATGGAAGAATTAAAAACTGCAATGAAATCTAAAGACACTGTTGCTCTTCAGGCATTAAGAGCAGTTAAATCTGCTTTTTTATTAGCAAAAACCGAAACAGGGGCAGGAGATGATTTAACAGAAGATCAAGAAATGAAGATTATTCAAAAGCAAGTGAAACAGCGTAAGGATAGCGCTGCAATTTTTGTTGACCAAGGTAGGCAAGATTTAGCAGATCCAGAATTGGCTGAAATTGCAGTTCTTGAGAAGTTTTTACCTGAAGCCTTGTCTGAAGAAGCTATTGAAAAAGTAGTATTGGAAACTATTGCTAAAACTGGAGCAGAGGGTATGAAAGACATGGGTAAAGTAATGGGAATGGTTTCAAAACAATTGGCAGGTCAAGCAGATGGAAAGACCATATCCGGGATTGTTAGAAAAAATTTAGCATAAATACAATTTAAGGCCTCGTGGCGCAACTGAATAGCGCACTGGATTTCGGCTCCAGCGGTTGTAGGTTTGAATCCTACCGGGGTCACGAATAAGTAGCACAACCAAAAAAACACCAAGCTTGCTTGAGTGTTTTTTTGGTTGTGCTACTTTCAAAGCGGAGCTTTGTAAGGATCAGCTTAGCTAATCCTACCGGGGTCGATTGATAATGAGAGAGTTATATTAAAATATAGCTCTTTTTTTTTTAGTTAATAACACCAGTATTAAAAATTCTTATTAAAATAGAAGTTACTAATCCAAAAGATTTTAAGATTGAAAACTTTCTAACTTTGACTTCGTATATTTCACTTACAGGAATTTTTTGGAGTTGACCATTTTTATCTAAAGTCAATATTTGCTCATTTTTAGAAAATAATGTTCCTTCAATTTTTATTCCTCCAACTCCTTTTACCTTATACTTTTGTTTTTTTTCAATTGGTATACTATTGTAGTTTACTGTCTTATAACTATAACAACTTTGAAACAAAATTAAAAATAATAGTAATAGAGGAAGTTTTTTCATATATAGGGTTTTTTAGATTGGCTAACAAATATAAAGAAGTTTAACATATACCTTATCGGACTATTTTCTATATCGATTTATACTGAAAAGAATTAAAACTATTTTTATATTTTAGTAAAGTAATTTGGTTTATTAACCACCTAGACCGCCAAAACCACTACCATCATTTTTAAAGAAATCGTCATCCCATCCATTTTTTTGATATGCTTTACATCCTTTGTAAATTAACCAAATGAAAAATAGAGCTAAGCATACAAGTGCAACCCAACCCATACTTGAAACCTTTAACAACATAGCAGTTAGTTTAATCTTACTACTAAGTTACAAAATTGTAACCTAATCGGATATATTTCTAATTTTCTAGCTCTAATAATAGATTTAAAATGAAAAGATATTTTGAGTATTTGAGTTTTTTACCTCATTATGATATTTTTCATGTTTTAACAACTGCAATAGTTGTTTCTTTGAGTAAATTAATATTATTAGTTTAATAAATTTTAGGGTAGAATTTTTAAGCCTTGTGTTGTCAAATACTAGGTTTTTTCTGTTGGTTTTAGAATTCTATTTTTTTTGAATATTCAGGTATTTATACCTGCTTTAAATTTCAATTAACATTATAATTTTAACCAAAAATAAATTATGATAAAAGGTATACTTATAATCTTAATGAAATCCTATGCTATTTTGAATGACTTATTATTAGTATGGTTATAAATTTAGCGTAAGATATAGACAATAAAAAACCTCCATAAGGAGGTTTTTTATTGTCTATATTTTCAAAATTATTCCATATTGGCAGGAGAACTTAGTTCAGGTATTAATACTTGATGTCTAATCATTCTTCCATTTGGTTCCAGACTTTCATCAAGTTTTTGTGAATCTTGTTCATAGGCATCCTTCCCAAATAGTTCATCGTATTTAGCAATTAAATCATTCAAAGGTTTTCCATAATCTTTACTTTGGCCTGTAAAATTCTTATGGTGAAATCTTACCTGAACCATATTTCCATCGCAACCAGAATTACAATACAATACATTCATGTTGTGTTCAGTATTAGAGGCTACCATTGCTTTTTTAACTCGCTCTCTAAACCTCCAAAAGTCTTTTGCTCCAGAATCCTTATAATTGTAAAAGATAATTCTACGATGGTTAACTCTTTCTTTATTTTCGTTATAATAAGACATATTTTCATTCATAGACCACATGTAGTTTCCTGTAGATTTATGAAGTGATCCAACCTTTTTTTGCCACCATTTATTTCCTTCTGTGTCTACTTTGTCTAATTCTTGAATAGAGTCTGACACCTGCATTCGCACAAAATTTTGAGCATTTTTTCCTGTTAAGATTTCAAATGTTAAGTATCTAGTCTGTCCCTTTTTACTATTGTACATTTTTGTCTTTTGAGCGACACCTTCCATGAATTCCTTCCATGTTTTCTTGTTCAACAGTTAATAATCTTGATTGAATAATTTGAGCATTTATTGATGTTACCATCAATATAAATGACAATGTGTAAATAATTTTTTTCATTTGTTATTTTTTTAAATTAATAATCGATTGTTTAAATATAACAATTATTAATTGCATATTAAAACTAATTTAATTTTAATTTGATGGTTGTCCCCATTTATAGGGAGTTTAAATTTTAATCTTAATTGGGTATAGTGTATGTAATACTATTTTTTTAAATTTGTTTAAATTAAACCCCTAAATTGTATGAAACCCCTATTAATTGCTATAATAGCACTACTTGCTATTACCAATGCTAATTCCCAAACTAAACCATTAAATGGTACCAAAACAGTAAAAGTTTCTACTGTTAGAGAAAAGTCAAATTTTAAAGCTGGTCTTAGTAAAATAGACTCAGATTATTTTATTACCTACAGAGATGTGAAATATGAAACAATGTCTAGCAATGAAATAATTAAAATTGGAGGTATAGATAAGTTAAAAGAGTTCAAACAATCTATTGTTAAAGTCATTAAGAGTAATGAGTTATCTGCATTTAAATTAGATGGAAAAACTTTAAGTCTTGTTCCACACAAGTCAAAGGGTGCCTATATTAATATTTTAGATAAATACATGAAATTTGAGATGGGCTTCTGGTCATTAAAGAAATTAGAAAAATTGATTCCAGGATCTGAATTAGACTAACTATTTTTATTTACAATTGATTTCTTTGTCAGATAAGACTTTAAGATTCGTTGAACATCTCTATTGTCATGCTGAGGTTGAAGATACAGTTGATAATCATCTGTATCTTCAATTTTGATTTTCTTATCTATGTAACCAAAACCTTGGTAAATACCATTTAAAATCAAAACAAACCCAGTTTCTTTGGCATTCCTACCTTTTTCTTTGATGACTAGGTTTTCTGTTTGAAGTCCTAGAGAATTTATAGCATCATAAACTCTTTTATTATAATCATTTGGAGATTCTTTACCAGAACACACTCCCTTGCATTGCTTTAGCTGATAATGAAAGCAGGAATTAACATTCGTTTGAAGATGACAGTATTTTGGACACAGTTCAAAAGCTGAACATATTTTTTCTAGCACATTTCTACATTCCGCAACTGAATAGAATTTCATGAGTGGTTTTGAGATTAATTTTAATCTGTTGTATGCTAAATGTACTATACCTTTTTGATCTGTGTAGGAAAACATTGCAACGGCTTCTCCAGATTTACGTTGAGCTCTATTAAATTTTGGATAGAGTTTTTTAATTTCAGAAGATTCATGTAAAAGAGCTATTAACTCACTTCCGGTTTCTTTAAAAGTAATATCAGCAGTTTCCAAGCACATGGTTCTTTCTTTTTTCTTTTTGTCGTAAAAATGACTGATAACTCGTTGTTTGATATTATTAGCTTTACCAACATAAATAACTTCTTTTTGTTGATTTTTAAAATAATAAATACCGTGTGTCTCTGGTAAATTATCAACTACTTGTTTGTCTACTAACGGAGGTAATGTGGCTTCTCTGGACCGCGGGTTTAAAAAACTATTGATGGTAAAATTAGTGTCTCTTTTAATGAGTCTTCGGAAAAGTTCTACAGTAGCTTCTGCATCACCTTTGGCTCTGTGTCTAGCGGCTATTTTTATACCCTCAGATTCACAAATATTACCTAGGCTATAAGATGGAAGACCTGGAATTATTTTGCGAGTTAATCTTACGGTACATAATTTTTTCTTTTAAAATTAAAGCCTAAACTTTTAAATTCATCTCTAATAATATTGTAATCAAAATTTACATTATGAGCAACAAAAATGGTGTCTTTTGTAAATTCCTCTACTTTTTTTGCAATTTCATAAAATTTTGGTGCAGTTCTTACCATGGCTTCAGTAATGCCTGTAAGATTAGTTATGAAATGTGGGATTTTTTGTTCTGGATTTACTAACGAAGTAAATTCATCTATAATTTTATTTCCATCAAAATTAAAGATTGATATTTCTGTTATTTTTTGACCTTTAGGGCCGTTTCCAGTGGTTTCTATATCAACGACTGAATACAATTTTAGGCAATTTGATTTTTAAGATTTGAGATGGTTTCAATAGGATGGTCGCTCTTAAACACATAACTACCAGCAACCAATACATCTGCACCAGCCTCAATAAGTTGGGTTGCATTTTTATTAGTAACTCCACCGTCTATTTCTATTTTGCAATTAGATTCAGAAAATTCTATTAAATGTTTTAATTGAGATACTTTTTTATAGGTATTTTCTATGAAAGATTGTCCTCCAAAACCTGGGTTTACGCTCATAATACAAACAAGGTCTACATCTTTTATTACATCTTCTAATACAGCAACTGGTGTATGCGGGTTTAAAGCAACACCAGCCATCATTCCGGCAGCTTTTATTGCCTGAATAGTTCTGTGAAGATGCGTACAAGCTTCGTAATGAACGGTTAAAATAGAAGCTCCTAGTTCTGCAAAAGTTTGAATATATCTATCAGGATCCACAATCATTAAGTGCACATCTATTGTCTTTGTAGCGTGTTTGGAAATAGCTTTTAAAACAGGCATTCCAAAAGAAATATTAGGAACAAATACACCATCCATAATGTCTATATGAAACCAATCAGCTTCACTAGCATTCACCATTTCTATGTCTCTTTGAAGGTTTGCAAAGTCTGCGGCTAAAATTGAAGGTGCAATTAATTTACTCATATTGTCTAATATTTATTTTATGAAGTAAAAATAGGGATATAAAAAAGAAAACTCTCGAAGAATTTTCGAGAGTTTTTAATCTTTTGTTGACAACGTATTATTATCCTAGGTAGGTCATTAAGATTTTACTTCTAGAAGTGTGTTTTAATCTTCTAATTGCCTTTTCTTTTATTTGACGAACTCTTTCTCTAGTCAGATCAAAAGTCTCTCCAATTTCTTCTAAAGTCATTGGTTGGTGTTCTCCCAAACCAAAATACAACTTAACAACATCTGCCTCTCTAGGAGTTAATGTTTCTAAAGCTCTATTTATTTCTATACGTAAAGATTCGTGTAATAATTTTCTATCTGGGTTTGGTGATTCACCAGAATTTAAAACGTCATATAAATTTGAGTCTTCACCTTCTATTAAAGGAGCATCCATAGATACATGACGGCCAGAATTTTTCATAGACTCTTTTACGTCATTAACAGTCATATCTAACTTCTTAGCAATTTCTTCTGCACTCGGAGGTCGCTCATTTTCTTGTTCTAAGAAAGCGTACATTTTATTAATCTTATTAATAGATCCAATTTTGTTTAAAGGCAAACGAACAATACGAGATTGTTCTGCTAAGGCCTGTAAAATAGATTGACGAATCCACCATACAGCATAAGATATAAATTTGAAACCTCTAGTTTCGTCAAAACGCTTGGCAGCTTTAATAAGACCAAGGTTTCCTTCATTAATTAAATCAGGTAATGTTAATCCTTGATTTTGATATTGTTTTGCTACAGAGACAACAAATCGAAGATTAGCTTTCGTCAATTTCTCAAGAGCAGTTTGGTCTCCAGCTTTGATGCGTTGAGCTAATTCAACTTCTTCGTCTGCAGTAATTAAATCTACTTTTCCAATTTCTTGTAAATACTTGTCTAATGAAGCGGTTTCCCTATTAGTTACTTGCTTCGTAATTTTAAGTTGTCTCATCTAATTTGTAGAATTATTTAGCTGTTAATTTTGTGCTTGTATATTATTATACGGTAGACTTTATCATAATGTTACAAAAGAAAATTTATTTAAAAAAATTAGGGAAATTATTTTTTATTTTTATCTTTGATATTGATAATATTAAAAATTGAATTTTCAGGAGAAAATATAAAGGTTGGGGGACATTTTATATATATGTCAAATGAAAAATTCATCAAAAAAGCTAACTATTTTATAGTTAGCTTTTTTATTAAAATAGACCATTTATCTGTGAATCTATTCTGTCAATTATATATCCTAAATCTTCTTGATTAGCCACAAAGTCAATATTATCTACATCAATAACTAATAATTTTCCTTTTTTATAGGTAGATATCCAAGCTTCATATCGTTCATTTAATCTACTTAAATAATCAATACTTATAGAGTTTTCATATTCTCTTCCTCTTTTATGAATTTGACTTACTAAAGTAGATATATCTGCTCTTAGATAAATTAGTAGGTCTGGTGGTGTTACCAGCTTTTCCATTAATTCAAAAAGAGAATTATAGTTATGGTAGTCTCTATTTGTCATTAATCCCATGGCGTGAAGGTTAGGGGCAAAAATATGTGCATCTTCATAGATAGTTCTATCTTGAATAATATTCTTACCACTTTTTCTCAATTCTAGAATTTGACTAAAGCGACTGTTTAAAAAGTATACTTGTAAGTTAAAAGACCATCGTTCCATTTCACCATAAAAATCATCTAGATAAGGATTTTCATCAACAGACTCATAATGAGGTTTCCAGTTGTAATGTCTTGCTAATAATTTAGTTAAAGTAGTTTTTCCGGCACCAATGTTTCCGGCAATAGCTATGTGCATAGATTCGTATAAAAAAATTAAAAAAGGGAAGCTAAAGATACTTAAAATTTAGAAATCTAACCTAACTATATTGTAAGTTTATACCCAATGCCTCTCACATTAATAATTTTAATTTTTGTGTCTTTTGAAAGTTTTTTCCTCAATTTAGTAATAAAT
>FUWD013182676.1_pt1 | contig 19238 bp, 18 predicted proteins | sample 1063281 | NCBI WGS metagenome assembly FUWD01 (sample SAMEA79048168, study PRJEB19326) | metagenome | biome: marine | reverse complement strand
GTTTTCTATGCAGAATAGACAGCAATTCTGCAGAGCTTTTAAGGGCATCGGAACTTAAAATGAGACCCCTTTCCAGATACATTGGATTAAAATCAACAATTGATGCTATTGAAGATCTAAAGTGAGTTTCAAGTACGGATATTGCAGCAACAGGAAAGTGTCTATACAACTCTAAAGCTTGTTTTCGCCTAAGTCTTCCAGTGAATTTTGTAGAGCCCTGACTCTATTCGTAGTTTCAAACAAAGCACCATCAGATAAGCCCGACTTCATGCGTAACCTTGCATCAAGTAATCTTGCCTCTAGATTCCCATTGATTTTTTTAGCCATTTTTCTTTTTGACAATTTATAGGTTGAAATAATCGAAGGTTGGGCGCAACTTATCTAACTTCGATTTAATAATCTCTTTAGCTTGATAAGAAATAACTCTACTCTGGACGCTATGGCCATTAAATAGATTCGGATTGCTTCTTTTGCTGTTATTTTTAAATAACATCTCGTTGCCATAATATCTATAAATGCTTGAATCAGTTTTTTGGCTTTGGAATAAACTTTCCTTTTCCATAGTCTAAGCTTATTCTTGAGGTCTAGAAACTCTTAATTTGAATAACGACTAAACGTGTCCGTATTTCTATGTTTAAGGCGGATACTGTTTTTAAGTATTGCTAGACTTTGGGGTCGCTTGATAATTGTGGCAACAACCCCAAAATGGGATCCAAATAGCTTTCTGAGTATTTTTGGTCAAACTTAAATTTAGTTGCATGGCTAACTAAATACTGTTAAAGTACGATCATGTTTGAACAATGCCTCTATTTCAATACCACCAGCCTAGCTCGTCAGCTGGAGAAGGAATGGACAAGTGCATTTAAGCCTTTTGGACTGACTCCTTCCCAAGCCTTCATGCTTAGAGTGGTTTTGAACAAAGCCTCGCTATTGCAAAGTGAGTTGGCCAGTGAGATGAATATCAGCCGCCCAACCGCTACTAGGGCTTTAGATGGACTGGAGCGTCTCTCATTAATTAAACGAGTAGCCTCTGAGAAAGATGGCCGGGAACAAGAGATTCATCCCACTAAAAAGCCATGGAGATGAAAGAAGCTATTAATGCCGCTAGCGTAGCAGTAGCTAAGCGCCTTAAGAAATCCTTGGGTGCTAGTCATTTTGAAGATGCTGTAGATCAAATACGAGGCATTAGCTCCGCCTTAAAGTAATGCGTTTTTGTGAGTCCTTTTTTATTTCCTAATTAGTTGCATAGCTAACTTAATGACCAATCAAGACACAAGGAGAAGCAAATGAATATTGAACTTAGTAACACCATCATCCAAGTTACGGAAGCCAATAAGGTGAGCCTTTCAAAAGCACACAACGCACGTCTGGAATGCCTAGAAGGCAGCATCTGGCTGACGTTTGATGATCTTGACGGAGATTTCCTCCTTACGGCAGGGGAACATCTCTTGATTAACAGCAACGGCTTGGCTCTAATTTCGGGACTTCCATCTGCCAAGATCAGGCTGACTACACCAGCAATACAGCCAACCGCCTTCAGTAGATTGTTGAGTTGGATTAATGATCATTTTCTGAACCTTATAGTTGCATAGCTAACTGTTTTATTCATTAACAACCAAACCACCTCAGGAGAATTTCATGCCCATCCTCAACGTTAAAGTGAGCGGACAAAAGAGTATTGCCACCACCAAAGCTATTCATGAATTACTACTCGATTTGACTCATCGCATTCTGGGTAAGAAAAAGGAAGTCACTGCTATCGCAATTGACTATGTTGATCCCGATTGCTGGATGGTGGGCAGCAAGCTACTGAGCGAGCAAGGTAAAAACAGCTTTTACTTTGATATTAAGATTACCGATGAAACCAATACCAAAGATGAAAAGGCTCGGTATATTAAAGAGGCTTTTGCGGGGTTTGAACAAATTCTAGGTAATCTGCATGAAGAAAGTTATATCTATGTGCAAGATGTAAGGGCGGCTAGTTATGGTTACGGTGGGAAAACCCAGGAATACCGATATCACCACTAAACCCCAGCTTTATGAACGGTTTTCAGCTGGTCGGTTGATTATTTGATCAATATATTGACCAAATAATGGGTTTATGGTTAAAATAATGATCAAATGACTGCTTCTGAACTTAGCCCCATCCTAGAGCGCCAGTTGCTATTGCAACTAGGCGATCGCATTAAGCGCTTACGTAAAGCGCAAGGGCTTGGCACGGTCGAAGTATCTGCGCGCGCAAAGCTCACCCGTAATACTCTACGATCCATTGAGGCAGGCGACCCGTCTCCTTCGATCGGCGCTTACCTACGAGTGATGTCCGTTCTGGGCGTTAGCGGAGAGTTAGCGCTTTTGGCGGGCGATACGATGCAGGCCTCTCCAGCCGGATCAGCAGGAGCGAGGTCCAGACGCATTGCTCCTAACGTACAAGTACGCGTTTTGCCAGATAACGCCGGGCACCGACTTCAAGATCTACAAAGCCTTGCTCTGCATGAAGAGGCTGTTCAGTTAGTGAAGACTGATCCTGCATTGCTGCTACAAGCTCAAGATACCGTAGAGCGTTGGCTTGCTACTGGTGATTCTCGCTCAGCTGGCCTATGGCGAGAATGGCAAACCATCTTAAGTGCAGGCTCTTGGCGCAAAGTGCTTGGTCGCACGAGGCATGCCCAGCAACTCAGACAAACTTCACCACTGGTGACCATCCTCCCAGATGAAGTGCGCCTGCGTATTTTGAAAGATGTGAGTGCACTCAAAAAAGGGGTGGTGTTTGGTAGTTCTATAACTGGCGCCCAAGATGATGAAGCCGTTAAGGATGCACCATGACACGACAAGAACTAGAGCACATCATTCGCGCCAGTGCGGATGTCACCAATCAATATGAATTTGTGATCATCGGCAGTCAGTCAATGCTGGGCCAAGTACCCAATCCAGAAAAGGTCTTCACCGTTTCTATGGAAGCGGACATCTATCCACGACAGGCTCCTGACTTGGCAGATGAGATTGATGGCGCAATTGGTGAAGGCTCACAGTTCCATGAGACTTATGGTTACTACGCTCAAGGTGTGGGGGCGGATACCGCAATATTGCCAAAAGACTGGATGACGCGTATCCATCGCGTACAAAACAACAACACCAATGGACGAGTGGGGTACTGCCTTGATGTGCTTGATCTCTTTCTTGCAAAAGCTGCGGCAGGGCGAGATAAAGATCGAGAGTTTTGTATGGCGCTACTGGAGTACGCCTACCTTACGCCCGCACAAGCCTTAGAGTTGGTGCCGACTATGCCGCTCGATGATGATGAGCAGCTCAGGTTACGCGCAGCGATTCGACGCTGGGCCAAAGCATTACGAGATGCGGGTAACGATATTTCACAGGAATGAGCAATGGCCATTAATTCATATTTAAAATTTCTGGAAGCTACTTCAAAGCTTGAGATAAACATTCCACCCAATGGCAAGCGCGTATTGAAGGAAATTCTTAAAAGAGGTGATGGAGAGCCCTGCCGTGTTCAAGACATCATCAGCACGCAAGAGATCGCCTCTCAAGCAACTCTTCATAAAGCACTTAAAGAGTTAATTGCTGATGGTTATCTCATGCTCAAGGTCGACCCACACGATGGTCGCGCTAGGCATATTCAAGTTACCAAAAAGACTAATGATCTTGTTCAAAAGGTCAGCAAACTTTTAGAGAAGTCAGCCTCACTAAATCCCAAGTAATGAACTTAGCACCAAACGCACGCTATATTTTACATAGATAACACTTTATGAGCTATGAACAGCTATCGAAAAAATCAAAGCGAATTCTTGAAAATCAGCTCGCAACTCTATTTTCATCAAAGGCACTTCTCAACATCACAAGCATTAGCGAGGTTTTAAAGTTAAAACCTTTCCCCCCAGAAATCAAGTACCAAGGCAATTCTTTATTTCTGTCTTCGCATGGCATTGATGGTCTTACAAAGATTGGGGGTTTAATTAAACGCGAAACCTCAGTCTGCAATGATATTTTGCCCGATGAAATTAATGGTTTCATACTAGAAAATCTTGAGTTCTGGCTCAATAAAAACTTGCGGCCAAATGGCGAAGAATTCATGGTGGAATTTATTCGCCTCGCATATAAAAAAGTACAGAATTTTAAATTCTTGGTGCCAATAACTGGCATGGATTTAAAAGATCTAAATGAGCTGTCTATTGGGGCAATATCCATTCAACGACCAGACATAGAATTTTTTCAAAAATTTCAGTTTGGTGAATTGCTCAACGAAAAATTGATATATGAGCAATTAAGCGGTTCACTATGGCTGACAGGATGTGCAAATGGTAGCCCTTATAAGGCAAGGGAATCTTTTCAGCATAAGACAATTCTAGCGGTTGGAATATTGGGGATATATGGCTCAATCTTATACAAAGGCCAAATTTGGCAAACGCGAGTGAACGCCACAATTTCGTCATTCGATAATCGAAAAACGGCGACGTCAATTAGCTGGGTGGGCACCGGTGAAAATCTATCCTACAGCAGGAGCTGGGGTCCTGAGCAGGACCTGCCTTTTACCGCTGAATCACTTGCCTATTTAAAGGAAACCTGTTTTCTTGAGCAGATGGGAGCATTGATCGATAATTCACGGCCGTCCGAATTAGATATCTCAATACTCAAATCAATTTATTGGTTCTCGGAAGCATACAAAGACAGAAATCCAATAATGCAATTTACAAAATTATGGGTTTGTGCAGAGAGCTTTTTTTCAGGCGATAAAGAAAAAATCGTCAGCTCAAATGTTAAGGGCATCACAGCGATTCTCCTATTTGCTGGATTTAACGTGATTACCCCAGAACAATCCAAGAAAACTAAAAAAAGAATTGAAGATTTGTATGACTTGCGCTCAAGGGCCTTACATCAAGCCACATTCCATGAAATTAGCAATAAAGACTTGTGCGAGCTTTCGCATTGGATTGCATGGGTCATTATTTCAATGGTTGCATTATCCCAAAAAGGATATAAAACAAATAGGCAAGTTATGGAACAAGTTGAGCGCCTAAATCACTTGTAATGAAATTAGAGTTTGATTAATAAGTCTTGTCAACTTCTGATGGATTGGGCCTCAACTCAGTCATCCCTATCGGCATGATATTGTCCAGAGCAGTAGTAACATCGATGTTCGTATCCACCGTCATCTAGCTCCCAAATATCCAGCTCGCCTTGCGCAGCTGATACGCCACAGATATCACAATTAGCAGGAATGTTTTCGCCATCCTCATTGTTACAAACGAGACAACGATAGCCGGTACTCGATTCCTCGTTTTGTATGAGCGTCGGGTTCCCACAGTTTTCACAGTCTAACCGCGCAGGAAATGCATCGGGATCATGATGGTCCGGCGGATTCGCAGCCTCGAACTCTTCGGCATCTTTTAGAGCGGTACGAAGTTGAAACTCATATTCGCTCGACAAAACCTGGAACGGTTTCATCGTTGACTCTGAAATCAGAGATTTCAGCTCGATGTTTGTATGAGTCTCTAAGAATTCCATTACAGAGCGAAAGAGTCGACCAATAGTGATTCGCGCCTCAGGCACTTCCATTTTGAATTTGTGGTGTTCGATATCATTTCGTAGGCGCTTCAACCACTCAAGATCTTTCTTAAGGGCCGGGGAGACCGTGTCAGCAGCCTCATTGTTAATGAAATTGATTGCTTCCCACAAGGTAATAGTTTTATTTTTGTCTATCTTTGCAGAGAACGGCTCCCTGTAAATGAGAAGTGGATGCTTGCTCGCAATGTGATGCTTGAAAATAAGTTCAACAAAGTGTGCCATGTGCAATACGGCAAACTTAAATGCCTTGGGTTCCCCTCCATCACCCTCCTCAAACTTGGCGAGAGCTTCTGAGAGGCTATCAACTGCATTCTCAAGCAGGTCGAGCTCGTGTGTTGTCATGATGACCGACTTTAAGATAATAGGCCTGCGCAGCTTTTAGCGCAGATGAACTCAAATACAGGATTAGATTGCAGCTTCACTTTGGGCCTCCCAAGTAGCGAGTAAATAGATAGCAAGGGCGCCGGCTAAATTAACTGCTAGTTCTGCATGCCGTGATGCGGGCTTCACGCTGGCTTTTCCTTTGCCATGTGAGTCGCTTAAGCGATTGCGAAGAGCCCCAAGTCCCTCAACAATGGCGGTACAACCACCAAGAATTTGTTTAAATACCTGCTCAGTATGCTGCGAGGGTGCGAGATTAAGACGCTCAGCGGTTTGGCGATATAGCTTATTCATATCGGGGCTGTCATCATACGGCGAAGCAGCTTCTTCAAGTATATGTTTGCAAACGGACTCGAGAAGGGTTCGAGCTATAGTAATAGCTCCTTCGGGATCAGAAGCGCGTCTTTCAAGCGCTTTTGACCAGGCGGCTTGAATATTTGCAGCGTCAAATTTTTCGATCGCTACAGAAACAACTTGATCGGACGGCGCAGAACCGGTGCGCTCGAGAAGCTCTAGCATGGGGCCAAACTCTTTCCAGAGATATGTCCGCCGTTCAGCATAAGTTCCAAACTGATGCTTAATGAACTGCCAGAACTGGCTGAGATTACGGCAGGTGCGAAGAAATCTTGGAATGTGTGACTCTAATGCCGCCTGCGAAAGCACCACCTGACGAAGGCGCATAAATTCTGCATCGTCCTCCAATTCTCCTGTTGCTTGGGATACGAGGAGGTTTTGAAGTGCCTCTGTCTGATCAAATAATTCGCGCATGCGAAATTAAACCTAGTAGTGTTTCCACGCAAACTAGTGACAGCATGGTAATTGGTGTTGATAACACAGGTTTAGTCGCCTAGAAAATATGAGATTTAGTCACTTGTATTTTGGATTTCAGTATATCAACCTCCAAATATCTTATGCATTTCAACTCCATACATACTCCGGATAAGCAATTGCAAGGGGTGGCTATTGGTTTCTCACTAAGTTTGCAGCAACCCCATTAATTACCAATTCCATCGCCACAATCCTATCCTTTTGGAGCTCCAGTACTTTATCTACTAATGCTGGGCCTGCTTTTTCAGGCGATCCGCAATTAAAAGGTGGCGCAGGATCATATTCAAGCGCCAACTGAAGTCGCTTAGCAATATCTTCCCCTGCTAACTCTGCAGCCAGCTCATAAGCAAAATCAATGCCCGCAGTTACCCCTCCGCCTGAGATAAATTTTCCATCTTTGACCACTCGTTGATTAATGGGCTCAACACCAAATAGCGGAAGATATTTGCTCCAGATCCAGTGACACGCACTTTTGTGGCCCTTGAGGATTCCAGCAGCCGCAAGAATGAGCGATCCGTTACAGACAGAGGTTATGTATTTGGCGCCGATGCTTTGTCTGCGCAGAAACGAGAGCGTTACTTCATCAACCACCTGCTCGCCGATGCCAAAACCGCCAGGTACACAGAGAACATCTAATTGGGGGCAGGTCTCAAATGTCGTCGTTGGATTAATAGAAAACCCCACATCTGTCATTACTGGGCCTAAGTCTTTCCACACCAAATGCACTTTCGCATTAGGTACTCGGCTAAGCACTTGAGCGGGGCCACTGAGATCAAGCTGCGTCAAATTAGGAAACAACAAAAAGCCCACTTCGATGTTTGTATTCATATCAGCCCGTTAAATGAATTAAGCATGCTCAAAGTCTAAGTAATCTTGACTTGGCATAAATGACAAAATCATGCTAATTTCTGCCAATGTCCAAATTACGCCAAATTGCTCTCATTGCTTTTGATGGATTTCAGATTCTTGATATCACGGGGCCCGCCTCTGTTTTCTCTGCGGCCAACGATGCCATAGGCAAGCCCTATTACCAAGTGGTGACCATATCAGCCAAAGGAGGGTTAGTTGCCAGCCATTCTGGAATTAGCATTCACTCCCAAAGCTACCAATCTTCTAAGTTAGTCTCTATAGATACGCTCTTAATCGCTGGTGGTAGTGCAGATGGGTTGGAGACACTATCCAGGAACGAGCCTTTCATGAAGTGGATTAAGCAGACGGTTCAAAGGACTCGTCGCTATGGGTCAGTTTGTACTGGGGCTTTTGTTCTGGGTCACCTAGGCTTACTCAAGAAAAAGAAAGTGGCAACACACTGGGGTTCATGCGAAAAACTTGCAACCCTCTTTTCAGATGCAGAGGTTGATGCCAACGCATTGTTTGTCAACCAAGGAAAACTTTGGACTTCTGCTGGGGTGACCACAGGCATTGATATGAGCCTAGAAATGGTGGCACAAGATCTTGGCACTGAAATTGCTAACGTTATTGCTAAACGTTTAGTACTTTATGCAAAGCGGCCTGGCTATCAATCACAATTTAGCCCACTACTTAATGCCCAAACAAATGCTGAACCACAATTTCAAAAACTGGTTGAATGGCTTGGAAAACATCTTGACCAGAATATTGAAATTCCAAGGATGGCGGAGCAAGTGGCCATGTCAGAGCGCACCTTTTATCGTAAGTTCACACAGTGCTTTGGAGAAACCCCACGGGATTATGTTGAAAAGTTGCGGCTAGATAATGTACGCATTCTGCTTACTTCCAAAGCCTCACTAAAAAAGATAGCTTCATTAAGTGGCTACTCCACCGCAGCTCAATTAACAAAAGTATTTGCGCACCGATTTGGTGTAAGTCCTGCATTTTTTAGGAAATTGCATTGCCAGGAAGCGCATGATTAATTCACGGATATAAATAAAATGAATGCGAACCTTACTTACTCATCCCGAGTAAACGCATTTCGAAAGCAGCTTATTAATAACCTGCCTCGAATTCCTGACAATAAAGAGTCTTTGACCCTAATGCGTGCAATGCCAACAGGCCACCTAATCTTAGCCTACATCAACTGGAAAATGCGATTGATACCCCAAAAGCAAAGGGTAGTTAAATTTTGGAGTGGGGGCATATCGCCGCTCCAAGTGAAGCAGACAACAGAATTACTACGTCCGTTGCTAGAAAAAGTTTTGTCTGGTGAAGATTTAACGCCCCACCTTTCAACACAAGTCAATAAGGCAGGCATTGTTCTTAATGGTGCAAATCCAAGCTCTAAAAAAGCAGATATCGACATTATTCTGACGCGGCATGGACTACATCACTTTCACGTTGCATCACCCTCTACAAAAAATCCCAAAGGAAGAAGTGGCAGCTTAGTCTTTGCCGAGGTTCTTGAAAATGAGTTTCGAGTGATAGCAATATCAAACCATGGAGCATTTAAATCAGGGACTGAAGAGCAGATACGATTTTTAGAAATCTGCAATTCTTATATAGCCAAGGATATTCCCGCAGGGCAGGGCTTTCTTGCTAACCCCGTTATGTCTTCTGGTCACTCATTAACAGCCACCCTTTTTTCAAATGCCTGCGCCAATACGATGGAACAACTTGATCCAATGCTAGATGATCCTATTTACATAGAAAAACTTTACAGTGATAACCCTGTTCATCGAAATGGCGTAGTTATTGGAAAACCGAAAAAATCATCACTAGCATGGTCATTTCAAGATTTGCGGTTTGGCATTTTTGATAAAAATACTCAGGTTTTTTTCTGCATTTACCCGTTTTTCAGTAGATAACAAATGGTCCTCATAAGACAAGAGGGCAAAGGCTTAATGCCAAATCAGAAGCGGTATGAGAGCAATTGAGTAATTGCCCCCAATGATGAGTCAAGGATAAAATCGAGTGGCTTTATTGGAAGGCATTTTGAATTCGCACTTTGGAACCTTACCAAGAAAACTGATACAGGTGTCGTAAAGAGCCATTCGACGACGGTTGCCGAACACTCCCGGATTGATATGTAATTGTGCCGGCTCATGATGGGGCTCCCAGTAGAGTAAGGGATCCGCTATGAGCGGCTCCTTGGGGTCAAACATAAAGATCGCATTTGCCCGACGTTTTCTACCTCCACTCAGCTGAACATAGTGAATGTGGTAACCAAAATTATGATTTTCACGTTCTACGCCAAACCCCCTGTCACCTGGAATTTCCACCATGTAATTAAATAGGTGCGGATATGTTTCCCCTGTGACTAGGCTCTCTCGGGAGCGCAACTCGGCGTTGTAGTCTAACCCGTAGCGAATATCTTCAAGTCGGTCATAATTAAAGGCAGCAAGCACGCCCTGTAGCCGACCATAATCAAAATTAAGATTTGATCCTCGATTCTCTTGGCGCAGTCTCTCCGCTCGTAACTCGGCCTTAGCCAAAAATTGCTCAACTTCCCAATCAAAAAATAAATATCGTCCCCATGGAATTGCTTTTGTGTTGGGACAAACTCAATCCCAAGCATTTCTATCAGGTATTTGAAATCACCCCATTTAATTCTGAAATGAATCATCTAAAAATTCCTAGATTTAGAGTCGGGAGCGTGGAATCTTAGCTCGAAGGGCGTTAGGGTTTTATGAGGCCCCATTGTATTTGCGTTTCACGTGCATAAAAACCGTAACCATCTGTAGGATAGTTTGCATTCCCAACGCCGAACTGGTCAATAGCATCAAGAACCGCAACCATTTTGAAGGGGATATGGATTACACGTGCAGCGCCATTTAAGATACGCGTGGCCAAGGATTGCGGCCAGTGGCTCGATAACTGGGCGGGCGCGAGTATCGACTCAAAATCAGGATATACGGCTATGATTGGAATCTGACATTTATCGACTGCATGAGCAATCTCGAAGGGCACCCAGTCAGTATCATTCTTTGTTTCAGCAGTAAGGATCAGCACCATATGTCTAGAGTTATTTAAACGAGTAACCAATGCACGCCGTAGTGTTTCCTTGGTGGATGTGTCCCGAATAGCGGCTGTCTTTTCGTGACTGTTGACCAACGAAAAATCAATGCGCTTGTTGACGCTCCACATTTTCATGGTGTTGTAGTACTTAATATCAGAGGCCGTAGGGTTTGTTGTGCCGCCAGCATGGAAGGCTACATAGGTTCCATTGCGATATGCCACGTTATCTCCAGAAGTTTTCAATTAGGTGTAAGTCAACATCATCAAATCGGCTAGGGTGAATCACTATCTCAATATCTAAAGTAACTTGGTTCTTCTTGGTCTCATTAACAATTACCAAGAGAATTAATTCTAAGAGTTGGTTAGCGGGCAATCCAAGACCAGACAAACCAGAACCAATAAGAGGTAAAACCAGCCTTTCACCCCCAAGCACAGCACGGGCTTTTGCACATAAACCCTCAAGCGCTCGTATAAAGTCAGGCAATGACGCAGATGCCTTAAATGTAACTAGATCGGTGGTAGACAGCACAAACAGAAGAAATTGGTGAGAATTTGTTTTAACTGCCGCCGTAGTACCTATTGGATATTGCCAACCTTTTCCACCAATACGCCCTATATCCCGGGCCGGCGTATTGGCAAGATCGCTTGCAACCAGTTGATCAAACGAGGCAGAGTGCCCGCCGAAAAATCTATTTATTGTGATGCCATGCAGTGACTTAGATGAAACAGGAAGCCCTATCTCGCTATCAAAGAACTCATTGACTGGAATAGCAAGGTACCCATCCCGACTAAATAAGTCTCCGAATAGAATGGTGACTCTAGTGTTGGAGTGCCCAATCTTGAAGTTAATGGACTGACGCTGATATGCGCGCATACAGGCTATTAGAGCGCTGATACAAACAAGACCAAGATAACAGAGAATACCTTGCAGTTTTATGGCCGGGAAAAAGTAAGACGCAGACTCAATCACCGTCCAAAGAGCGCCGTAAGCCAACAAAGTCTCGCTCAGGAATTTTAGCGGCCGACGCTTTATGCCAAGGCGGATGTTATGTAGCGGCTTCATTTGCGGATGGTAGTTGAAAAAACTATTATGTACGGGGAGTATTGTACGACCGCTTTTAACAAGCAAAAATTCTATATTTTTATTGCCTCCCAATAAGATTAATATTCCGGCGGCAATATTAATCGCTTATCCAGCGCTCATGCTATTAATTCTTGACTATATGCGCCATCAACATCAAATAACGAACTGCCGTTGTAGGCTTCTTACCGTCCCCATCCTCAAAAACAGGGGTAATGCCAAGCCAAGGACAGGCCCAGTCTTTTCGCCCAATCGGAGGAGCTGCTTTTCCAAGCATTGATGTATGCAAATTCAGCGCAGCCTTCCAGCTCGCCCTAAATTGTGATCTAGGCGTAACCTTGTCGTAAGACTCAATTCGCAGATCAGACTTACCCAAACCCATTTTTTCAAGCCAAGCAAGAAAGTTTCTTGCATCTTCTGGCAACTGGGGATTCTCAAAATGAATCGCTGCCATCTTAGGGTGGGCATGCTCTGCAAAGTATCGCAAAACGCTTTTGGAGAGCTCTGGTTCCTCGCGTAATACCTTTTCAAACATCGGAATTAATTTTTCTAGGCACGCTTGATCATGCGCTTTGATTGGCTGAATTGGGCACGCAATTCTTTTAGTCACTTGCGAATCTAAAGCGCTCAGTGGATTATCAATAAAGCGATGTCGATAAGCGCTATCCGCTCCGGACATAGTCATATCACGCAAGCGCCTGGCATTTTCAATCATGCGCGTCATATCGGGGATCTGCGACTTCTCTCCTTTCACCAATACGTAAGGCGTCAGTCCTTTAGTTTGATTGAGATAAAGACTATTCCAGAGATCTTCTAAACCCTCTTTAGTCAACCAATGGAGTTGCTGGCTTTGCGTTGCCTCTTCTGGCTCAATCATTTTTTATTGGGCTTGGATGCTTTTAACGGGGCAGCAGGTTGGGATTTTTTCCAAAGATGGGTAAGCCAAGAATGCAGATTATTAGCCTGATCAGCTTGATGATGGCGATATAGGCTGATGCGATTTTGCCCGGAAGCGGCAACCACAGCGGCCTCACTTGGAGCAATTCCCTCTTGATCTAAATGCCAAGCAAGGCCCAAATCAAGCGTGTGAACATAATGCTCAAGACTCACATCCGGCCCCGAATGGCCCAGTAAAAAACACACTGCCCATAAATCGCGTCGTGTCATCCGCTGGTTGCCAAATAAGCTTTGCCTCAAATCCTGACAGTGTTTAATTTCTAAGTCTAAGCCTGGTATACGCACATTGACTTGTTTTGGATTGCGTATCTGACTGAGCATTAACACCAAGTCAATCTGACTGGCAAAGGTATGACGCAGGTGATGAAAGCGCAAAGTGGGATCTCCCGTTATCACCCTCATCACTTCATGCAAATGCTTAAATAATTTATCTTCTTGCAAAAACGGTTTTTGCTCACTGGGGATGGCAAAGATGTGGCGCGAAAAAGGCTGTTTTAATTCTTGAGCATTGCGCTGATTAACCCAAGCCTTTAGCTCTTGTAATTCCTCATCTAACAGCAAAGCATGCAATGGCATTTTTCGCGTGGCACTCGGAGTCTTTAAGGTGCGAGAGGCAGTAGGGCGAATCAATAACTCGGCCGGATCACCCAAAAGCGCATCGACTAATTCGAGCATCAGCACCTCGCTTCTACGCAGTCCACAGCGATAGGACAGCGTCAAAACTAATTTGCTAATCGTGCGCAATTCTTTTTGTCCGCTCGTTAATAATTGCTCCGATAGATCGTTGGCATTTTTCGCAACAAACTGTTCTCGCACGCTTTGAAATTCGCGCTCTGTAAGCCAGTTCGCATCTACGGGCACTAAGCCGCCTTCCGGTCCCAACACATCGAGCGCCTCTGTTTGAGAAACTCCTTTTTCGGAAGATAAAAAGCGCATAAATTCACGCAAGACCCGCACTAACTTGGATTTCATTCCCTTGCTATGCGCATCCGCCAAAACCTCTTCATACATCGAAGCCCATTCAAGCGCATGCAGTTGATCGGTCGTATGCGCGCCCATTAACCCGCCCAAGCGCTTTGCTACCGAGATAACGTAATCCTTGACGGTGGGCAAAGCAAAGCGAGCCTGTTGATCTCGCTGGGCATAGAGTAACCACAGTGCAAAGTCTGCAAAACAATGGCCCGCTTCATTCTTTTCAAATCCAGTATTGGCCTGCTCTTTAAGTTGATTGACTTGCAGCGCAACACCTTCTCGAAAATGGCCTTGCAAACTTTTACGTAAAGGGCCAAGCCAACGAGGCTCAATTTCCCCTGCATCGTCTTGATCGCCAATCTCCGGTGGAGCAGCCGACGCCTCTATCGCCGCCAGTCGCTTAAGTTGGCTAACCTCATCATGGGCAGATGACTCATGCGCATCAAATAACACCCCGTGGACACGCTTCCATACATGGGGCTTTAGAGAATGGGATACGATTTTTCTAGAAGCGTAATTCACCAGCATCATCGGCATGCGGATCTTTAAATCTAAGCGCGTTGCTTCAAATATACGAGGTAAGCGCAATCGAGGGGGCAACGTTTTTGGCGTGGACACGCTTTTAATAAATTCATCAATGCAAGCGGCAATACGCTTTTGACGTTCTTCTTTTGCTATCGAAGCATCAAATGGATTGCCCAACGCTAAGAGCGCTTGCTCGTGGGTAACCTGCAAAATAAGTGCAGCGGTTAAGGGGTCGATAAACCAACGCCTAAACTCCGCATCATCTTGATGCCGATAATCTAGCGAAAATTCAACATAAATGCGCTCACCTAAACACTGTAGTGGCGAGGAGGGCTGACAAAGTAGTTGCGCTAATTTGTCGATCAGGGTGTATTCCAACAACCCCCCATGAACAACACTGGAGACAAACAATCGACCCATTGCTAGATTGGTAGTATTTACCACTGGCTCTAGCTGGCTCTCCTTTTCTTTTAGCGATTGCTCAATGAGGCGTCGTAGCGCCGGGGCAATAGCCAGCATGGGAATTTGCTTTTCAAAAAACGGGCTTGGCTCGCGCTTAAATAAAGTAACTAAGGGTGGGGGGCATAACTGAAAGAGCCCCATCGAGTTGCCCTTATCAACCAATTTATTTAATAACTGCACTGCTGCGGCTGCATCGGCCATCGGGATAATGTGATCGAGCAAATAACTGACAAGCTCGCCCATCTCACCCCCTAAGAGGGCTAGCTCCACTTGGCCGCCAATCAAAAACTGGGATTGAGCGCAAGTGGTCCGCTTTTCTAATAGACGATGTAATTTGGGTTGCAATTGCTTTTGCTTGAGCGTGAGCTGATCTTCAACGCCTTGCCATAGCGCCTTTACCTCATCCTGGCTTAATTGAATCACCTCTGCCAATTGAGCATCTCCACCATTGCCGCTCGGCATCGTCGGGGCGTTCAATTGATCGTCTCCACCAACTCATGGGCCCAAGGACTTTGAACGACTTTATCTAGCCCAATCTGCTCGTGCAGCCCTCCTAAATATTGCCTTAAGGTCGGGACAAACTCACCAAAATTGAAACTGGAAAACATCCCGTGCGGCTCTTCGCCCATACTCCAATGGCCCATTACCGCATCAACCACCTCGATAGGGCAATGGGCCTCGAGCAATTGCGTACGAATAAAACGACGGTGGCTGTTGGCTTTCACATCTAAATAATTCTTAAGATACTGCTCGATGACTTTTGGTCGAGCTTCAACAGGCCTTAATTTGTCATCGAGAAAAAAGCAGGGTTTTTGCACCTGACGCATATCGAATTTTCCAGTCAGGTGCGGCCGAACAGCTTCTAAGTGCGCTTCATAAAGTTGCATCTGTTCAACCAATTTTTCTGGCAACCAGACCATCCTCGATTTATGGTGAGACCCGTCGTCTTTATCCGTTAAAGCTGCAATCCCCCTTTCTTGATCGATAAATTCAAGCGCCAAATAAGGGGTTTTAATTGCCCTGCAGGTGGTGGAGTATGCGAAAAACTGCAAAACATAAAGCGTATACAGATTATGAAAGTGCACTAAGCTGGCTTTACTGGCGACCTTAGCCTCTCGCCTGGCTAGCCTCACATCCGCAATGAGTCTTTGAAACAGTGTTTTTACCGCAGGGAGGGTTGGGCAATTTCGCGCCCCGACGTTCAGCTGGGATTGGTCATGATTCTCTGGCATCCACAATTCAATGGATTTTGGATCCATCTTTTCTATCTTGTCGCTTACCGTTTTGATTGCTAGATCAGATGTGCTGATCACTACTTTTTTATAGGCCTCTTGCAACAGCTTAATAGAAGGGGAGGTATAAAAAATGCGCACTTGAGACAAATAATGTTCCCGACTGAGGGTGCAGCTGGCCATGGCGCTATCACCATAGTGCAGCACCAACTGGCTCCAAATGGTGTTGGTAATTTTTCCCTTGGTTACTCGACCGTCCGGGGAATACTCTTTTAACCAACTCGCCACGGATTTGGCCAACTCCTCGGGTGAGCTTATAAATAAGGGGATGATCTTTTTCGACTTAATTCGCTCTCCCAGTACTTTTGAGAAAGAGATCCAATGGCCTGCAAAGGCGGGTAAAAAATAGAAATGCCCAAGCTGGCGAACCTGATCGGGCCTTCTGGCCTGAACAATTTTGTATTCAGGGCCAAAGGCTGGGATAACCCAGCAAATTCGCCGAGCCTTTACGTCGCAATAGACGCTAACGTCCTCATTTTTGCCATCAGGCCGCTCAAAATCCACTTTAATCTTGGCCGCTTCAAGCACCTGCGCTCCCGTCCAGAGCATCACCTGCAACAAACAGAACGTTTCTAATAACAAGCGCTCCGCTTTATCGAGCTCCTTTTTCTTTACCAAGGCGGCGGCTTGCTCCATCAGCTTCAAACGCAAATGCGCGATTTCCTCAATTGCCAGCCCGTCATAGTCCCAAGGAATGTTCTGATTGGCTTTTTCTAAGTGCCGTTTTTTAGCCCTAGCTGCCCTTGCCAAACTACCCAAACCGCGCTTTGTCTCCTTGCAATCAAAGTGACTTAATACAACTAGCTCCTCCGAATCGTCTTCGCCGGGACAAAGATCACTATCGAGCAGGGTGATGCGCTCTTTCTTTGTTTGGGTTTTTTTGCCAACGATATCAATCGTCCCCCATCGAGAACTAGGATCATCTCCATCGTCCAATTGCACCGTGTACCCCAAAATCGTGATGGGGGAATGAATGCTGCCGCCCACCCAGGGACCACCCCCAGAACCTGAGCCACCCGATCGCTCACTTTGGTTGATACGCTCTATCCAAATCGCATCACCATAAACCTTGTCCAGGAAGCGAATAAGGCCTTTACGCTCCTCGTCAATCCGAACGACCCCCGAAATAGGCAGCTTTTTTAGCTCATCAGAAAAAAGTCTTGGAGAAACAGTAACTGGCAAAAGGGCCAAAAATCTTTCATGCCCATCTTCTGAATACCGCCGCACAGCGCGACCCGCGCCATCGATGTAATTTGGCAACGCCTTCCATGGTCTATCTATGGAAAATTGATACTCCTGACGGGTCGAGTCTTCCTTTAGCGCAATGACATTGGCAATCAGAAACTGCCCAACCAAAAGCACAAATTGATCGGTATGTTTTTCAGGGGATATTTCACAAAGAGTGGAATAGAGGGGGAAGCTGCTTACCCCATTTCCTTGAATTGGATTTTTCCATTTGCATTGGCCTTCTTGCCAAAATGCGGACCAATCTTTCTTGTTAGCTCGGCCTGATGATCCAAAACCCAATCTAAGGATGGCAACCAATTTGGAAGTCCTGATTTTTCTAAGCCGATATCCCAATCCTTCGGGGCAAGCTCCAAAATTCGCTTTACCATTGAAAACGCTTTGGGAAGCGCAACCAAATGATCGTGGGCAGTTATGAGCCAAAGGATGTTCTGCAGAATTTCAAGGTCTTGGTTTTGGCTTTTCGCCTCTTCAAGCAACTTCAGATGACTTGGACTCAGTCTTGGCGGCACGCTCTTAAGCAGCTCTTTGTCTGATTTCACCATCATCCCCAGATATTTTTTGCACCAATTTAAGTCATTTAGCTTCGTTTATAATAGGCTAATACTCAAAATACGCAAATAATATTTACTGCATTTGTTACATTTTTCTAATTTTTTTCTGATTTATCCTGTCTTAATAGTTTAAAAATTTTCCTGTAAAATTCTTATTAAGCCTTGATTTTATTGAGTTTTTACATATTAATACGATTTATGCCGTTTGATGTATTGGTGGTGTCATGGCCTCCGAAGCCGCAGGTTCGATTCCTGCCGGGCGCACCAAAATAGGGGGGTTTTTGACCTACATCATGCGTAAATTCGTGAAAAAGGCTATCATTTGCACCTAACTTATTGATTCTTATCATGTCAAATCATCTAAATCCTGCACTCTCTGAGCCATCTATTGCCAATCCTTTGGCTCCCGATCTTCCGTTGCCACACCGAAAAGTCATTCGTAGCTGGCTGATCCCAATGACTCAAGGGGAAACGGTAAAAGCAATTGCGCTTCTAGTGCTGGATGCCGTTTTGTGGCTCGCCTGTATTGCTGGGACTATTTTTGTCGAAAGCATACTAATCAAGATCATCTTGGGCGTAGTTGCCGGCTTCGTTACAGGTCGCATTTTTATTCTTGGTCACGATGCGTGTCACCAAAGCTATACGCCACACCGCGAACTCAATAAAATATTGGGTCGCATCGCATTTTTGCCATCCTTAACTCCATATAGCTTATGGGATGTAGGTCATAATGTGGTGCACCATGGTCAAACTAACCTTAAGGGCTTTGACTTTGTTTGGGCCCCCCTGTCCAAGGCGGAGTTTGACGCTTTACCAGCTTGGCGTAAAGCCTTAGAGCGCCTCTACCGTAGTGGATGGGGTCCAGTTTTCTACTACCTTATTGAAATCTGGTGGAGACGTGAGTACTTCCCTAATGCGAAAAACAAGCCGGGCGATCGTCCAATCTTCCTAAAAGACAATTTATTGGTGACTGGCTTTGCCATCATCTGGATTGGCTGCCTTATTGCTGGCGCCCTTGCTACTGGTCAATCAGTTTGGCTGGGCTTAATTACTGGCTTTGCCGTCCCATTCCTATTTTGGAACGGCATGATTGGCTTTGTAGTCTACGTGCACCATACCCATCCAAAAGTTTCTTGGTACGACAAGAAGTCTGAGTGGTTACGCGCCCAGCCTTTTGTTTCAACCACGGTTCATTTGACCTTTAACTGGATTTGGGGCTCTTTAATGCACCACATCATGGAGCACACAGCCCATCACGTGGATATGAGCGTACCCCTATATCGCCTGCAAGAAGCCCAAAATACCCTTGAGACCATCCTTCCAGAGCGTATTTTTGTGCAAAAGTTCTCATGGGCCTGGTATTTCGATACCGCACGCAAATGCAAGCTCTATGACTTCGAAAACAAGGCCTGGCTAGATTTTGATGGCAAT
>FUWD013021709.1_pt1 | contig 19273 bp, 17 predicted proteins | sample 1063281 | NCBI WGS metagenome assembly FUWD01 (sample SAMEA79048168, study PRJEB19326) | metagenome | biome: marine | reverse complement strand
AGATGGAGGGTTAATTATTCGTTGGACGCCATGATTGAAATAATTAATGATTTTAGTGTGGGAATAAATTTTTATTACAATTACGATAGTAAACTTGTTTCTGATAATGCTTCAACAAATGATTACGGTATAACGACAACTTTTAGTTATTCGTTTCATTAATGTTGTTTTTAAACTTTCAACGTGAAGAATACTTTTAAAAAACCTGAGCGATTGCATAGTAAACTGCTAATTGGCAAGTTGTTTGATGAAGGGAAATCCTTTTTCAATTATCCTTTTAGGATTACATTTCTTCATATGGATAGAAGTGAAGGTCCTCCGGCTCAGGTTTTGATTTCTGCCTCTAAAAGAAATTTTAAATCTGCTGTAGACAGAAATAAAATAAAGCGCCTTACGAGAGAATCATATCGTATAAATAAGCATATTGTTTGGGACTATTTCGAAGACAAACCAAATGATCAATTGTTAATCAGTTTGGTATATACAGGCAAAACTATTGTCACGTATTCAGAGATAGAACGGAAATTAATTCTAATTTTGCACAGCTTAATTGAAAAGTATGAAAGTAGTAGTAGGTAAGTTTTTTATTTTGCTGATTCGAATTTACCAATATACGCTTTCTCCCTTTATCGGAAGGTCGTGTAGGTACACTCCAACATGCTCAACTTATAGTGTTGATGCCATTAAAAAGTATGGTCCATTTAAAGGAGGATGGCTTGCAATTAAGCGGATTAGTTCATGTAACCCATGGGGTGGGAGTGGATGGGATCCGGTTCCATAAAATATTACATTATGAAGAATAGATTCTCCTTACAGATACTAGTATTTCTTATTGCTGTTTTTAGCTTCTCAGAGCTTTGGTCGCAGGATCAGAATAATTTTGAGCTGTCTAAAAACCTTGAAATATATGCTGATATAATGCGTCAGCTAAACCTTAATTATGCTGATGATATAAAGCCTGGTGAATTAAGTGTAACAGCCATCGATGCTATGCTTGCAAAACTTGACCCTTACACTGTTTATGTGCCTGAATCCAGAAGAGAAGATTTTGAACTTATGACTAGAGGTGAGTATGGTGGAATTGGTTCTTTAATTCAGAAACATGGCGATTACGTTGTTATTTCTGAACCATATGAAAATTTTCCAGCTCAAAAAGTTGGTTTAAAAGCGGGAGATGAAATACATGCTATTAATGGAGAATCAGCAGAAGGTAAGACTAGTTCTGAAGTAAGTGAGAAACTGAAAGGAACACCCGGAACATCTTTTACTTTAACAGTTAAACGGTATGGTGATACAGCTACTAGCGATTTTGAAATTGTAAGGGAAAAGATTAAAATTCCAAATATTCCATATTTCGGAATTGTAGTTGACGACATAGGCTATATTAATTTACTACAGTTTAATCCAAAGTCGGCAAACGATGTTAAAAATGCTTTCTCAAAGTTAGTCTCCGAGAATAATCTTAAAGGTATTATCCTTGATTTACGCGGAAATGGAGGTGGTTTGCTCAATGAGGCAGTTGATATTGTGAATATTTTTGTACCAAAGAATAAAATAATTGTAACTACAAAAGGTAAATTAAGTGCAAATACTCATGTGCATCGTACTCGTAACTCCGGTGTTGATACAAAAATTCCACTTGTTGTGTTAGTTAATAGTAATAGTGCTTCTGCTTCGGAGATAGTTGCCGGAGCCATTCAGGATATGGACAGGGGGGTTGTTGTGGGTGAAAAAACATTTGGTAAAGGTTTGGTTCAGAATGTTCTGGATTTACCTTATAATTCAAAAATGAAACTTACAGTTGCTAAATATTATATCCCAAGTGGCAGATGCATACAGAAGATTGATTATTTTGATGATGTTGTAAGGGATAGCCTTGGTAATGTGCCTGATTCTACATTACAAGTGTTTAGTACTATTGGAGGCAGGATTGTTTATGACAAGGGTGGTATAGAACCTGATATTGTTATAGATGGAAGAAATTTTAGCCAGATAAGTGGCGATCTTTATGCTCAAAATTATCTTTTTAACTTTGCTAGTGATTTTGTTTTGAAGAATGACTCTATTGCTTCTCCAAAGGAGTTCGTAATTACGGATTCTGTTTTTGCAGATTTTAAAAAATATGTTGAAGATCAAGGATTTGATTATGAAACGGAAACTGAGATTCTTCTTGACAGACTGAGGGCTAGCTCTGAGAGGGAGGATTATAAAGATGCTCTTGAGCAAACACTTAACTCATTAAATAACGAAATTATTCTTGAGAAGAAAAAGATATTGATAAAATAGATCAGAGATTGAAGAAATGCTCAAAATGGAAATAATAGCTAGATATTTTTACCAAAAGGGTAAAATAGAAGCATCACTTATTAATGATCCTGAAATTAAGGAGGCCATTAAAATTATTAGCGATGGCTCATTGTATTCATCTATTCTTGATGGATCTTATGTCAATCAATAAAATAAAATTGTTGAGATAGGTTTATGGTAAACTCAGGAACAAATATTCACTCATGGGCTTATACAATAACACTTATGTTATTGGCAGCAAGTATTCCGCTCTCAAAATTTACCATGAGCATTACCGAGTTTATGTTACTTGGGCTGTGGCTTTGGTCCGGATTTTCCTTTAGCGTTAGCTATAGGTTTTTTAAGCTGGGAGGATTCTTTAAAGGTTTAATTCATCTGGTTGGTTATATCTTTTCTTTAGCATATAATAACCTGATTGATAAATTTACTCTATTTTTTAGAAATAAACCGGCTTTTATTTTCACCCTTATATATTTTGTTCATATTATCGGCGTACTATATACTTCTGACTTGAATTATGCTTTAAAAGATTTAAGAGTCAAATTACCCCTACTACTTTTACCAATAATTATTTCAACAATGGAGAAAATCAATTCTCGGCGATTCAGGTCGTTAATGATTGGTTATTCGCTTGCCGTATTAGTAAGTACCATTGTTAGTGCATTTATTTTGCTTACTGATTCATATGTGGATATTAGAGATATTTCGCCATTTATTTCTCCCATACGCCTTGGGTTAAATGTGAGCTTTGGCTTTTTTACCATGATCTATTTTATTTTTCATGAGAAGAAATTTGCTTTTTGGCAAACTGTGAGTTTTGCTTTAATTGCACTTTGGTTTTTGACATTTCTATTCCTATTGGAAGCTATAACTAGTATTGTTGTTATACTTATTGTAAGCATTGGATACTTGTTTTGGAGATTAATTAGTACAATGGTAGTGTGGAAAAAATTTGTATTACTTACATTGGCCATTTTGTTGCCATTAATATTTTTATTAAGGTAAACAATATAATTAATGATGCTACAACAGTACCTGATATTGATTTTAGCAAACTTGATAAAGTTTCAGCGCAAGGAAATCCCTACATACATGATACTTTAGATTTGCAAATAGAAGATGGAAAACGTGTTGGTTTGTATTTGTGCTATGGCGAAATGAAAACTGAATGGAATAAGCGAAGTGATATTGATTATGATGGAAAAGCAAAAGAAGGCCAGCATATTAGTGCCACTTTAATTCGATATTTAACATCTAAAGATTTGCGAAAGGATGCTGAAGGGGTTAGGGCCTTAACTGATGAGGATGTGTACATGATTGAGAATGGGCTTGCAAATTATAATTATACCAGGAAGCCTGGTTTGCATACAAGAATATTAAAGGTGATTAAGGGTTATGAAGTTTATCAATTAACGGGCAATCCAAGTGGTAGCTCAGTGATGCAAAGATTAGAATATTTGAAGGCATCAACAATTATTATAAGCGATAACTTCTTAATAGGTGTTGGTACAGGTGATCTGGAAGATGCATTTAATGAGCAATTTACTGATATGAATTCAGCACTTGAGAATCAATATAGGTATCACGCACATAATCAGTTTTTGGCATTTTTGTGGCATTGGGATTATTTGGGTTTGTTATTTTTATTTTGGGTTTATTTTATCCTGCCATAATATTATCAGGGTTTAAGGATTATTACTTTAGCATTTTCTTTTTAATAATGATAATTTCAATGTTTTCTGACGATACATTAGAAACACAGGCCGGTGTAACATTATTTGCCTTTTTCTATTCGCTTCTTTTATTTGGTCGAAAACATGGAGATAATATGCCGGCTGGGGTAAGTAATGATTGATACTCAATTATTTTATATTTTAGCACGTAAATTTTGTATAGATGAGAATTAAGAAAATTGATATCCGTATTGAGGAATATGATAAAGATGAAGAGTTATCAGCAGCAGACTCTAAGCTTATTGATGAGGCAGCAATTGCTTTGGAAGGGTCGTATGCTCCCTACTCAGATTTTCATGTTGGAGCAGCATTGGTATTGGAAGATGGTCAAATAATAAGAGGTAGCAATCAGGAAAATGTTGCCTATCCTTCTGGTTTATGTGCCGAAAGAGTAGCATTGTTTTATGCAAATTCCCAATATCCTGACAAGGCTGTTGTTGCGTTGGCAATTACAGCAAAAGCAGATAATTTTGTAAGTAATGATCCTGTGGCACCATGTGGTTCGTGTAGGCAGGTAATTGCTGAAACTGAGAAGAGGCAAAACAGCAAAATAAGGGTTATTATGAATGGTAATAACGGCCCCACTCGGATTGTTGACGGTGTTGAGAATTTGCTTCCCATGATGTTTCATGAAGAAAAATTAAAAAAACATAAGAAGTAGAAGGCATATTATTGTATTCAATAATGAATTAAGAAAAAAACTAAAAAATGAAGAAAGTTTTAATATTTGTCGTGTTGTTTGCCTTTTTGGTAGGATTTAAAAATGATAAGCCTGCATATAGATTTTTTGATGCAGATGGAAAAAAGGCTAAATATAGTTCCATATTAAAGGAGACTGCTGATGCAGATGTTATATTTTTTGGTGAGCTACATAATAACCCTATTTGCCATTGGCTTCAATATGAATTAACAAAGGATCTTTATTTGCAGAGAAATGGAGATGTTGTTCTTGGAGCAGAAATGTTTGAAGCAGATAACCAGATGATAATGAATGAATATTTAACTGGAGCGATAAGTTCAAAAAGTTACAATAAGGAGGCCCGGTTATGGCCAAATTATAAAACTGATTATGCTCCATTAGTTGACTTTGCAAAGGATAGCAACCTGGTTTTTGTTGCAACAAATATACCGCGAAGGTATGCTTCAGTTGTTTATAAAAAAGGCTTTGAAGGACTTGATGAACTATCAGACGAAGCAAAATTATATATTGCTCCATTACCTGTTGAGTATGATGCTGAGGTTGCTTGTTATAAAAGTATGTTAGAGGGTATGGAAGGCATGGGAGCACATGTTACTGAAACCCTACCTATGGCACAGGCTATAAAAGATGCTACAATGGCTTACAAAATTGCCGGATATCTGGATTCAGGTAAGCTCTTTATTCATTATAATGGCTCCTACCATTCCGATAATTTTGAAGGAATTCTCTGGTATCTGAATAGGTACAGGTCAGGTTTGAAAATTGTTACTATTGCTTCAGTTGAACAACCTGATCTGAAAAATCTTGAAGAGGAATATTTGAATCGTGCAAATTACATATTAGTAATCCCCGAGGATATGACTAAAACACATTAAGCTTGGTAAATATTATCTGGATACTTCTATTATATCATAACCTTCAATAATGTCGCCTACTTTAATGTCATTAAAGTTTTCTACATTTAATCCACATTCGTAACCTGATGCTACTTCTTTAACATCGTCTTTAAAACGTTTAAGTGATCCTAATAATCCTGTATAAACAACAATGCCATCGCGTATAACTCTAATTTTTGTGCTGCGTTTAACTTTTCCATCAAGAACATAACATCCGGCAATTGTACCAACTTTTGTTATCTTAAATGTTTCACGTACTTCAATGTTACAAGTTATTTTCTCTTCAGTTTTTGGAGCAAGCATTCCTTTAATAGCTTTTTCCAGTTCTTCAGTAGCTTGATAAATAATTGAGTATAAACGGATATCTATTTCCTCTTTTTCAGCAAGTTTACGTGCTTGTACCGATGGTCTAACCTGGAATCCAATAATAATTGCATCTGAAGCAGATGCTAGCATAACGTCTGATTCGGAGATAGCTCCAACTGCCTTATGAATAACGTTAACCTGAACCTCAGTTGTTGATAGTTTAAGCAAAGCATCTGTTAAAGCTTCAATAGAGCCATCAACATCACCTTTAACAATAACATTTAGCTCTTTAAACTCACCTATTGCAATTCTACGGCCAATTTCATCAAGTGTAAGATGCTTTTGTGTTCTAAGTCCTTGTTCTCGAAGAAGTTGTTGACGTTTTGATGCCAGTGATTTAGCTTCTTTTTCATCTTTCATTCCATTGAACACATCACCTGCCTGTGGTGCCGAAATTAATCCAAGTAGTAATACAGGTCCCGAAGGACCTACTTCTGTAACAGATTCGTTTCTTTCGTTAAACATTGCTTTTACCTTTCCTGAGACTGGTCCTGCAAGAATAATATCACCTTTCTTTAGAGTTCCATCTTGAACAAGAACAGTAGTTACGTATCCACGACCTTTATCAAGAGATGCTTCTATAACAGTACCTTTTGCTGTTTTATCCGGGTTTGCTTTAAGTTCGAGCATTTCTGATTCAAGTAGTACTTTTTCAAGTAACTCATTGATACCCATTCCTGTGATTGCTGATATTTCCTGAGATTGGAATTTACCACCCCAATCTTCTACCAGGATATTCATATTTGCTAGTTGCTCTTTTACTTTTTCAGCATTCGCACCTGCTTTATCCATTTTATTAATTGCAAAAACAATTGGTACACCCGCGGCTTGTGCATGGTTGATAGCTTCTTTTGTTTGAGGCATAACAGTGTCATCGGCAGCAATAACAATAATTGCAACGTCTGTTACTTTTGCACCTCTGGCCCGCATGGCAGTGAAGGCTTCATGTCCCGGAGTATCTAAGAATGTAATCTTTTTCCCTTTTTCGGTAGTTACTTCATAGGCACCAATATGCTGCGTAATTCCGCCTGCTTCTCCTGAAACAACATTTGCTTTTCTTATATAATCCAGTAATTTAGTTTTACCATGGTCAACATGACCCATTACAGTTACAATTGGAGCTCGTTCAGTTAGGTTTTCAGGATCGTCAATTTCTTCAATAACTTCAAGGTCTTCATGGTCATCAACACTTACAAATGATATTTCATGCCCAAATTCTTCTGCTACCAGTACAATTGTTTCAGCATCTAATCTTTGATTAATTGAAACAAATAAACCTAATTGCATACATGAAGTGATAATATCCGTAACCCCAATGTCCATCAAAGTTGCTAATTCGTTTGCAGTAACAAATTCAGTAACTTTAAGTATTTTCTTTTCGTCTTCTTGTTTTTGAAGCTCATCTTGTATTGTTTGAGAAACAGTCTCTCTTTTTCTTTTACGGTGTTTTGCTGCTTTTGATTTACCTGCAGGTGCTAACCTGGCAAGCGTATCCTTTATTTGTTGTTGAATTTCTTCCTCAGTAGGTTCTGCTTTAACAATCTTTTTCTTTACGAAAGGTCTCTTTTTATGATCTCCTCTATGTCCCCTTTGAGTTTGACCTGTATTTTCAGTAGTTTGCGGTTTTGGTTTAATCCTTCTTCTTTTCTTTTTACTTTCACCTACTTTATTCTCTGTAGAAGACGCTACAGGTTTCTTCTTTTTGGAACGTTTTATTTCTGTAGGAAGTACAATCTTATCAAGAATTTTAGGGCCGGTAAGTTTCTCAATTTTAGTTTTAATAAAATTATCTTCTTTTTGTGGAAGAGGAGTTTTTGTAACTGTGTCAGACTTACTTTCAGAAGTGACATCTACTATATCTGCATCTGGTGCAGCTTTAGGTGGTTCTATTTTTAGAAGATGGTTTTTTACTAATTTTTTCTGTTGGAGTGTCCTTTGTATTCCTATCAGCCTTTTTGGTAGACTTTACTTTTGCTTCTTGTTCTTTTTTCTTCTCGGCTTTTGTCTTTTTCTTTGGCCTTGTTCTTTGGTTTATATTTCCAAGGTCAATTTTGTCTAAAATTTTAATACCCTGTTTTTTACTATCATCTTCTAAACCAGACTCTTCTTTTGGTTCTTCTTTTGCTTCTTCTGGTATAACCTCACTTGGGGGTACTATTTCTTCTGTAGGTTTTTTGTTTGTAATTGTTTTAGTGTCTGTTTCGTCTTTTGTAGTAGGAGTAGTGTCTTCACTCTCTTTTGACTTATTTTCAACTGAAACCTCTTCGGTAGATACTTCTTCAGTTTTTTTATTCGTTTCTATTTTAGTTTCTTCTATCTGCTCAGTTGCTGCAATAGTTTCAGTATCTTCAATAGGTGAATCAGGTATATCAGGGGTTTGTTCTTTTTCTTCAGGAACAGCAGTTTTAGGAGTTGAATGTTCTACATGTGTAGTATGATTATCAAAAGAAACACCAACATTTTTAATTATAAGGTCTTCCTCAAAAGGAGGAGTTGCTCTTTCTTTTGTTTCATTTATAGGAGTATCCTCAATTTTAATTGATTCTTTTCCAACAAACTGTAATCCTTTTTGCTGGGAAACTTCTTTTACATGCTTCTCATCCTGAAATTCATTAGTAAGCAATTCATACATTTCAGGTTCTAGCTTAGTATTAGGCTTACGTTCAATCTCATACCCCTTTTCTCTAAGGAAACTTACGATTGAATCCAAACTGATATTGAATTCTCGAGCAGCCTTGCTTAACCTTACTAATTTATTTGTTCCTGTCATACAATTATTTCGTGTACATTAACGTAAACCATAATGATTTGCGTAAAAATACTATTTTTATTCAAATTCTGATTTTAGAATACGCAATACCTCAAGTATTGTTTCTTCTTCAAGATCAGTTCTTGTAACCAATTCTTTTTTATCTAACTCCAGCACACTTTTTGCAGTATCGCATCCAATGGTTTTAAGCTCCTCAATAATCCACTGATCAATTTCATCAGTAAATTCGGCCAAGTCAACATCTTCCGATTCTGAATCACTATCGCGGTAAACATCAATTTCATAACCTGTTAATTTACCGGCAAGCTTAATATTGAATCCTCCTTTGCCAATAGCTAGAGAAACCTGATCGGGTTTCATAAATACTTCAGCTCTACTAGTTTCATCATCAAGTTTGATTGATGTTATTTTTGCAGGAGAAAGTGCCCTTTGAATAAATAATGAATTATTACTTGTAAAATTTATTACGTCGATATTCTCATTTTTCAGCTCGCGTACAATACCATGGATTCTTGAACCTTTCATCCCGACACATGCACCAACAGGATCAATACGGTCATCATAAGACTCAACAGCAATTTTTGCTCTTTCACCTGGGACACGGACAATATTTTTAATTGTGATAAGCCCGTCATAAACCTCAGGAACTTCAGACTCAAAAAGTCTTTCCAGAAAAATTGTTGATGTTCGTGAAAGTACAATTACAGGAGTATTATTTCTCATATCAACCTGCAAAACTACAGCTCTTAAGGTATCACCTTTCCTAAAATAGTCTGATGGTATTTGTTCAGATTTAGGCAGGATTAGTTCGATCCCTTCATCGTCCAAAATAAGGATTTCTTTTTTCCATACCTGATAAACTTCACCGGTTATTATATCACCAACACGCTCTTTGTATTTCTTGTAAACATTATCCTTTTCGTAATCAAGGATTCTGGATACCAGGTTTTGTCTAATTGACAGAACTTCGCGCCTCCCAAAATCGGCTAGTTGTATTTGCTTTGAAAATTCTTCTCCTACTTCAAAATCAGGTTCAACTTTAATTGCTTCAGAAAAGGCTATTTGTAAATTTTCATCTTCAACTTCTCCATCCTCTACAATTTTCTCTGTAATGCCATATCTCAAGATCACCCTTGTCAATATTTACAATTATATCAAAATGGCTTTCCTCACCAAATTTTTTTGTTAGCATACTATGAAAAACATCTTCCAGAATGCGCATCATAGTTTCGCGGTCTATATTTTTAAATTCTTTAAACTCCGAAAAAGTTTCAACAAGATTCATTGTGTCCATCGCTACTCTTTTTATAAGTATTGTTAAAAAGTTATTACCCTTTTGGCCTCTTTTATTTCGTTCATAGGAATGGTAATTATCTCTCCAAATACTGCCTTTTTAATTTTTTATTTTTACTTTTGACTTCTTCCAGCAAATCAACCGCTTCATTATTAGCGCTTTTTAAAATGCCGGTAATTTTTTTGCCATCTAGTGTAATTACTCGTATTTTCTGATCAATGTTATTTATGTATTGTCTTAATATCAAAAATGGATGATCAGCACCAGCAGAAGATACACTTAACTCAAAGTCATCTTTGTCACGGTCAAGATTATTTTCAATGTGTCTACTTAATTCAACACATTGTTTTATTGTAACTCCATTGTCGCCATCAATAAATACTTTGATATTGTTATCAGTACTGATAACAATACCCACAACAAACCTATCGCTATTCAACAGGCATTCGTCAGCTAATTTTGATATATATTTTTTATTAATCATTTCAAAAAAAGAGGGGACTACCGTCCCCCTTCACCTTTCGTCTAAACCGTTGTCCGACCAGGATTCGAACCTGGACAGGCAGAATCAAAATCTGCAGTGCTGCCATTACACCATCGGACATTCGGGGCGCAAAGATACTCCATTTTTTTTATTACAAACTTTTAGCCTGAAATTATTAAAATGTGTTAAATTCAAACAGTTTAAAAATATATATATTATTAAATTGTATATTTTCGCATCAACTTAATATTACGTATACAAATCATTTGGGTTAATATTTCTAAGTAATGGAAAAATTTAAAAAACTAAATAATTTAATTGGATGGATCGTTTTTGCCATTGCAACATCGGTTTACTTTTTAACATTAGAGCCTACTGCAAGCTGGTGGGATTGTGGAGAGTACATTGCCACAGCATATAAATTACAAGTAGGGCATCCTCCCGGAGCTCCATTTTTTCAGTTGTTGGGTCGTTTCTTCACTCTTTTTGCTTTTGGCGACCTTGAGAATGTTGCTTTAATGATTAACATAATGTCAGCATTGTCAAGTAGTTTTACTATTCTTTTCTTATTTTGGACAATCACCATGCTAGCCAAAAAGATTATGGTAAAATCAGGAGATAATTTTCCTGCAAAAGCCGAAGGATGGGCGATACTTGGAGCAGGTGTTGTTGGATCTTTAGCTTACACTTTTAGTGATTCGTTTTGGTTTTCGGCTGTTGAGGGTGAGGTTTATGCAATGTCGTCATTATTTACGGCAATTGTTTTTTGGGCAATATTACGATGGGAAGAAGTTGCTGATCGTCGTGCCGGTTTCCGTTGGCTACTTTTGATTTCCTATATTATGGGTCTTTCAATTGGAGTTCACCTATTAAATTTATTGGCAATACCGGCAATTGTGTACGTTTATTATTATAAAAAGTATACATATTCGCATAAAGGTTTTATTGCAGCCGGTTTATTATCACTAGCAATTTTGGTGGTAATTATGTATATGATTATACCCGGAACTGTTGAGTTGGCTGGTAAATTTGAATTGTTCTTTGTTAATAGTATGGGTTTGCCATTTAATTCAGGAACAATATTTTACTTCCTTCTTATAATTATTGTTATTGCAGGAGGGTTGTTATATACTCGTGTAAAAGGCAAGGTTGTGTTGAATACTGTAATCCTTGCTTTTTTATTCATATTGATAGGTTATTCATCATTTTTCATGTTGGTAATAAGGGCTAATGCAAATACACCTATTAATGAAAATGACCCTAAGGATGCCATTAGCCTGTTATCATACTTAAATAGAGAACAATATGGCACATGGCCAATATTTCATGGTCAGTATTATAATGCACCAATTGTTGATCATGCAGATGGAAATCCAATCTATATGCAAGATGAGAAGAAGGGTAAATATGTTATTAAAGATGATAGAAAAGGTACTATTCCTGTATACGATGAACGTTTTACTACAATGTTTCCACGGATGTGGAGTAATACAAAGCCTGCGCATATTTCACTTTATGAACATTTTGGAGATGTAGAAGGAGTACCAATTAGTGTTTCTGACGGAAAAGGCGGTACAAAAGTGCTGTATCGTCCTACTTTTGGAGAGAATCTTAAATTCTTTTTTACATATCAGTTCAATTTTATGTATGTGAGATATTTTATGTGGAATTTTGCAGGAAGGCAGAATAATATTGAAAGCCAGGCCGAAATACAACATGGAAACTGGATAAGTGGAATTGGTTTTATTGATTCATGGCGCCTTGGTGATCAGGTAAACTTGCCAACAAGTATGCAGAATCCTGCTAAAACACAATTTTATTTTCTTCCTTTAATACTAGGGCTTATTGGCTTTTTCTTTCAACTTAACCGAAGTAAAAATGATACTTGGATAGTTTCTCTTATATTTATAATGACAGGTCTTGCCATAATAGTGTACCTTAATCAAACACCTTTGCAGCCCAGAGAACGTGATTATGCTTATGCTGGATCGTTTTATGCTTTTGCAATATGGATAGGACTTGGCGTTCTTGGACTTTATAATGCTTTGCAAAAGAAAATGAGAAATAAGGCAATAGCCGCAGTTATAGTTTCTGTTGCAAGTTTAGTGTTGGTTCCGGGAATCGTGGCTGAGCAAGGCTGGGATGCACATGATCGTTCAGGTAAGTATGCTGCTACCGATTTTGCTAAGATGTATCTTAATTCGTGTGAACCAAATGCCATACTTTTTACTAATGGTGATAATGATACTTTCCCTCTTTGGTATGTACAAGAGGTTGAGAATTACCGTACGGATGTAAGAGTTGTGAATTTCATGCTTTCATCAGGCGACTGGTATGTTAGCCAAATGGGAAGGAAAGTCTATGAATCTGATAGGTTACCGCTAACAATTAATCAGGATTTTTATAAAAAAGAAGCTGGTTATATTCCGGTATTTGAGCGGTTGGATGAAGCTGAACTTATTGATGCAATAAGATTTATTGAGGATGACAACAAAGGAACAAGAGTGCCTCTTCAAAGTGGCGATTGGATTGACTATTTGCCTACAAAAAAATTAATACTTAATATTGATAAAGAAGCAGTTATTGCTTCAGGGACTGTTTCAATTGAAGATTCTGCGGAGATAGTTGACAAAATGGAGTGGACAGTTCGTCAAAGTGGACTTTTCAGAAATGACTTAATGCTTCTCGATCTTGTTGCTACAAACAATTGGGAAAGACCAATTTATTTTGCTAATCCTAATAGCCATAGTAAGGTACTTAATGTTGATAAATACTGCCATTTAGAGGGTGTTGTTTATCGTTTTAAACCAACTCTTGCTACTGATTTTATTAAAAATATTGGTGGCGTTAATGCTGATCGTACATATGAGGTTATCATGGATGAGGATGTTATATGGGGTAGGTTAAATCAGGATGATGTGGTTGTTGACAGAGAAAGCTCCAGAAATGCAAATATGGCTAAGCAAAACTATATACGGCTTGCACAAGCATTGCTAAATGAGAAAAAATACGATTCGGTTGTTAAAGTATTAGACCGCGGAATAGAATTGTTCCCAAATGATAAATTCCCATATGATCATTTTATGGTGGCTTGGGCTGATTTTTATTATAAATCAGGTGCTACTGAAAAAGCCAATGATCTGGTAAGCTTAATAGCTGCTCGATATGAAGAAGATTTGTCATATTATACTGCTTTAAGCGATAAGCATGTTGCACAATATCAGAATGATATACAAGATGCAATGTATGGTCTGCAGAGGTTAGTTCAAGTAACAAATCAGAATAAGCAGCCTGAATTGTCAAAAGAAATTGAAGAATCGTTTTATGCGTATATTTCTTCGCTGAAATTACAGTAAGGCCTATTGGCTATTGGCATTTAGCTATTAGTATTTGCCAATAGCTAATAGCTAATTGCTAACAGCCATCAGCCAACATCTATTTCAAAAACTCTTTCGCTGCCTCAAAAGCAGCCTTAATTCCTGATGCATCTTTGCCCCCTGCGGTAGCTAAGAAAGGTTGGCCACCGCCACCACCTTTAATATGTTGTGAGATTTTTTTGATAATGTTTCCGGCATTTAGACCTTTAGCATCAACCAGCGCATCAGAGATAGAAACAATGAGATTTACTTTGTCAGCATTAGTAGTTGCAAGCACAGTAACAATATTATCACCACTTGAACGAAGTTTTTGAGCCAAACTTTTAGCTTGGTTAACATCGAGCTTTGTATTTGATGTTATAAATCTAATATCTGAAATTATTTCTGCCTCATTAATAAGTGTATTGGCAATTTGCAAGGCTTGTTGCTTTTGAATATTATCAATTTCCTTTTGTAAACTGTGGTGCTGATTGATTACATTACCAACTGCAAGCAATGTGTTTGCCTGATTTTTAAACAAGCTCTTTATTGAGTTCAATGTATCAACCTGATCATATACAAATTCTTCAGCCTTCATACCTGTAACAGCTTCAATTCGGCGAACACCAGCTGCTATGCCACTTTCTGATAATATCTTAAAAAAACCAATGTTACCTGTAGAAGAAACATGAGTTCCTCCACATAATTCAATAGAAAAATCAGGGTCAAAAGAAACAACTCTTACACTGTCGCCATATTTCTCACCAAAAAGTGCCATAGCACCCATATCCTTAGCCTTAGCCATAGGAATATTATTTTTTATATCAGTTAATATATTTGCTCTTATTTGTCTGTTAACTAATATTTCAACTTCTTTAATTTCAGTTTCAGACATACTACCAAAGTGTGAGAAATCAAAACGTAATTTATTTTCGTTAACAAGTGATCCTTTTTGTTCAACATGGTTGCCAAGTACTTTGCGTAACGCTGCATGCATTATATGTGTAGCACTATGGTTAGCAGTAGTAAGTTCTCGATTTTGTTCATCTACTTTTGCTTTAAATCCACTTTGTGGAAATTTAGGTTCCATTGTGATAATATGAATGGTTTGATTATTTTCTTTTTTCGTATCAATAACCTGAAGTGTTTCATTTTCAGATTCTAATATTCCTTTATCACCAACTTGCCCTCCTGATTCAGCATAAAATGGAGTTTTATTCAGGATAACTTCAAATATGGTTTTTTTACTTGTTTTAACTTTACGATATTTGATTATTTCTGCTTTGGTTTCAAGTGATGAATAGCCAACAAAAATTGACTCTTCATTTTTATTATTAACAATAACCCAGTCTTCTGTATCTACTGAAGCTGCTTTTCGTGAGCGAGCTTTTTGAGTTTCAAGTCCTTTTTTAAAACCTTCCATATCAACAGACATCCCTTTTTTCGCGTGCAATTAATTGTGTTAGATCAATGGGAAAACCAAATGTATCGAATAATTCGAAAGCAAAGTCGCCTGCAATTCGCTTGTTCCCTGCATGGGACTCTATATATTTATCAAATTTTTTAATCCCATGTGCAAGGGTTCTTAAAAAGGCAACTTCTTCTTCTTTAATTACCTGGCTAATAAAATTATTCTGGATTTTTATTTCTGGGAAAACATCTCCCATTTGTGAAACTAGTATTGGCAGAAGCTTATAAAGTACAGGTTCATCAAAGCCCAGAAATGTGAAACCATAGCGTACAGCTCTTCGAAGTATCCTGCGGATAACATAACCCGCACCGGTATTTGATGGTAGTTGACCATCAGCAATAGCAAATGTAACAGCTCTTAAATGGTCTGCCATAACTCGCATTGCAATATCCGATTCATTATTTTGTCCATAAGTTTGATTAGACAATTTTGCAATTTCATTAATTATAGGAGTGAAAATATCGGTATCATAATTTGATCTTACTCCCTGAAGAACCATGGCAAGTCGTTCAAAACCCATACCTGTGTCTACATGTTTTGCTGCCAGAGGGACTAATTTGCCATTAGATAAGCGATTATATTGAATAAATACAAGGTTCCAGATTTCAATAACTTCAGGATGGTCTTTATTAACTAGTTCATTACCTGATATTTTTTTCTTCTCTTCATCGGATCTTATGTCAATATGAATTTCTGAGCATGGTCCACATGGTCCTGTTTCCCCCATTTCCCAAAAATTATCTTTCTTTGAGCCATAAAGTATTCTTTCTTCGGGCAGAAATTCCTTCCAAAAGTTGTAGGATTCTGAGTCAACAGACAATCCATCAGATTTATCACCTTCAAAAATGGTTACATAAAGTTGATCTTTTTTGATCCCATAAACATCAGTAAAAAGTTCCCATGCCCATGCAATAGCTTCCTTTTTGAAATATCCACCTTCACTACCTGTTGGGTCACCAAACGACCAGTTACCAAGCATTTCAAACATGGTGTGATGATAAGTATCATGCCCAACTTCTTCAAGGTCATTATGTTTACCACTAACTCTTAAGCATTTCTGTGTATCTGCAATTCGAGGTGAAACAATAGGACTATTACCCAAAAAAAGATCTTTAAACTGATTCATGCCAGCATTTGTGAACATTAAAGTGGGGTCATTTTTAACCACCATTGGCGCAGATGGAACAATTTTATGTTGTTTGCTCTCAAAAAAGTTAATAAATGCTTTTCGGATGTCTATAGATTTCATAACCTGGTAGTTAACAATATGGTGTTGATATTTTTATATTTTAAAGATTGCAAATTTAGCCTAAATAATTAATTTCGCATTTCTATTGGTATTAAATTATGGCAAAGACAAAGTACTTTTTTAATGATAAGTTGCTCTCATATGAGGAAGCAAAAACAACATCCTTACAGCGATTATCTAGGATCTTGCTTTTTATAATCGCAGCAGCGGCGTCTTCATTTGCTATTATATTTTTGTCATATACATTTTTTGAATCACCAAAAGAGAGAATTCTTAAAAGTGAGATTTCCCAATATGAACTGCAATATCAAATAATGAATGACAGGCTTAATCAGATGCAGGGTTTGGTTGATGAAATGGCTGATAGGGATGATAATATATATAGAATTATTTTTGAAGCAGAGCCAATATCTAAATCGGTTCGTCAGGCAGGTTATGGTGGAGTTGATCGCTATGCTAAACTTGAGGGGTATAATAATTCGGAATTACTCATTGAAACAGCAAAAAAACTTGATAACATTGCCAGTGAACTATATGTTCAGTCAAAGTCATTCGATGAAGTTTATGAAATGGCTCGTAACAAAGAGAATATGTTGGCTTGTATTCCTGCTATTCAGCCTGTTAATAATAAAGAGCTAAAAAGGTTATCATCTTATTATGGTTACCGTATTGACCCTATTTATAAAATTAAGAAATTTCATGCCGGTGTTGACTTTAGTGCACCTCAGGGAACTCCAATTTATTCTAGTGGTGAAGGCACTGTTGTGAAAACAAGGCGTTCGCAACGGGGTTATGGAAATACTGTTACAGTTGATCATGGTTTTGGATATAGTACTTTTTATGCACACATTAAAGATATAAAAGTTAAGAAAGGTGATAAGGTAGTAAGGGGTCAAATTATTGCTACTGTTGGTAATACTGGTAAATCAACAGCTCCTCATTTACATTATGAAGTTAGGAAAAATAATCGTACTGTAAATCCAATATACTATTTCTTTAACGATCTGTCTCCTGATGAGTTTGAAGAACTTTTAAGCTTATCAAAACTCCCAAATCAGTCGTTAGACTAACTTATCTTTAAATAATATGACTGATAAGATCTATTATAAAATAGGGGCTATAGCTAGTAAGTTTGATGTAAACACCTCTTTGATAAGATATTGGGAGCAGGAATTTGATTTTATCAGACCAAAAAAGAATAATAAAGGTACTCGGCTTTACACAAATAAGGACATTGATAATTTTGAGATAATCTACTATCTTATTAAAGAGAAAGGAATGACAATACAAGGTGTTAAGGATTATATTGTTAATCGAAAAGGAAATAAATCAATGGAGAAGCTTGAAGTTATTGTTACATTGAAAAGAACCCGGAAATTATTAGCTGAAATAAGAGAAGTACTTAGTAAAAAGGACTGAAATATAGAAAATGAAGAAATTAATACTAGTAATATTATTTATTGTACTTACCGGAATAAGTAATTATTCAATGAGTCAAGGAGAAAATTCAATTTCTCAAGCGCGTAAGGATAACTTAATAGAGCTTTTAAATTACAGGTTTAAAGGTGGCTATTATACTTTTGAAAAGATTTTTCAGCTAAGTGTAGAGTATCCACCAATGGCTACTGCTAATTGTATAATGGGTATTGCAATTGTTTCGGTAAAGGTAAATTGTGAAGGAGTAGTGGGTGACCTAAAGATTAAAACCCCTTTGGGTTATGGAATTGATAATGAAATTTCTGCTTTCTTCACAAAAAACAGAAGGGCATTGGAATACTTGTCGGGATGAAAAATATACAAAATTCGAAATACCTATTCAGTTTAAACTCAAAGGGTGTGTCACTAACAATGAAGACGGTTTGCTAGTTATTGAAGCTAGTAATCCCGGTTATTTATGTAATGATGATCAGTATTACATTGATAAATTGGAAAAGTATATTAGTAAGGGTAAAAATAAAAAGGCTCTTCAGTATCTTGGAATCATGATTCGTCGTGACCCATACAACACCGATTATTACGATATGAGAAATAAGATTCTTAATGGGGAATAACATATATTTGCTTTTATACTGGTAAGGTATAATACTTGATAACCAGCTCATATAAGTAATGCCAAGACAGATAAAATAATCTTTTAATAACAATTTTAATAAAATCAAACTATAATGTTTGAGCAACTAATAGTACTGGATAAGGAGCTATTATTATTAATAAACGGATTCCATAATCATCTGTTTGATAGTGTAATGGTGTTTGTTAGTTTAAAATTTGGGTGGATTCCATTCTATTTGTTGCTTTTATATTTCATTATTAAGGATTACGGAAGTAGAACGTGGCTAGTCCTCATTATCATCGCTTTAACTGTGTTATTGGCTGATCAGATTTCGGTGCAGTTATTTAAAAATATGTTTCAGAGGTTAAGACCTTGCCATGATGAGAACATATCTGTTTTATTACATCTTGTTAATACTTGTGGAGGAAAGTATGGGTTTATTTCCTCACATGCCACAAATAGTTTTTCACTTGCTGCCTTAATAATATTACTTCTTAAAAATAAATATACCTGGATTTGGCCGGTAATGTTATTTTATGCCACCATTATTATCTATAGCAGGGTTTACCTAGGCGTTCATTATCCATCTGATGT
>FUWD013232794.1_pt1 | contig 19281 bp, 16 predicted proteins | sample 1063281 | NCBI WGS metagenome assembly FUWD01 (sample SAMEA79048168, study PRJEB19326) | metagenome | biome: marine | reverse complement strand
ACCAATTATGACCTTCCATTATTATTGTATTTCCCATTGAAAACAGATAAATCGTCACCTCCTAATGCAATTGATCGTATGATATCCTCTCACCTAGGTAGTAGTTTAGAAGTAAATTTAAATACCATTCTCCCACAAAACGGACATTTCGAATACAAAGGAAAAAATATCGCGGTTTTTACAACTCCTATTATCATAAATACACGAATTGTGAAGGATAATGAATCGGTTATAGAAGGTGCTTGCGTAAAAGGCAGTCCTACAGAGGCAATCAGTCAATTACAATCACAGGTTAAAAGCTTGACAGATATAGTTAATCGACATACAACAATTGAATATAAACAACATCATTCTAAGGTTAGTAATTTGAGTATTGGCACAGGGGGTCAATCGAATTCACTCGAAGACATATTGAAAAATAAGGGTATTAAATGCACACCATTACCACAGGGAGATGAGAAAGACGCATTAAAACTGATTGGTATGGACCCAGCGAATGGCAATTCAAAAACAGATCTAAGCATTCCGCTTGCAATCTTTATAGTTTTCATTATTTCTACAGGATTCTATTTTTATATGATTAGATCAGTATACAAATTGATATTTAGATCACTATACATTAAAAATGATAGTACTGTTGACGAACGTATGTTAGAGAGAATGCATATGTACGAAGGAGTATTTGGATTTATACTATTTTATCTATCAATGTTATTTGTTATTCCATCTAAATTTAGTTCGCGAATCGCAGCAAGTATTTTACTAATAACGTGGATAATATACGCTGTTACAATAGAAATGAGTCGTAAAAAATTAATTGAAGAAGTAACTAATAATATTTTTACACTAGAAGGTGATATACGAAATGTCATGGGATCAGTTCTAAGTAATGTTTTTAGATTTTATCCATTATATTTTATTTTTTTACCTATGTATATTTACAACTTAAATAGATTCACAACTTAGTAAACGCACGTAAAAATATACAAACTATATTTTTATGTATACACACTTGAATATGTAATATGGAACAATGTAAAACGCTGAAAAAAAACAAAATTGGATTTCATATAGTTCATACCATAGATGCACCTCGCACATCATCTGAAATTGGGGTATAATCACTTACAATGACACCACCATCACTAATAGGAGCCATCTTCGCAACCATCGTTTCTTCCAAAGTTATCTCTTTTGGCGGGTTCATACGCTTCATTTCAATATCCTTTGTTGGTTGCTCGTCATAATATTGCATCATTGCGACGGTTTTTGTTGATGTGCGTCGTATCAATTCGTATGCAGCGAAAATACCAATAACTCCTAAAACAGGATGCATACACAACAATATATATAATGCTATCGATATAATCACTACTGTTGCGAACATATTATCAATAAATGGGGTTAAAAAAATTGGGGTTGATGGTTGGAATACCAAGTATGCAACTAAGAGTATGAATAGAATTATTTCTAAAGGCGATGCGCTTAATTTAATCGAATTTACCATTATACTTTAGAAGTAGAAAATTTATATACATATAGTATAATATGGATCAAGTGGTAGTTAACAAGACCAAACGAAAATATAAAAAACGGGATCCAAATGTTCTTAAACGAAAATATACAAAACGAAATATTACATTGCAACCTCAATTACAACCCGAAATACAACCAGCAAAACTTTCATTACAATGCGAAATAAAACCTCAAGTGCACGCCGAAACACAACCTCCATTACAATGCGAAACACAACCAACGAGACTTTCATTACAATGCGAAACACAACCAAATACAACCTCAAATACAACCTCCAGTGCAACCTCCAGTGCAATCTCAGGCACAATCAAATACATCTCTAAATTCTAAATCACAAAATAAGAGAACCACATTAAAAACCAGAAAAATTAATATAAAAACTACACCAATAATAATAGAACCAGAGATGCCTAAATTAAATGATAAATTCATCGAACTTATGGATACGCTTGGATTTATAATGCGACAACAAAAAGACCTTATGCGCGCCCGTGCTTATGCAAATGCTAAAGAAACTATTTCAATGTACCCTGGCGATATTACTGACCCTGCTCAGTTGAAGGGTATGAAAGGAATTGGGGTGACTATATATCAAAAACTCATTGACTTCCATGCTAACGGCACACTTCGTATAATAGACGAAAATAAGGAGATAATAGGAAAAAAAAATATTATGGATAGATTCACGGATATATATGGTGTAGGTGAAAAGAAAGCAGAGGAACTTATTGATGCAGGCATTAAATCTATAGAGGAGTTGGAAGTGCGACAAGTAGATATGCTAAACGCTAAACAACGTGTGGGATTGAAATATTACAAGGATATTCTTCGACGTATACCTCGGTCCGAGATACAAGAATATGAGACAATATTCAAAAATGCATTGCCTGATGCATCCTTGGAGATTGTTGGAAGTTATCGGCGAGGGTTAGATACTTCAGGCGATATAGATGTTATTATTACATCATTGGACGCAAATATATTCCCTATATTCATAAATACAATGGTTGAACAGGGCATTATAGTAGAGATATTGTCTCAAGGAAACGTGAAATGCCTTGTTATAGCCAAGTTACCGAATACACAATATTTCAGGCGAGTCGATTTCTTATATGCAACTCCTGAGGAATATCCATTCTCTATCTTATATTTTACAGGGAGCAAGGAATTCAATACGACAATGCGGGAGCACGCTCTTTCCATGAATTATACACTGAATGAGCATGGATTATCAGTAATGGAGAATCGTAAGAAGGGAGAACTTGTCAAACAAATATTCCCTGATGAAAAATCTATTTTTGATTTTCTTAATTTGGAATTTAAACAACCGACTGAAAGAATTAATGGAAAGGCGGTTATACAAACAGCTGATACTAAACCAATAAAATCAAAAGGAACTCAGAAAAACAAGAAAAAAATGGTGGATATACGGATTAAGGTCCCAGAAATAATAGAAGCATTCAAGAAGAATGGTATCAATATTCTCAATTCACTCACGGAACAACAGTTAGCTAATGTAGTTACAACAGCTAATATTGCATTCCATCGTGACGGCACTCCCATATTGTCGGATAATGAATATGATATTATCCGCGATTATTTGAGCTCGAAGTATCCCAACAATCTAGCATTGAATGATATAGGAGCTGAAGTAGTTTCGGGAAGAAACAAAATCCAATTGCCTTATGAGATGGCATCGATGGATAAGATAAAACCAGATACAAACGTTATTGCAATATGGTCTGCTAAATATAAAGGTCCATATGAAATATCTTGTAAGTTGGATGGTGTCAGTGGTATGTTTTCAACTGAGGGACTCCAGCCCAAACTATATACTCGCGGTGACGGAAAAGTAGGACAAGATATAAGTGCGATGATCCCTAGATTAAAGTTACCAAAAGAAACAAAAAACATTGTGATACGTGGGGAGTTTATGATACCCAAGGCAGTATTCCGCGAAAAATATGCTGATACATTCGCGAACCCACGTAATTTAGTTGCGGGTATAGTAAACCAGAAAAATCAGGATGATAGAGTGAAAGATCTCCGTTTCTTAGCATATGAGGTTATTAAACCTGCTGGACTGAAACCTTCCGAACAAATGCAGTTACTGGAAACCATCAATGTAGATGTTGTACAACACCGAAACATTCCGACTATTTCAAATGAATATATGTCCGAAGTATTACAGGATTGGCGCAAGAATTACGAATTTGAAATAGATGGCGTAATTGTTTCTGATGATAATATCCATTCACGTGAAACTGGCAATCCAGACCATTCATTCGCATTCAAGATGGTATTGTCCGATCAGATGGCAGAATCGCAAGTAGTTGATGTAATTTGGACCGCGTCCAAGGATGGATACTTGAAACCACGAGTAAGAATTATGCCAGTAAAATTAGGCGGAGTAACAATCCAATATGCAACTGGATTTAACGGTGCATTCATTCGGGACAATATGATAGGTATCGGCGCTATAGTACAAATAATCCGTTCGGGTGATGTAATTCCTAAGATTCAGTCAGTTACTACTCCATCCGTTATTGCCAAAATGCCAGAAGAAGAGTATATATGGAATGATACTAATATTGACGTTATGTTACAAGATACCACTGGCAACATCGTTGTATTAGAGAAAAACATAACAGGTTTTTTTAAGGGTATCGGAGTGGATGGTATGGGTCCGGGAAATGTGGATAAACTCATTGCATCAGGATTTGATAGTATTCCTAAAATTTTGCTGATGCAAAAATCGGATTTCTTGAAAGTGGATGGATTTCAAGATAAGACTGCGACCAAGCTTGTGGAAGGGATACGCGATAAAGTCGCGTTAGCATCACTTGCGACAATCATGGCAAAATCCAATCAATTGGGTCGCGGGTTTAGCACCAAGCGAGCGGAACAAATTTTAGCGGAATATCCGACGGTTTTTGAGACGGGCGAGCAGAATATAGCGAAATTAGTTGCGATAGATGGAATTGAGAAGAAGTCAGCACAAGCATTTGTAAGTCATATACCGAACTTCCTGAAATTTATGGAAGAATGTGGGTTGATGGATAAACTCACATTCAAAAATATCGCAATTGACGATAGTCATCCGTTGTTCGGAAAGATAATCGTATTATCAGGATTTCGTGATAAGGATATTGAGGAAAAGTTGAAAGCGGTATCTGCAAAATTAGGTTCAAGTGTGAGTAAGAACACATTCGCGCTTTTAGTGAAAGATATCAACGAAACTAGTTCCAAAGTCGTGGATGCGAAGAAATATGGTGTGCAAATGATGGTCCGCGAGGAATTTATAAACAAATACTTTACTCGAACCTAATTATATACAATCTTATACGCCAAAAATAGATTGAAGAAATTCTTTGCAAATAGATCCAGAATATTATAACTCATATTTTTTATGTCATATGGGAAGAATGCTGCTACTCCATATAAAGACCAAAATGTGAAAAAATACAGAAAAAGGTTATATCCTTCATTATTGGTTTTCGTAACATATTTGGAATAAATAATATAATAATACGCTAAAAATGGCAGAAAGCCTAGGAGAACCCCCGTCACAGTAGATAGAATTCCAATTTCAGTTAAATACCCAAATAAAAGCATCATCCAATTCAATGACATAATATTTGTTATTGGATCAATATTTTTATTGAATAATTCGAAGAATTCTAGTTCGTGGGAACGACCTATTTCCTTGTATTGTAAGAAGATAAGATAGAAAATCAATGTTATAAGCATTACCGGTGTTGTTATGACCCAGTCTATATACCTTTTGGGAGTTATATTCGTAATTGAATTGAAATTACGTAGCCAATATAAGTAAAATCCGCCTTCTATTGTTTGTACAATTACTTCCAAAATAAGTAACTGTTTAAGTAAGAATATTTTAGGAGGCACTTTAAGAAATACTACTATAATATCTATTATACCAGCGATAATTTGTATACCAACTGAGAATACTAATGTACTGTAAACATTTATACCCATTTGTTTTATATAATACAAGTATACAAAAATTATATTCATTTAATACTTTACGTGCATTGTATAGTATAGAAACCCCGTCTAATTCACTTGTATCTGAAATTGGAATCCAACGTGATAAAGAAATCTCACGGAACATCTGGAAAAACAGTAAATACAAATACATCGCCCAACTAGAATCTAATAATGTCGGTAATGTCGGAGAGAACTTCCTGCAACAAATATGTAACTATAATGATATTACAGCAACAATTGATGGATCCAAGACTAAAGGTAAGTGTAGTGGTGACGGAAGAATAAAAAATAGAAGCGTTGAGATAAAGACAGCCCGTTTAGGTTCGAGAATCATGTCATTTCAGCATGAACTTGGGGAGCATCCTTGGGATGCAGAGTTCATTGCATTTGTTGATATCTCACCGACCAGTGTTTATTTATCGTTGTTCCCGAATTTTACTGAAGAACATTACAAAACCAAGAAAAATGTTCTCCGTATTTTCCTATAAAAAATGTCACGAGGCGAAAGAGCACAGGTGCTTTCAAACTAGATACTTCACCAAAGATAAATGAAGTAAATCCAAATTGTTTGAAAATAGACGATAGTTCCACTTTTGAAGAAATCGGTGCGTTTATACATCGGATTATTACGTAATCGTAATAATAACCCTAGATAGTTTAGGTGGTATGATATTTACAGATCTATCCAATATAAATTTACGTTTTGAAAACGTGAATTTAAAAAAAGATCATATATAAATGTTTAAAATGCTAGTTATAACAACCGTTTCGGTTATTACAGGTAGTGTAATATTTACATACTTTCAACACAATGATGTCTCTATTTTACATGTGAATAGTCCATTTGAAGCAATATCTTCAATACCGTTTGCATATAGTTGGTATAATGTTAAAAATATTCATATATATGTGCCCTTATGGTCTATGGCAGTATCTAGTTTTGTTCTATGGTCTTATTGGACACCATTAGTCGGAATATGGGATGTAACGTCAATGGTATGGTTAATTGTAAGTGTTACGCTTTCTATGTTACCAATTAAAAGTATTGTTCAAAATAGAACTCAAATTATATTTAATGTATTCTTCCTTATGTATTTAACAACTATAAGTTTTATGAATTATATCATATATATATTTGACGAGGATCTTGTAATTAATTACGATGACAAATTATATAGTAATAACAACGAGATAATTCGGATAAATGAAACTTACGAAGTCAAGGAGATTGAACGGTATTATTCGCGTCATTTGAATGTTTCCATCGGAGTCTGTTTAATATGTAGTATAGTATCTACTATACCATTTCATTTCAAGTCGCCTATTTATATATCAGGAGTTTTATTAGTAGTTTTGGGTTTTATTATGAAAGTTTTGTTTATGCAGGGATTAATGGAACATGGGACAGGTGTATTTCATCTATTAGTTGCAGGAGGCGTTAATCAATTATTAAAAGTATGATTCGTATAACAATTATAATATTACCTTAAAATATATATATAATGAACAAAATTTCAGATATTGATAGTCTAGTATTTGAAGGTGGTGGGGTAAAAGGATTAGCCTATATTGAATTTATTAGAGTATTAAATAAGAAATATCCGTTTTTTCTTGAAAATATTCAACAATATGCAGGTTCGTCTATAGGTGCTATTTTTAGTGCACTATTGGCGATAGATACACCAATAGATAAAATAGAATATTTATTGATTGAAATGCTAGAATTATCAGGTAGAGAACAAAAAAAAACATTTTGTTGTATCCCCAAAGGTTGTCTTCCAATATCTTTGGTATATAACTTTTTCTATAAATTTGGACTTCTAGAAAACAAAAATATTCAGAATCAAATAAGAAAATGGTTCACAAGTAAAAATAACAAAGACATATATTTCAAAGATTTGAGTAAACGCCTTGTAATAACTGCTGTAAATTTAAATACACATAAAATTGTGTTTTTTTCAAATGAACTAACACCTAATGTTCCACTATACAAGGCAGTAGCCGCTAGTATGTGTATACCATACTTATTTGAACCAATATTGTATGATTTCAACCCAGATATTGAGAATAAGAATCATTTATTAATAGATGGTGGAGCAATGATAGAGTTCCCTATAAAGGTATTTGATGATAAAGACCCATACGACGGAATTCATTCTTTAATACCCAATAATAATGTTCTCGGAATAAGACTGGATGATCCATTAGACATTCGTTTTATGAATTCGTCTAATAACGCAAAAATTACTAATATAGGTGAATTTATTATTCAATACAATTATACTATGAGTTTTAATTGTAAATTTAATATAAGAGATGATGAAAGAACTTGTTCAATAATAACGAAGGAATATGATATCAATGAGTTGGGTATCAATGACACAATACTCAGTGAATTATTTCATGCTGGTAAGCTGGCAGCCGAAAAATACATTTCAGAAGTTGTCGAGAAATAAATGTATTATATAATTTAATCATATGTTCGGTATATTGCATTAAACAAAGTCTTATCGTCTAGTAGAGCATCTATATACATATAATCTGTTATTTTGCGCAGTCGTGTATTAGGTCCTGATAGGTCCCTCACATGTAAAACCATCTACATATCATATAAAAATAATATTATATGTTTATGAATATTCATTTGTTTTATTGCGATTTCTGTATATGAAGGAGGGGGGGGGCAGAGGTTTGGGTTTATCATATGGTTTGGTATATACCGGCGGTGGCGGCATGTTTTTATGTTTTGGCATACATATATATATTACATGTAAATACTTGAAGAATTAAAATGGCACGAATTGCCATTCTTTTCTTAAGGATTATAACCGATAAGTTTCCAAACACACGATGGAATCGTGCTATTTGAAATCTTCATCGGGACAATAAAATAAATAAATTTGTTTATTTCATCTATGTTTTTGATTGTTTTTGATTGTTTTCTCTTTCAGGAGAAAATGCTCTTGGGCGTTTTTTTGAATCTTTCTGGATTAAATTATAAATCATATTCGATATACATAACTGTGATTCGTTTACTTCATGGTCAGTGCCATCGTCATCGTAAGTGCCATCGTCATCGTAAGTGCCATCGTCATCGTAAGTGCCATCGTCAGTGCCATCGTCGCGACCATCGTCATGTTTATTGTTATTATTGTTTTCTGCTATTTTTTTTATTACATCTATATACTGGTTTGTTGTTTCTTTTAATGTATCGACTATACGTTCATAGCGTTCTTTTACTTGGTTATATTCGTATAGTAAATCTTTATATTTTTGACCAATTATCAACTGATTGTCTATGGAATCAACATTGATTTTTAGTATATCGGGAATATTACAACCACCATCTTCTTTTATTGCTTTTAGTAGAATCGGATATTGTAAAATGTTAATATTATGTGTGATGTGTAGTAAATCATTACTAAGTCTATTTATAGTTTTCCACGGTTCTGATTCTATATCTCGTTCTGCCATTTCATATAATATTCTATATACTTTTTTTTCTTTGTCTGTGAAAGGAAAATATAGGTTCGATGTTCCAGTGTTTTTTGTTTGAATAGGACATCCAACTATAACTTCTTTGTTTTGTAGGTCTGATACAATTCCGTTCTTAAGATAATATGTCATTTCTGACAATACCTGAAACACCATACTATAGTCGATTGATGCACATACATTTTTAAATCCTATATAATCATTCTCGAGACTCAGTTGACAACAAGTAACAATATATGGCACCATATCTCCAACAGACTTAATCAAATTTGTACTTAATAAGATTTCGTCCCGATTGTTGGTTTGGTTTGCTTTTCTTATTATATCTAAATTTTTGCTTATTAAATTCTGTGTTATAGTGTCTGACGTAAAAGTATATGAAGGTTCTACACCGGTATTATCATAGGCAAAAAAAGTAAAATTATCATTAGGGGTTTTCGTAATTTTAATTGTTTGTTTTCCGTCAGGTCTATATATATTTAACACTAATGTAAGTGGTTTTATTCGATCTGCAGGTATGGTCAGATCCTCGTCTGGATTAGCATACTGAAACAATCCGGCTGTTCTTTTTTGCACTTCTTGTATACCAGATAACGTAGGTTTCGGACCGCCATCGAGTTTCAGCAATTGATTTCGGCTGTTAATAGTTATAGTGGTTCCGGATTTTTGCTGGGAAATTAAATATGATGCTGAATTATCAGCATCTGATGTGTATATAGTAGTATTTAATCCATTAAACGGATATATACCCATGCCTGCAATATTATTTCCCAATTGTATTTTTATTTTGCCTTCTTTTCGTATGATACGAGGTATATTGAGTTTAGATGAAATATATAAACATAATTCAGATGTTAGTCGTTGATCTCCTGCTAATATATCGAATATTTCTATTAATACTGGTTCTCCTTCTAATTGTGATTTTATTAGGATTTTGATATCGTTTTTATATGTAGAATCTAGTTTTTTAAAATCATGATTTATTTCAGTAAACAACATAATTGCATATCCAAGTTTAGTGTATTTTAAATCAATATTTAAATTATTATATTCTTCATTACTAAAATCATTAACTATAATTGTATATAGTTTTTTTGCTGTATCTGTAGTTTCGTTTTTTGAAAAATACAAATTAATTCGTTCTTTTAACTTCAGTAATTTTGATTTCTTATTTTTTTTGTATTTTTGGTATTCTAGACCAATTTGTTCTAAAAATGCCTTTGTAATTGTAACAAGGTTATTATTCATAGTATTAGTATTCTTTTTTATTAATCCTAAGTAATGTTGTTTATAAGCCTCCATTCTAACTCGATAAATATTTAATTTTTCAGTTGAAGTAAGAATATCTTTTTCTTTTCGGGATGTTACTAAATCTGGTGTGTTACTTTGTATATTGTGTTTTTCATTTTCGTTTTTAATAAATTCATTTGAAATTTCAAAAAAAGACGTATTAACAATATCATTTGCATCATTTATATTTATGATATCACTGTAAAGAGATTCAAGCAATTCCTTCCATTGTATATTGTTAGTCAATTCGGTGAGTTTTTCTATTTGTTCTTCTATTTGTTTTTCTCCATCTAATATTTTGTTATAATCATTTACTATTTTATTTACGTCTATACTAAATAATTCTCCTATTTCTGGTCCTTCTTCAGATAAACTATCTGATTCTTGCATTGATACGTAAATATTTCCACTATCTACTCCTTCGCTAATAGGTACAGGTTCAGGTACATGTACAGGTTCAGGTTCAGGTACAGGTTCAGGTAATCTACCAAAAAAACCTTGCGCTGTTGACCACATCCCACCTCCAGAACTTCCCACCGGTAATTTATAAATTTCATTAGCGACTATGGATTTTTTGGTTTTCATGTTGTCTTTATTTCTACGTGTTTTGTTTAGTTTTCTTGCGGGTTTTCTTTTTTTGGTTTTCATGTTGTCTTTATTTCTACGTGTTTTGTTTAGTTTTCTTGCGGGTTTTCTTTTTTTTGTATGTTTTATTGGCTTATTCATTTAATATATAATATACTAATATTATTTTATACGCCATGAGTTGAATATGTGAAATCATCCCAACAATCTATCCGTTTTGAACAAATGTATTATTCATCACTATGATCACTCTCGTTAATTGACTTAAAGATTGTATGATAATACATACATATGATCTATATATATTTTATCATATATGTAAGTTATTAATCTAGATTTTGATTCCAATTATTACACAAAACAAAAAAAACATTTTAGAAGCGGTGAGGTAATAAATGTATAATCATATAGTATACAATGACAATGGATCTTAAATGGAAAATTTCTTTCTTCTCTGCGTTTATTTTTCTCCTCGTCGTCCACCCAATGACCTACCAATTTACTCAAAAACTATTTGGGGGTATTTTAGGTAGAATTGCTGACGTAAATGGATGTCCTACAAATACAGGTTTAGTACTTCATACAATTGTATATTTGTTGCTAGTTCGCGCGTCAATGGATATAAAAATGTTCGGTTAATTATGAACTAAAAGACGGAATCCCTGTAATTCCTTTACCTATAATCAGAGCATGGATATCTTGGGTTCCTTCATATGTATTCACGGCTTCCAGATTCAACATATGTCGTATAACATAATATTCGTCGGATATACCATTTCCACCTAACATGTCCCTAGCATTTCTGGCGATCTGTAGTGATTTTATACAATTATTTCTCTTTATAATAGAAATATTTTCAGGAATCATAATGCCTTCATCTAATAATCTTCCAACTCGTAAGGATGCTTGAAGCCCAAGAGTTAATTCAGATAACATATCGGCAAGTTTCAATTGAATAATTTGATTTGATGCTAATGGTCGGTTGAATTGTTTTCTATCCAAACAATACTCTCTAGCTATTAGATAACAATCCTCTGCTGCCCCGAGAACACCCCATGATATACCATATCTTGCATTGTTAAGACACGAAAACGGCCCTTTCAATCCCTTTACATGCGGAAGCATGTTCTCCTTCGGAACTATAACATTGTCCATGGAAATCATTCCAGTATTAGACGTGCGTAACGAGAATTTACCTTGAATTTTTGGGCAGTATATTCCTTTCATCTCCTTTTCTAGGATGAATCCTCTGATATCATTGCTTTCGTCCTTTGCCCAAATTATAAAAATATCAGCTATAGGAGAATTTGTAATCCAAATTTTGCTACCATTCAATATATAATTACCATCCCGTAAAACTGCATTTGTTTTCATTCCCGATGGATCACTGCCGTGGTTTGGTTCAGTCAAGCCAAAACATCCAATAAGATTACCCTTTGCTAGGTTCGGTAAGTACTTTTCTTTTTGTTCTTCAGAACCAAATTTATATATCGGGAACATAACAAGAGAAGATTGCACACTAGCACAACTCCTATAGCCACTATCAACTCTTTCTATTTCTCGCATAATTAACCCATATGAAACATAGTTGACACCAGCACACCCATAACCATTGATTGTAGGTCCTAATAAACCGACATTTCCCATTTCCTTCATTATATTTTTGTCAAATGTTTCATTTCTAAATGATGCGACAACATTCGGTGATAATATTTCTTTTGAAAAGTTTGACGCTAGGTCTTTCACTGAATTTTCTTCAGATGTCAGTTGTTTGTCAAGTAAAAATGGATCTGCGAAACTAAAAACGGTCCTTGATTTTATTGATGTTAGTGGTCGAAATAAACGATTAGATCGAATCATCATCATTATACACAAATATGCATATTGTTTTTAAGTTATTTCGAAATTATATTATCGAACGAATATTATTTATAAATATTTTCTTTAAGTAGGAAAATCAATAAGTCTTATAAGTCTTGGGAACTGAATCATTATTAATAGGTTGTAATAATTATTGGACATTTATAAAATGTCCGAAAAGTAATAGTAGGTCTCTAAAAAATCGTCAAAATACCATTCAAAGCATCATGCTGTGAAAATAAAATTTGTAATTTATTTGTTGTTAGCATAACATTTTTTGTATATTTTAGTCGGCGTAAAAATTTAGGGGATTTTATCACATATTATTATATCTCGCCTAATAAATTACGCCGATGTTCGAATGTAAATTTTGTAGCATATTATGTAGTAAGAAATCAGATTGGTTGAGGCATACATCAACAATAAAACATAAAAATTCGGCGAGTGACGAAAAAAAAACGCCACTGCATTGTGTTAGCTGTAATAAAATGTTTAGTAACAAATATGAAGTTAATAAACATCTCAAGACAAAATCACATATAAAGAATATTATTGGAATAGATGAAAATACAACTATAAATACCGATATACCTGATATATTAGCAGAAGTTCTCAAAAGTAATATTGAATTACAAAAACAAAATATTGAATTACAAAAACAAATGTTAGAAATATGTAACAAACCAAATACCACAATAAATAACACTACTAATAATACAAATACACAAAAATTTAACATCAATGTATTTCTGAATGAAACATGTAAGGACGCAATTAACTTCTCTGATTTCGTAAAGAATATACAGATTTCCTACAAGGACTTGGAGAACAATGCTCAACTAGGTTTTGTAGGAGGTATTTCAAAGATATTTATAGACAATTTGAAACAGCTTGATGTTACTGAGCGTCCCATCCACTGTACTGACGTGAAACGTGAAACAATATATATTAGAGATGAGAACACATGGACGAAACAACCCGATGATGAGAAACTACAAAAAGCCATACAAACAGTTTCTTATAGAAGTATGGGAAAATTGGCGGAATGGAAGGAAGAAAACCCAGATTATAAGGATTGTAATTCGGAGTTCTCCCAAAAATGTATAGACATTCACCGAAATACACTCGCAGGAAGTGACCGACAGGTTTATTATCCGAAAGTCATACATGCTGTAGCCAGAGAAACCGCTGGTGGGCTTTGCAATAAATGATATTCACTCTCTTATTAACCAAAAAAATTTGATGGTAGTGCGGAAATTATAATTTATTTTCTTTAAGTATGAAAATCAATAAGTCTTATAAGTCTTGGGAACTGAATCATTATTAATAGGTTGTAATAATTATTGGACATTTATAAAATGTCCGAAAAGTAATAGTAGGTCTCTAAAAAATCGTCAAAATACCATTCAAAGCATCATGCTGTGAAAATAAAAAATGTAATTTATTTGTGTTAGCATAACATTTTAGCGTTCATATATTTAGGGGAATTTCTCGTTATCCATTATGGATAACAAAAAACTCCCGAAAACTCCCGAATTATTTTCTTGTAAAAAATGCAACTATATATGCTTTCATAAAAACGATTACAATAAACATTTATCTACCCGTAAGCATGTATGGATAAAAATGGATAATGATAAAATCCCAACCGATCGTATTATCTATCCATGTAGTAATTGTGATAAAAAATACAAATATAAGTCAGGGTTATCGAAACATAAAAGTAATTGTATAAATACATCACTGGAAAGTGGTAATATACAAGTTCTCACAGAATTAGTAAAAGAACTAGTGAATACAAATTGTAACATAGTCAAACAAAATCAAGAATTACATAAGAAATTTATTGAGCTGACAACAACAACCGAAATTCATACCACAATACATAACACCACGAATAATACAAATACACAAAAATTTAACATCAATGTATTTCTGAATGAAACATGTAAGGACGCAATTAACTTCTCTGATTTTGTAAAGAATATACAGATTTCCTACAAGGACTTGGAGAACAATGCTCAACTAGGTTTTGTAGGAGGTATTTCCAAGATATTTATAGATAATTTGAAACAGCTTGATGTTACTGAGCGTCCTATCCACTGTACTGATGTGAAACGCGAAACAATATATATTAGAGATGAGAACACATGGACGAAACAACCCGATGATGAGAAACTAAAAAAAGCCATACAAACAGTTTCCTATAGAAGTATGGGAAAGTTGGCGGAATGGAAGGAAGAAAACCCAGACTATAAAGATTGCAATTCAGAGTTCTCCCAAAAATGTATAGACATTCACCGAAATACACTCGCAGGAAGTGATCGGGAAGTATACTACCCGAAAGTCATACATGCTGTAGCTAGAGAAATTGCTGGAGGACTTTGCAATAAACAATATTCACTTTCCTATCAACCAAAATGATAAGTCTAAAAAAACAAAACGTTATTAATCGGTTGAAATAATTTTGGGACATTTGTAAAATATAAAGATTGTCAATAATTGAATAAAAAAGTAATGTGATTATCCATTACCTTTTATTTTTTATATTTTTTTACATTTTTGTGTTTTTTATATCATCAATAATTCATCTCTACATAATGGACATTTTCTAATATACTCTACTTCATCTTTCTTTATATGTGCAGCGCATTGTAAGCAAATATAATGACCACATACTGTTTTAGTATCCGTATTTTCGTAACACATATAACACTCGTCTATATTATCGATTACCCTATTACCATAATACGATAATCGATTTTTGTTTACTTCTAATATTCGTGTTCCTGATATATCTTTTCTTGGGTCGATTAACATACCTTGTATATTATCATAGACAATATTATTTAATATATCTTTTACCCACTCTAACATACCCATTATTTCCGTAAAATAACCTTTCATTCTATTTTTTGGGGTAAATGTTTTATGATACAAACTATAAGAGTAACCATGGCTACCGCGTATATTTGGACTTTCTATAGTTATTACATAATAAATTCCAGTTTCATCTGTTTGTAATTCGCATATACAATTAAGGATAAAACTACTGAAATCTACGTCAAAATAATCATATAGTTTTTTCCCCCCATCCTCTAAAATAGGGTGTTTTTCCATCAAATAAGTAGCAAGTTGTTGTTGAGAGTCCATTTTGTTGATTGATTGATTGATTGTTTTTGTAGTGGTGAATATATCTATTTTATAACTTTCCAAAATCATATTCAATTTTCTAACATTATGACACAGAATGCAAAATATAAAATCATTCTTTTTATTAGATGTTTCGGTTACTATTTATGATTGTAAAATTGAATGTATAATCCTCTTAGTATATCAAACAAACAAAAGAACATGAACGAATATAAAGACAAAGTTTGCGCGGAATCATACATAGGTGTTAAGGGATACACTATTCCCAAATCCATCCTAACTCCTACAGAGTTAGAGTTCTTGAAGAAGGATCTCTTTCTCAAGCCTCAAATACCCGGTCCGTCATTTGGTCCGACACTCAATGACGCATTCCCAGTATACAGAGAAAACGATAAAAAAATATATATTCCGAGATTTTATGGTATCGAAAGGTATGGAACACCCGAAAGAAGTGAAATTGCACCTGGTATGGATATCAATCTATCATTTCCAAAAGAACTTAGGGACTATCAAAACAATATAATCGACATTTATATTCAAGCCACTCTAGCACCCAAACCGTCTGGTGGTATACTAGAAATTTACTGTGGTGCTGGCAAAACAGTAATGGCATTGAAAATAGTATCCCTCTTGAAAAAAAAGACGCTTATTCTGGTTCATAAGGAGTTTCTCATGAATCAATGGATAGAACGAATCGAAGAGTTTTTACCCGGTGCACGAGTTGGTAAAATACAAGCATCCACGTGCGATATAGAGAACAAAGACATTGTCATAGGAATGATTCAAACAATGTATAATAAGGTATTTCCACAGGAGGTATATTCTCAGTTCGGATTGACAATCATCGACGAGGTTCATCGGATCGGCAGCGAAGAGTTCTCTAAAACACTTCTCAAAACTATCACCCCATATATGCTTGGTATATCGGCAACTGTGGAGCGCAAGGACAAATTAACCAAATTATTATATATGTTTATTGGACCTAAAATCCATTCTATGTTACGAAAACAGGAAGATATCGTCTTGGCGCGAGGTATTGAATTCTTAACGAATGACAATGAGTTCAATGAGGTAGAATACGATTTCAGAGGTCAACCAAAATATAGCACAATGATTTCCAAGATATGCGCTTACGGACCGAGGAGTGATTTTATAGTAAAGACGATTTTAGACCTATTGAAGGAGAACCCAGAAGGACAGGTAATGGTCCTAGCACATAATCGGAGTTTATTGACATATTTATTTGAGGTTTTACACAAGAATACAGAACCAACCGTAGGATTCTACGTAGGTGGAATGAAACAAAAGGACCTCCAAGAAACCGAATCTAAAAAAATTGTTCTAGCAACATATGCAATGGCTGCAGAGGCATTGGATATCAAAACATTAAGTATTTTAGTAATGGCGACCCCTAAAACTGATATAACTCAGTCGGTTGGACGAATTCTACGAATAAAACACGAAAATCCGATTATAGTAGATATTATAGATACACATCAGATGTTTCAGAATCAATGGAAATTGAGAAAGAGATTTTATAAGAAATCCAATTATAAAATTGTTACTACTACCAGCAAAAAATACACAGATATGGAGACAAGTGATTGGTTTAGTGTATTTGACCCGAAAATCAAAATAACCAACGATGATGACGACGATAATATAAAGAAAAACACTACTGATTTCAAAGGTAAATGTTCTATTGATATTAGCGAGTTGTAATATATTCATACAATCACACCGTTGCAGATTTCCAAAACAATATATTTTCATTTCATCATCTCAATAAATTGAATGGTTTCTATATTTTTTTGAAATTCTTGTATTTGTTTGTTTTGGGGTTCGAATGGCTGTTATGATTGTCTAATGTGTAATTTACATTGAATTATGCTTCGAATATAAGGTATATATCGTTTCCACGTATTATACAGTATATATATATCATATAATATAAAACAAATACTGTATGGAGCGTTGTTCATATTTACTGCATAATATGAAATAGTAGTAGGATTATACAGTAACATAAAATATGTTGCCAATGGAATACGAATAATTAATATACATAATGAACGATATAATGCAAGTTGCATATATTGTTTCATTAATACATAATCCATTAATGTCATTGATAATGAAATCATCGTATGACTCGTTTGTAATGAAAAATTTAATATTATACCAATAATTGAAAATATATGATGTACGATTAATATATCGTTCATCGTTCATTGTTTGCGTGCTTTTGATGAATGTATACATATCCCAACATAAAAATAGAACAAATAGACTACAATTTGTATTATATACTATAACATATTCTGTGGAAGGTGTATCATATAACGAACACCGACACCACCCATATAATGAAATACTACACATAACTGCCTTGGAATATGAGCATTTTTTTTAAACGTGTTTCAATAAAATCATCCATTATTATTATTATATATACCCTTGCATATTTAGAATGGGACATCTCTAAGTCATTTACATATTTTATATTCAAACAAAAAATCATATAGCAAAACAGAATTAAAAATTTGTTTTCATATTATAATAGGTAATAATGAATGTTAAGGAACTTCTAACTAAATTAAAGTTTGTTGAAGAAGAAAAACAAAACATACGAAAATTAAAAAAAAACATTAGTATATATGTCACAATTTTTGATAGAATCAATACCGAATCAGAATTTAGTTAATTGTAATCGAAGTGGCGAAGACAGGGCTTATGCCCTTTTAAAATTAGAAAACATTGATTATATTCCAATCCAATTAGGGTGTTTTAGGTTAAACACTTATTCAGATGATGAGTTCGGTTCAATTATTAAAAACATGAAAAATAGAGTCGTTCAATATGTTTCAAGCAGTTGGACTAATTTTGATGAACACATATTTGAAGAAATCCAAAATGAAGAAGATTTAGATAAAATTATTTGTGCTGAAATTAAAGTTATACAAATTAAATATGTTATACAAACTAAAGCAATTTATATTCTATTGAATCACGAAAGAGTAGGAGGAGGAGACTATCTTGTATTAGGTTCTCTTATGTTTAATGGTAGGACCAATTCACTATTGAAAGAACCTACATCAAGTTATATTGATGTATTGAAAACACGCTTTGCAAAATACTATTGTCAATATATTGTATTATCAAAAGTGCTTTTTAAAAAACCTATAAACCGCCACAAAAAAGTGCAGATAATAAGTTCAAAGGTTGATATCGGTACTATACAATCACTTAAAATAGGGACAAAATTTATGTTAATTCACACAATTATGACCAATATTATGAACTCAGCAACAAATACTGACAGATTGGTTTGTTGGATCCCACTTGGGTTTG
>FUWD012820337.1_pt1 | contig 19290 bp, 19 predicted proteins | sample 1063281 | NCBI WGS metagenome assembly FUWD01 (sample SAMEA79048168, study PRJEB19326) | metagenome | biome: marine | reverse complement strand
GTACAAATAGATGGATTTGACTCTATAGTAGCTGCACGGGCTGATGCGGATTTCCATTTAGCTATTACTGAGGCATCACACAATATTGCTTTACTGCATATTGCTAGAAGCTTATACCAAGTTTTACAAAAAAGTATTGAACAAAATCTACATGCACTATCATCATTGCCGCATGTTGATAAAGATAGTCCAATACATAAACAACATGAAAAAATTAGAGATATGGTTTTATCTGGAGATGCTGAAGCTGCAAAAGAAGCAACTCACGTCCATATGAATTATGTTCAAGAAACGATGCATAACATGTTTCAGGAGCAGGAACGCTCCTTGCGCTACACTAAACATGCATCAATACTAAAAAGGTAAAAAATGACAAATCAAGTATACTTTATGGGCACTTGCCTAGCTGACTTATACTACCCAGGAGCTGGTCTAGCAGGAATGCAATTGCTACGTAGAGAGGGTGTAGAGGTAATATATCCAAAAAAACAAACCTGCTGTGCGCAACCTGCATTTAATTCTGGTTACCGAAAAGATGCCCTACCAGTAGCAAGGTCGTTAATGAAATGTTTTACAAAAAATATTCCTATTGTGGTTCCTTCGGGATCATGTGCTGGAATGATTAAACATCACTGGGGTGAGTTATTTGTTGATGAACCGGATTACGAGCAAGCAATCTCGGTATCTAATAGAGTATTTGAGCTTACAGAATTTTTAGTTGATAATTTGCAAATTAAATTAACAGATTTAGGTAAACCAACTAAGATAGCTATTCATACATCCTGTTCATGCAGAAATGAATTAAGGGTTGCAGACCGTATTGAGTCTTTAGCCTCTCAACTGTCAAATGTAGATGTATTAGTTCAAGATAGAAAAAAAGAGTGCTGTGGTTTTGGCGGTACTTTTGCTATCAAGCAGGCTGACATATCAGGCGCAATGGTTAAAGATAAAACCGCAAGCCTTAAGGCAACTAATGCCAATAAAGTTGTTAGTCAAGATTGCGGCTGTTTAATGAATATTGGCGGGGCGCTATCAAAGCAGCAATCTAAACTTGAAACTCAGCATATTGCGGAATTTTTATGGGAGCGTACAAATGAGTCAAGTTAATTTATTTACCAAAAGAATTAACAAGGCACTAAGCAATAATCAGCTTCAGACTAGCTTTCGTTCTGCGATGAGCTATTTAATGGAGGGAAGACTGAAAAGGTTCCCTGATTATGATAAATTACAATTATCTCGCACAAAATCTAATTCCATTCGTGCCAATTCAGTTAGCAATCTAGGTGATTTACTTGTCACTCTAGAGAACAATCTAACAAAGAATGGTGTCAAAGTTCATTGGGCTGAAACGGCAACCCAAGCAAACGAAATAATTCACTCAGTTCTCAAAAAGGCAAACGCCAAAACAGTGGTTAAGGGTAAATCAATGGTTAGCGAAGAGATTGAACTTAATGAATACCTTATTGATAATGGGATTGACATCTTAGAGACCGACCTTGGAGAATTTTTAATTCAGCTAGATGATGATAAGCCTAGCCATATAGTTATGCCCGCAATCCACAAAAATAAGTTTGAGATTGCCAGATCATTTGCAGATAATTTTCCAGATCTAGAGTACACAGAGGATGTTGACAAATTAACTCAACAAGCAAGGCTTGTGCTAAGAGATAAATTTTCACATGCCGACGCTGGTATCTCTGGGGTTAATTTTGCGGTTGCCGAAACCGGTACTTTGTGTTTGGTTGAAAATGAAGGTAATGGTAGGATGTCTACTACGGTCCCAAATTTACATATCGCTGTTACTGGAATTGAGAAGGTCGTAGAGAAGCTAGAAAACATACCACCACTATTTGATATATTGCCAAAATCAGCAACAGGCCAGGAATGCACAACTTATTTTAATATGATTAGTGGCCCTCGAAAAGATAACGAGAAGGATGGCCCTACAGAAGTTCATTTGGTGTTGCTAGATAATGGGCGCTCTAGAGTTAGTCGTGATACTAGCTTAAATGATATATTAAACTGTATACGTTGTGGAAGCTGCATTAACCACTGTCCAGTTTATGTAAAGTTGGGTGGTCACGCCTATGGCACTGTTTACCCAGGACCAGTCGGTATTGTCTTTGAATCTCTTACTCAGGGTTTAGACAAGGCTGGTGCACTGACTTCGGCATGCACAATGTGTGGAGCTTGCGCACAGGTTTGCCCTGTCAAGATACCATTACCAACACTGATTAATCGTCTTCGAAATGAGTCAATTGAGGGTGTCGATAGCGATTCTGTTTTAGGCAAAGGGAGCCTGAAGAAGCCTATAGAGTCAAGCATCTGGAAGGGCTGGAGATTTATATATTCAAACCCATTAGTGTACTTGCTTTTTGTAAAAACTATGACCAGAATGAGACTACTTGTTCCAACAAATATTGGCAAATGGAGTAAATACCGCAATACGCCAAAACCCAGCAAAAGAAGTATTGAAGAGATTGCTAGAAGTGAGGGATTTATAAATGAATAGCTCAAGAGATAATATCTTAAATAATCTATTAAAACATTCAATAGAAAACAAACCAAGCGAAGTTGTTGAAAAAGAGTCACATAATCCATTAAACAGCAAAAAGAAGGTTGAAAGCTTAAAAAATATGCTGGAATCAGTAAGGGCTGAAGTCCACTTATTGACATCTAATAGCTTAAATGAATGGATTAATTCTGAATTACCAAAGCGCAATCTTAGTAGACTATTGATTGGTAATGACACTATACAAAGTAATTTAGGTTTAACTTTTTCCGATGATTTTGATGTCACTTTTTATACTGAAAATATTGAGAAATGGAAGGATAAGCTTTTTAATAAAATCGATGTAGGTATCACTACAACCACTGGTGCAATAGCTAGAACTGGTTCATTAGTATTGTGGCCAAATTCTGAAGAGCCTAGGCTTATATCTTTAGTGCCTGACGTGCATATTGCTATAGTTAAGGTTGATGAAATTTATGAAACATTTTCTGAGATAGTTGAGAAACAGAATTGGTCAGAGAATATGCCAACAAATGCTTTACTAATTTCTGGTCCATCAAAGACAGCAGACATCGAACAGGTTTTAGCTTATGGAGTTCATGGACCTAAAGAATTAATAGTGCTTATAGTTTCTTAATAACAGATATCTGTTATTAGTTCTTCTTTTAAGCTTTAGCTACTTTTTTTTGGCGTATCCTAGCTATAGGGCGCTCATCAATGAATATGTGAATAATTGCAGTGATTGTTGCAATTATTGCTGCAGCCCACCAAATTTGGTTGTATGAGCCTGTCTGGTCAAAGTAATAACCTCCAAGCCATACACCAAAGAAAGAACCTATTTGGTGATTAAGAAAGACAAAACCGTAGAGGGTTGCCATATATTTTAGGCCAAACATTTGAGCCACCAAGCCTGAAGTTGGTGGTACTGTTGCAAGCCACAAGAATCCGGTAACTATAGAAAAGCAATATATGCTGAATATAGATATTGGAAAAACTAGAAAAATTACAATGGCAATAGCTCTAGCTAAGTAAATATATCCAAGAAGCCACTTCTTTGAATAGATTCCAGACATCTGTCCAGCTATAAGCGAACCAAAAATATTAAACAGTCCAATCAAGGAAAGACTTATAGCTGCTACAGAACCATCAAAGCCCATATCTGCCAAATAAGATGGCATATGTGCAGTTATAAATGCTAGTTGGAAACCGCAAACAAAGAATCCGGCAATTAAAAGCCAATAGTGAGTATGGCTAAAGGCCTCTTTAAGTGCCTCCTTTAAGGTCTGGTCAGGGCTCTCTATCTGTGTGCTTTCTGCGCTATTTTCTTCTGCTATCGGGGCTGAGAATAGAATCATAGAAAATGCACCAATAGCCATAATTAAGAGTGCAGTTTGCCATCCGTATACAGAAAGAAAGCTCTGCGCAACAGGAATTAATAAGAATTGACCGGCAGAACCTGCAGCGGTACCTAAACCTAGAGCGAAAGCTCTCCTTTCAGGCCTTACCATACGAGCCATTACCGGTAGTACTACTCCTAGGCCTGTACCTGCAATACCCATACCGACAAATATTCCGGCTCCAATATGCAGATCAAACACCCCATCTGCGTTTGCAGTAATAAACAAACCTAGGGCATATAGCACTGAACCAAAAAATACTGTTTTTCTAATTCCAAATTTATCGCAATAAGCTCCTGCCAAGGGCTGGAATAAACCCCAGCACAGATTTTGAAGGGCTAGAGATAAAGCGAAGATCTCTCTGCCGTAGCCAAAAGTATCAGATATAGGCTTTAGAAAAAAACCCAAAGATGACCTTAGACCAAAGTTTATTATTAGCAAAAAGCAAGCCGAAATAATAGCTATACTTAGTAAATTTTTGTATTTAGACATAGCCTAACAATTAAACAAGATAGACGACAGTATACTTAAGTCGTCTACTATTTATAGTAATGATTAATTTATAGCTTTTGTTAGGGCTAATAATATCTCCCAACATTCATTGCCCTTTCAAATATTTGTTTAAGCACTACCGAACCTTTTGAAAGCAAAAGTAATTGAAGTTCTGGGTTCCACCATTTGGGTGAGGGTGAGATTCACTGCTAGTTCTCAGTAATTTAAAGTTACTAATTAGCAGTTTAGATATTCTGTCTTTATCGTACTGTTTAATCTTTAGACCAGAGCATTTATTTGGCCCTGTTGGAGAAAAAGTTGCAAGAATAAAATAGCCATTTAAATCTAAATATTGATTGAGTTTATGAATATATAGTTGTCGTTGTTTATTATCTGTAAGGAAATGAAATACAGCTCTATCGTGCCAAACTTTATATTTTTTATTTGACTGAAAATCTAATATATTTGTATTATAGTAACTAACATTTTCGGCTCTTTTCTGTAGCCTTTTTTTAGTTGTTTCAATTGCTGTTCTTGATATTTCAAGTAAAGATATATCAAGGTATCCATTTTCCAGTAAATTGTTAGCAAGAATTGATACTCCAGAGCCTATATCTATGACAGGTTCATTACTGCTAGAGTAATCCAATATCCATTCAAGAGAAATCGTTGATGTATCTTGATGCCAACTTAGCTCAGCATGCTTCTTTGTTTTATATATCTTGTCCCAATGGTCAATTGAACTAATCATTACTGTTGCTTATAATAATTCTTACAATTAATTATAAGGCAAATAAATTAGAATATTACATACAATGATAAGGGGTAGGAGATTTAGACCGCTTAATAACGCTAAAGTGATTAGAGAGCCAGGACCAATGAATGCAGGTACAACAATTGTTGCCTTTTTAAAGGACCCAGACGGTTACGAGATTGAACTACTTTCGAAGGCTTTTTAGTCGTATTTTTTTCGTCCTGACAGGGCATGCGCTATTGTATTTATATCGGCATATTCCAGTTCCCCACCTATAGGTATTCCATGCGCTATACGGGTTATATTAATATCGAATTGGCTTGCCATTTTACTAATATAGTGAGCCGTAACTTCACCCTCAACAGTGGCATTTGTGGCTAGAATAATCTCATCAATGGTTTTACTTTTAAGTTTCAGCTCTAGGTCGTCCAAGCCTAATTCAGTTGCACCGATTCCATCGATAGGAGACAGGTAACCACTAAGTACAAAGTATTTTCCTTGGTAGACCCCACTTTGTTCAATTGCATGAATATCTGTTGGGGTTTCTACAATGCATAGTTTTGATGAGTCACGATTTTGGTTGGCACAAATATTACAAACCTCTTTCTCACTTAGGGTTCTACAAGAACTACAATGCTTAACATTTTCCATAGCATCTACTAATGCCTTAGCAAGCAAAAGACCTCCTTCACGGTTTCTCTCTAGGAGATGGTAAACAAACCTTTGAGCGGTCTTTGTTCCGACCCCAGGTAATATAGAAAATGCCTTATTTAATGATTCGATCATGCTTAATTATAAATACAACTATAGACTAAAAAGGTAGATTCATTCCTGGTGGCAGATCCATCCCTCCAGTTGCACCCTTCATTTTCTCTGATGAAGCTATAGAAATTTGCCCTACGGCATCGTTAATTGCGGTTAATATTAAGTCTTCTAGCATCTCTTTATCGTCCATTACAGCTTCATTGATATTAATATTGGTTGCTAAATAATCACCATTTATACTAATTTGAACTGACCCACCAGCTGCATCACCTGTGGCAGTTAAATTTTTTATTTCTGCCTGCGCTTTTTGCATATCTTGCTGCATTTTTTGGGCTTTTTGCATCATGCTAGCCATTCCACCTTTAAACATACCTTAACTCCTTAGTAAGATTTTATGTAATTTCTTCAATAGATTTAATATCTACTTTTGTGTTAAATACTTGCTCTATTTTTTTAACCGTATCGTCACCCAAAAACTTTTCTTGTAGTTGTGCATTTTTGAGCTTTAATGCTTTAACTTCTTTTTGCGCCAAAGTCTTTGATTTTGGTTTACCTGACAAAACTTTGAGAATAATTTTACCAAAGCTAGTTTGTAATATCGACTCTAGTTCAGAATGTATTCTGTCAGTTAGAAGATTGTTAAATTTTTCATCTAAAGTAAGTATAAAAAATTTAGAATCGCAACTTTCAAATATTGTATTTTTTAATAGCACCCTTGCAGAATTACTAAGTTCTATTGTTTTTATGAACTCTTCCCACTGTTCATTGCTATCAATTCTTAGTTCAGAATCTTCATTATTGGTATCTATTGATTCTAGGGTAGGTTTATTGTCTTTTAAATCTTTTGACAGGTCTTGAGAAATATCTGATCTTGTTTCATCATTTATTTTTATCTTTTTTTTTTCGTTAACAGGCGCACTGTCTGAACGGAAGGCAAGCATTCTTAATAGTGTCATTTCTAAACCAATCTGCTCACTAGGAGCAAGTGGCATATCTTTTGTGCCGTTAATTGACATCTGATAAAAAATTTGCAAGTCCTGATTTGATATTTGTGATGACAATTTAGTTATTCTTTTATCTATTGTGTCACTTGAAATAGTTTTAGCAATAGATATTGTATGAAAAAGAGAGCTTAAATCATGAAGAGCATTTGTTAAGTTGTCACCTCGATGTGATAATTTTCTTATAAATTTAATTACCTTTTGGGGCTCTTGATCAAATAAATGTGTTGCAAGCTCAATTATATCGTCATGAGAGACAAGGCCAAGCATAGCCTTGATATCTTTAACTAATACAGAGCCTTTTCCGTATGAAATAGACTGATCTAATAGGCTAAGAGCATCCCTCATCGATCCCTCGCCAAAGCTTGCAATTTGACTTAGTGCGTCTTCCTCATAATCAAGAGACTCTGCTTTCATAATATATTTAAGTTGCCCCAGTATCTCTTTATCCGTTAACTTTTGAAGATTAAATTGAAGGCATCTTGATAAAACCGTTATTGGTAACTTACCAGGGTCTGTTGTAGCGAGTAAAAACTTTATATGTTCTGGTGGCTCCTCTAACGTCTTAAGTAAAGCATTAAAGCTACTCTTCGAGAGCATATGGACTTCATCGATAAGGTATATCTTATATCTATTTTTTGTTGGCATGTATTGCGCGTTCTCTAAGATATCTCGCATATTGTCAACGCCTGTATGAGAGGCAGCATCAAGCTCTATAAGGTCAACAGACTGGCCACTGTCAATCTCAATACAGGTAGAGCATTTACCACAAGGAATAGAACTAACGCCACTCTCACAATTAATAGATTTTGCAAAAATTCTAGCTATAGTAGTTTTTCCAACCCCACGAGTTCCAGTAAATAAAAAGCCATGATGCAAACTATTAGCGTCAAGAGCATTAATTAGAGTTTTGACAGTGTGCACCTGTCCGACCAATTCTTTAAAGGTGTGTGGGCGATATTTTCTTGCTAATACTTGGTAATTGTTATTCATTATGCTTGTAGATACCTAGAATTGGTAGCACCAAGAACAACTACAAACACATAAAAAAACTACTACCGTTGCTTCCTTCCGGATCTGGCGGGGTTTATAGTCATTCATTGTCTGGGCGCCCTTAGCACTACCGTAATATATTTTACTTGATTTATATAAGAATAATTTTCAATTATCTATATAGGTTAGGGTTAATCTGTTTACTTGAAAAATTAAGATTTCAATAATTTAATGTACTGAAGATAATCTTCATAGACGCCTTTCCATAGCTTACCAACTACCCCATTATTTAATAATTTGTCATCTATTTTTGTAATAGGAATTATTCCTCGAGTAGAGCTAGATATCCAAACCTCATCACAATCATAGATATCATCTAAATTGCAAGCTTCCTCTTTAACAATAATATTAATAGATTTAGCGCTTTCTAGAACCATTTCTCTAGTAATGCCTGAGAGTATTTTTGAGCCAGCAGGGTGGGTAAAAAGCACTCCATTCTTTATCAAAAAAACGTTAGAAGTAGAGCCCTCAGTAATAACATTATTTTTATGTAGTATTGCTTCCTCTGCGTTTGCTTTTTTCGCTTCTTGAGAGTAAAGAATATTAGCCAATAAAGATGTTGATTTGATGTTACATCGATCCCAGCGAATATCCTTCATTGTTATTGCGCTATAGCCTTTTGATACCTCTTTTTTTGTCCTTGTTTTTAGGACATTAGATTCAATATAAACGCAGGGTTTAAGGTCTTTATAAGTGTGCACTCTTTTGGTGTCTGAGCCTCTCGTAATTTGCAAATATATTGACTGGTCATCACTAATAGAATAAGACATCAGCTTAATTAATATGTCAAGCCATTCGCTTTCATTATAAGGGTTATTAATTGATACAGAGTCTAGACTTTTTTGTAATCTATTGAGGTGCTCTATAGGCTTTAATAGTTTTCTGTTGTAAACAGGTATAACCTCATATACCCCATCTCCAAACAAAAAACCTCTATCCATCACTGAGACAAAGGCTTTATCTTTGTCAACAAAAATGCCGTTTAGGAATACCATTTTGATATATTTTTAGCCTTTATAGCTTAATAAATGCAATTAAAACAGCATCTTGATGCTGTCTATTGCGCGCGATAAAAAGCCTGCTTCCTTTGCATTTTCAAGCGCTACTAGAGGCAATTCTGCAAGAGTTTCGCCTTCAAATGTTATCAATAGTTTGCCTACATTGTCGCCTTTATTTATTGGGGCTACAAGTTTTTTATCTAGCTGTATTGCTTGAGTAGAAAGTTTAAATTGACCTCTAGCTAGGGTTAAATAGGTAGAGCCTTGTACGCCTACCTTTAATTTTCCTTTAGTTGATTTTAATATTGGAACATCTTTAGTGATATTGCTTATTGATTGTGTTTCAAAAAAACGGAATCCGTAATCAAGAATTTTCTGAGTTTGAGAGAGTCTGTTTGTAGGGCTTGTAGACCCCATAATGACTGAAATGAGTCGCATACCTACACGGTTTGCACTTGTAACTAAGCAGTAGCCGGCTTTTTGAGTGTATCCTGTTTTAAGGCCATCTACTGTGTTATCGCTCCATAACAATTTATTACGGTTTCGTTGTTTAATATCGTTATAGGTAAACTCTTTTTCGCTATACCATCTATAAAAGTCTGGAAAATCTTTTATTGTAGCTTGTGCCATAATAGCCATGTCGTAGGAAGTGGTATATTGGTCTTGGTGAGGTAAACCAGATGAATTTTCAAATCTTGAGTTGTTCATTCCAAGCTCTATAGCGTATTCATTCATATATGCTGCAAAAGTGCCTTCAGTACCAGCAATGTGCTCTGCAAGAGCTACCGCTGCATCATTGCCCGATTGAATAATCATCGCCTTGAGCAATATTTCAAGTTTTATGGTTTTTCCAACCTCGATAAAGCTTCTAGAGCCACCTGTTTTCCAGGCATTTTCACTAATTCTAACGTCGTCATCTAAACTAACTCTACCATCCTTAATTAGTTGAAATACAACATAGGCAGTCATTAGCTTAGTCAAGCTTGCTGGTGCTCTTTTATCATGCTCATTGCTTGCAGCGATAACTTTGTTAGAGTTGTGGTCTAATACAACGTAGGATTTTGCGTTAATATCAGGCGCTTTAGGAGAAATAAATATAGCTGCGTTGATATTTGAAGCTATAACGAAAGTCAATAATAATGGCAAAGTTAATTTGAAAATTTTATTTGGTTGAGGTTTCATTTGTATTTGAGTGATTTAGGTTAAATTGTTGTTTTATTTTGTTTGCCAGTTGAAATACTGCCATTGCATATCTATTATCGTGATTATAACGAGTAAGTACATAGAAATTCCAAAAAGTGGCCCATGTTTCATTATTTGTTTCATCTTCATTCTCTAACAATACAAATGCAATTTTTGTTTCATTTGAGATACGGCTATCTATATTGACATCATTTTCTCTCCATGTTTTGGCTGTTTTAGTGGGTTTATTTATGGATTTTTTTGCTAACAATGTATATTCTTTACTTGGCCGAACTTTGATAGCAATTGATGCATCCTTTTGCCAATAATGTTTGTAAAAATAATTAGCGATTGAGCCAATAGAGTCTATAGGGTCACTAAATAGGTCAATCTTACCGTTTAAGTTAAAATCAACAGCATAATGACGGTAAGAGCTAGATATAAATTGCGGATAGCCCATAGCTCCAGCATGGGACCCCTTTATTGATAATGGTGGTATTGAGTTTTCTCTTACCATTAGCAAGAAAGATTCTAGTTCGTTTTTATAAAAACCCTTCCTTCGGTAATTTCCAAAGGCTCTTTTTGTTAAAGTTTCAAGGGTAGGGTGCTTACCTTTTGTTTTGCCATAATTTGTCTCTATACCAAGAATAGCAATTATTATTTCACTTGGTATGGAATATTTTGTTTCAGCGTCATTAATAGTTTTGTGATATTTTTTCCAAAAAGTAATGCCACCTTTAATCCTGCTTTCATTAACAAACAAGCCTCTATACTTACTCCATGGCATTGGTTTTCTTTTTACGACTTTCTTTTTTTCTTTTTCTGGCTCTTTTAATGGGCTAGGCTTTACAGGAACTTGAAGATTAATTTGTGAAAAAATAGTTACTAACTCTTTCTTGTTAAAATTATGCCTACTGGACATCTCATTAATAAATTCTTTAACTACTTTGAAATCAGTAGAAGGAAGGGTCTTTGCCCAAAGATTAGTAGTAAACATAATCAATAAGATTAATATAGTCTTTGCCATATCAGTTATTTCGGTGGTATTTTGTGCCTAGAACATAACTTGGGGTTTTATGTTTTCTTATCGACATTATTATGCCAAAACTTGACATTAAGGTAATTAATGAAGATCCACCAGAACTTACAAAAGGCAAAGGTACTCCTACAACAGGGAGTAGTCCTGATACCATACCTATATTGACAAACACATAAGTAAAGAAGATTAAGGTCAGGCTTGCTCCTAAAAGCTTACAGAAAACGTCTTCTGCCTCATATGAAATTACAAATGAACGATAAATTATCAGTCCATATATTATCAATAGTAAAATAACACCAAAAAAACCAAGCTCTTCAGCTATTACTGAAAATATAAAGTCCGTTGTGTGTTCTGGAAGGAAGTCTAAATGTGACTGAGTGCCTTTGCCATATCCTTTTCCTAGAAGACCGCCAGAACCTATCGCAATTTTAGATTGCAAAATATGATAGCCTGAGCCGAGCGGATCAGAGCTAGGATTTATTAAAGTTAGTATTCGATTTTTTTGGTACGCTATCAGTAAATAATTCCAAGCAATATAAATGCATGCTGAGATTAATGACAGAATAAATCCTAAATTTAGCCAATTATTTCTTAATAACTTAACTCGGACTCCTGACAGAAATAATACATAGAACCCAGAAGCACCAATTAATAATGATGTACCCAGATCAGGCTGCTTTGCAATCAATATAACTATTACTAATATGGATAAAGTAGATATTACAATGGGCATAGGTCTTGGTGGTAAGTTGCTTTCACTTAAAATTGAAGCTATTGCTATAGGTACAATAATTTTCATTAATTCAGAGGGTTGGAATTGAACAAACCCTAAATCAAGCCAGCGCTTCGCACCACCACCATATGACCCAAATAACAGTACTAATACTAGCAAAAAGATTCCAAATATCATCATATATGGAGAATAACGCCTAAGTAGGTATGGTGGAATTTGAGCAATAATAAGCATAACTGAGATTGCTATTGCAAAATGCGTTAGCTGTTTATAGGTTGTTTGTATGGATTCAGAGGACGCGCTATAAAGTATCACAAGGCCAAAAAAACTAGCACAAATAATTAAAATAAATAAAGCGGTGTCCATCTTAAAATAATGCCAAAAATGACGTATTTTTGAGATTAAATGTTTAATCATAGTACCAACAAACCAACCTTTCTTTGATCAGATAAAAGTAAATTAAAACAGTGACACGCTGATTCATTATTCATACACTCAATACCTAGCCCCATTTGTTGTATTTCTACTTGCTTTTTAGGGTGAAGAAACTTGCTAGATTTTCCAGTGCCAATTATAAGTATGTCTATTTCGTCATGTTGGCTGAGACTAAACAAGAATTTCTTATCTATTTGTTCGACTCCATTAATACCAATAGTTGAAAAATAGTTTGAAGATATAAAGCAAGGCTTTTTTAATGATATATGCGCTAATGTTATGTTTTCTTCGTCAAACGAAATTATGCTGTTCTGATTTGCTTCTTGTTGATTAAATTCCATTATGATACAGCCTATATTTGACTATTTAACATTCATTATAACAGTGTAAAATTAGTTACTTATTTGATTTATATGGCTATATGGAAAATTCCAAAATGAACGACACCTTTGATGCAGACTTGACAAGTGGAATTGCTGCCTTTGATTCAAAAAACTTTTCTATGGCTTATCAACTACTGTCCCCGCTAGCAGATGCTGGCAACTCAGAGTCACAGTGGCGTATTGGGATGATGCAAATGAATGGTTTGGGTATGGTTGGAAACCAGAAATTAGCTTTTGAAAACTTTATGAAAGCTGCAAAAAAAGAGCATCCATTTGCACATCACATGATAGCTGTTGCATACATGTCGGGGGAGGGGGTTGATAAAGACATTAATAAGGCAATTGATTGGTTTATAAAGGCTGCTGAATACAATATAGCAGGGCCTATGTATGCTTTAGGTATGTTGTTTGAAGATGGTAATGAGGTTGAACAAGACCTCAAAAAGGCTCAGTATTGGTTCGATAAAGCTGAGAATATTAGCAATTAATTATTAGAATAAAGAGATTAATGAAATCAAGGTTCGCTCCATCGCCAACAGGATATCTACATTTAGGGGGAGCTAGGACAGCACTTTTTGCTTGGCTCTGGGCAAAAAAACAAAAGGGCAACTTTGTGTTGCGTATTGAAGATACAGACCAGGAAAGGTCAACCCAAGATTCAATCAACGCCATCATTGATGCAATGCAGTGGCTAAGCCTTGATTGTGATGAAGGCCCTTATTATCAGTCTGAAAGGTTTGATCGCTATAAAGAGGTGGTTGAACATTTATTGAGCATAGACAAGGCTTATTATTGTGAATGCTCTCAAGATAGATTGCAAGCATTAAGAGAGGAGCTAATTAGCAATGGAGAAAAACCAAAGTATGATGGACGTTGTGCTGACAAAAAGCTAAGTTCTGGTGTAGTTCGTTTTCGTAATCCTAGAACTGGTAATGTCATCTTTGATGACCTAGTTAAAGGCAAAATCTCAATTAATAACGAGGAATTAGACGACCTTATAATTGCTCGATCAGATTCTACCCCAACTTACAACTTGACAGTAGTTGTTGATGACCATGATATGGAGATAGACTATGTTATTCGTGGAGATGACCATATCAATAACACTCCGAAACAAATTAACTTGTACAAAGCTTTGGATTGGAGTTTGCCAAAATTTGCTCATTTACCTATGATTTTAGGTAGTGATGGTTCACGTCTATCCAAAAGACACGGAGCGGTTAGTGTTATGAATTATAGGGACGAGGGTTTTTTGCCTGAAGCATTCCTTAACTATTTGGTAAGGCTAGGCTGGTCTAACGGGGATCAAGAAATCTTTTCAATTTCAGAAATGATCAAGCTGTTCGAATTATCGGGTATCAATAAAGCTCCAGCCAGTTTTAATATTGATAAATTGATTTGGCTTAATCAGGAATATATAAAAACCTCTAGTGCAAATGATATAGCTAAATATCTAGCATGGCATATAGATAATCAATCAATTGATACTAGTAACGGCCCCGATCTAATTAAAGTTATTGAATCATTGAAAGGTCGTAGCAAGACCTTAATTGAAATGGTCGATGGTATGAAATTGTTTTACCATGACTTCCATGATTTTGATGAACAGCTGGCTGCCAAGCATTTTAATAGTAATTCCAAGATAATAATTAACCTGTTAATTGAAAAATTAGATAAATTAAGTAATTGGTCAGCTGAAAATATTCATGAAACCGTGAAAAATATTTGTGTTGAACTTGATATTGGTTTTGGTAAGGTTGGACAGCCATTTAGGTTGGCACTTAGCGGCAATGGAAAGGCTGGAAGTATAGATATAGTTGCTGAATTAGTTGGGAAAAATAGGACCATAAATAGACTAAGAATGGCCCTTGATTATATTAATTTGTCTTCGTAAGGAAATTGGCTTATGTCTCATTATTGTTTATTGCAATTAGTGCTTATTGCTTAATAATCAAATGAAATTAATAACACACTAATTATCATGCAAATATGAAATTAGAAGAATTTAAAAATCAGTATGAAACAATACAAAAATCACTTCAAAGTAAGTTTGAAGAAAGTCCAGGTTCTACCGAAAAATTAGTTAAATTAAGAAGCTCAAATATTGATTCACTGCTTAGCAATATTTGGACTTCATCGAAAGTAGGTGATGACCTTTGTCTAGTCGCAGTTGGTGGTTATGGAAGGGGCGAGCTACACCTTCATTCAGACATTGACTTACTTATATTAATTCCAAGCAATTCGCACAAATTACACCAAAAGAGTATTTCAACTTTTTTAACTTTGTTGTGGGACATAGGGCTTGAGGTTGGGCATGCAACTAGAGATATGGATGACTGTATGGCTGAAATAGACAACCTGAGCGTTGTTACAAGTTTGTTGGAGTCTAGGTTATTGTTTGGCAACGAAGAATTGTTTATAGAAATGAAGTCTACCATTAAGGATAGCGAATGGAGCTCACAATCTTTTTTTGTTGAAAAGAAGAAAGAGCAAAGCAAGAGGCATTTATTGTTTTCTGAAACAGCATACAACCTTGAACCTAATCTTAAAGAGAGTCCAGGAGGAATCAGAGATATACATACAATGGTTTGGGTTGCAAAGTGGTATTTTGATGTAGACTTATTGGATAGTTTTGATGACGACTCATACCTAAGTAAGAGAGAATATGTCCTTTTAAAGGAGGGCTTATTGTTTTTATGGAAAGTGCGTTTTGCTCTCCATATAGTTGCTAACAGGAGAGAAGACAGGTTAACCTTTCAACACCAAAAAGAAGTAGCAAAAATGCTAGGTTACAAGGATGCCGGAAGTATTGCGGTTGAGCAATTAATGAAAGACTACTACCAAACAGCTACAAGAATATCTAGGCTTAACGATATTTTAATGCAGCTACTCGAAGATAGGGTGCTGCATACACAAGTCCTAAATGAGCGATTTATTGTTAGCTATGGTTACATTAAGATAACAGATGAAAGATTGTTTGTTGAAAAGCCATCTACCTTGATAGAAATATTTTTACTTTTTGCAAAACATAACTATGTGCTAGGTATAAGCGCATCTACATTAAGAAAAATACAGTTTAATTTAGACCTTATAGATCCAGAATACCATAAGAATTTCAAAAATAATAGAATGTTTATTGAGTTGTTACAACAAAAAAATGGTGTAACCAGAGCACTAACATTGATGAACCGTTATGGTGTTTTAGAGAGGTATATTCCTGCTTTTGGCAAAATTATTGGTCTTATGCAGTATGACCTGTTTCATGCCTATACTGTTGACCAACATACACTGTTTGTTATTAGAAACTTGAGACGATTTTTTATTGAGGAATATGATAATGAGTATATTTTGTGTAGCGAGGTAGCTAGAAAAATTAAAAAACCTGAAGTGTTATATATAGCAGGAATATTTCACGATATAGCTAAAGGAAGGGGCGGAGATCATTCATTGTTAGGGGGAGAAGATGCAAGAGAATTTTGTAGATATCATCGCCTTAATGACAAAGATACCAAGCTAGTTTATAAGTTAGTCACTAATCACCTATTGATGTCGCAAACTGCACAAAAAATGGACATTGACGATCCAGAAGTAATATCTAATTTTGCTATCCAAGTTGGTTCATTAAGGGCTCTAAACTATTTATATTTATTGACTGTTGCGGATATAAGAGCAACTAGATATGATTTATGGAATGACTGGAAAGATGCCCTGCTAAAGAAACTATTTTTTAAGACTAAAGGGTATTTGCAAAATGACGGTGACCATATAACTGACAGAGACTTACGAGTCGACCAAACTAAAAAAGCATTGATTGAAAATTGTAAAAAAATTGGTCACAAGAAAAAAGATATAGTGCAGATGTTTGATATCTTGCCTAAGGATTATTTTTTGCGTTATGAAGTTGAAGATATAATGTGGCATTTATGGTCTATATCAAATAATGACAGTAAAAAAATAGTTGTCTCATCACGAATATCAGAATATAAGGTTGTGGATATTTTTGTATATGGAGACGATAATAGAGGGTTATTTTTTAAATTAATTAGTATTATTGAGAGACTTGGACTTAATGTTGTTGATGCAAAAATAATTACTACAAAGAACAATAAAGCATACAACACAATAAGCGTATTGCAAGATAAATTATTGGATCATATTAATTTAAATGCAGAAATTAAAAAAGCCCTTTCAAATTCACTAATAGATGCAAAAAAAGTTGGCGATAAACACAAGCATAGACACTTCGATTACGATTTAGTAATTAAGTTTTCCCAATCAGAAAGGTGGAACTTGACACAATTAGAAATTAATGTCCTTGACAAGCAGGGTTTATTGTCAAATATCGCTTATGCATTCTATCAGTTAGAGGTAAAGCTAATTAATGCAAGGATATCAACTTTAGGAGAGCGTGTTGAAGATGTTTTCTTTATATGTAATAGCAAAGAAGAGCCTTTGAGTGATAATGAGCAGGGCAAACTAGAAGAGTTATTAAAAGAAAGACTATAAAATATTAAAATATAGAATAAAGAGTGATATAATGTAACCATAGCAACAGTTCTGTTGTAGTTGATTCTTCCCTTTTCAAATAAACTTTAACCATCAATGAACGATAAAATTAAAATAGTTACTGACGCCTCATTTGAGGAAGACGTCATAAAATCACCACAACCTGTATTGGTAGACTTTTGGGCTGAGTGGTGTGGTCCATGTAAGGCAGTTGCTCCAGTCCTAGATGAGGTTGCCGATGAGTACGATGGTAAGGTCGTTATAGCAAAATTAAATGTTGACGATAACAACCAAACCCCACCTAAATACGGAATACGAGGAATACCAACAATGCTTTTGTTTAAAGATGGTGTTGTGGAGTCAACTAAAATGGGAGCCCTTTCAAAAGCAGAATTAAGCGCATTTATTGACACGAGTATATAGAAAATTAGAATCAAAGCTCAGCATATAAGTACTATCATTATTATTTTATTAATTAGCTAATATTTTTCTAAACATTTAAATCAATCGGATCTTATTAATTATTTTAAATACCACCAAAAACAATATTGAACACTGATTCAATGCCTATCAAATCGAATATCAAATGAAATTATCAGAACTAAAAAAACAAAACCCAGCTGAACTATTGATAATGGCTCAAGAGCTTGGAATAGAGAACATTTCTCGAGCAAAGAAACAAACACTAATTTTTTCTATACTTAAAGCTAAAGCGAACGAAAACGAGGAGGTCTTGGGAGACGGCGTTCTTGATGTCCTCCAAGAGGGCTATGGATTCTTAAGGTCTTCTGATGATTCATATGTTTCTGGACCTGATGATATTTATGTTTCCCCTAATCAGATTAGGAGGTTTAATCTTTCAACTGGAGACTTAGTCACTGGAAAGATAAGGGCTCCAAAAAAAGGGGAAAAATATTTCGCCCTAGTTAAGGTTTCAGAGGTAAACGAAGAAAATCCAGAAACCGTTAAAAACAGAATTCCTTTTGCATCATTGACCCCATTACACCCCAACGAAAGAATAAATCTAGAGCTAGGTAATGGAGGAACTGAAGATATTACAGCTAGAGTTATTGACCTTGTTGCCCCTTTCGGAAAGGGACAAAGAGGTCTATTAGTTGCTCCACCGAAGGCTGGAAAAACAATGATAATGCAGAATATTGCATCTTCTATTTCTGTTAATCATCCAGAATGCGAGTTAATCGTGCTATTAATTGATGAAAGACCAGAAGAGGTTACCGAAATGGAGCGCACAGTTAGAGGAGAGGTGATTGCCTCCACCTTTGATGAGCCAGCTAAGCGCCATGTGCAGGTAGCTGAAATGGTTATAGAGAAAGCTAAAAGAAGAGCTGAAAATGGTCAAAATGTAATTATTTTGTTAGACTCTATAACTAGGTTAGCACGTGCATACAATACAGTTGCACCTTCCTCCGGTAAAGTTCTGACTGGAGGGGTAGATGCAAACGCTTTGCAGCGTCCTAAGCGCTTTTTTGGTGCTGCCAGAAATATTGAAAACGGGGGCAGTATTACTATTATTGCTACAGCACTTGTAGATACCGGATCAAAAATGGATGAGGTCATATATCAAGAATTTAAGGGTACTGGAAATATGGAGCTGCATCTTGAAAGAAGACTAAGTGAGAAACGCATCTTCCCTGCTATTAATATTAATGCATCTGGTACTAGAAGGGAAGAGCTAATTACAGATGAAAAGGAACTACAGAAGATGTGGATTCTGAGAAAAATACTCCACCCTATGGATACGGTAGAGGCCGCAGAATTTTTAATAGATAGGCTGAAACTTACTAAAACGAATAATGAGTTCTTCTCTTCGATGTCACAAAAAAAATAAGGATAAAAAGCATTCCTCATTCGCTTATACTTGAGCAATGAATTTTTTGTCAGTTCTTAAATTACAAAATAGCACAATAGCAAAATACTTCATGCGTAACGTGTTGACGTTATTATTTGCAGTGTTTATTGTTATTGGACTGATTGTTTTTGGTAATCAGTTAGTTCTTGTTGTTAAAGATAGTCTGGAAG